>ULVG01003991.1_pt1 | contig 33931 bp, 27 predicted proteins | sample 1959221 | NCBI WGS metagenome assembly ULVG01 (sample SAMEA4835780, study PRJEB28245) | human gut metagenome | biome: gut microbiome; material: fecal sample | place: Denmark | collected 2008
ACCTCCTGCGTGTGAAGCAGGCGCTCTGACCAGCTGAGCTATGCCTCCGAGTGACAAATAATAGTTTACCACATTTTTTGAATTTGTAAAGACCTAAATTTAAAAATTATCCGTGTTTTTATATATTCGGGCAAAAAAGACCCGCCGCGGCGGTCGAGCTGCGGCGGGTATGGCTCGTCAATCGACAAAATCCTTGAGCTTTTTGCTCCTGCTGGGGTGGCGGAGCTTTCTGAGTGCTTTCGCTTCTATCTGACGAATCCTCTCACGGGTGACGTTGAATATTGCGCCGACCTCTTCGAGGGTGTGCGGGTGGCCGCCCTCAAGACCGAAGCGAAGTCGGAGCACCTGAGCCTCTCTCGGGGTCAGGGTCTTGAGCACGTCGTTGAGCTGCTCTTTAAGAAGCATCATCGATGCGGCGTCCGCCGGTGCAGGGGCATCGTCGTCGGGGATAAAGTCGCCGAGGTGGCTGTCCTCCTCCTCGCCGATGGGCGTTTCAAGTGAAACGGGCTCCTGAGCGACGCGCAGGATCTCCCTGACCTTCTCAACGGGCATATCAAGCCTCTGGGCTATCTCCTCGGCGGTGGGATCTCTGCCGTTCTCATGGAGCAGCTGGCTGTTGGTCTTTTTAACTTTATTGATGGTCTCAACCATATGCACGGGGATACGGATCGTCCTCGCCTGGTCGGCAATGGCTCTGGTTATCGCCTGTCTTATCCACCACGTGGCGTAGGTCGAGAATTTGAAGCCCTTGGTGTAATCGAATTTATCGACCGCCTTGATGAGGCCGAGGTTGCCCTCCTGGATGAGGTCAAGGAAGTGCATTCCCCTGCCCACATACCTCTTGGCGATGCTGACGACAAGGCGCAGGTTGGCCTCCGCAAGGCGCTGCTTCGCTTTTTTGTCGTCATCGGCTATTCTGATAGCAAGCTCGATCTCCTCCTCGGGGGTGAGCAGCGGCACCCTACCTATCTCCTTGAGATAGACCTTAACGGGGTCGTCCACATTCGCTCCCTTATCGTCGCCCGCACCGATATCGAGCGACTTCGGGATATCCACGTCAAAATTCTCGATAGCGTCGCTTGAGATATCGTCCACAACTTCAATGTTATTTGCCTCGAGTGTTTCATAGAGCTTATCAAGCTCCTCAACGTCGAGATTCATCTCGATCATGGCGGCGTCGATATCCTGAGTGGTCAGCTTACCTGTGGCTTTACCTTTCTCCACAAGCGCCTTGAACGGCGTTTTCTTCTCTGTTCCTTCCATTAAAACTCACATCCTATGTATAATTATTTTTTATTAAACAGCTTCAAATATTCCTCCGCGCTGAGGGAGGAAACATCGGTAGGCTTGCTCTCAGCCGCATTTTGCAGCACGGATATGCAATCCTCGCACTCTCTGAGCGTATTATTCAGCTCCGCAGAGCTCATATAAATCCTCGTAACGCTGCCCATCTCCTCCGGGGTAAATTCCCTTGCGAAAAGGCTTAGTTCGGGGATAAAGCCCTTGTCGAGCTTGTCCGCAAGGCAGCGCATTATCCGCTTGTTGAAGTCGGTCACGAAATCATCGGCGGAGAATTTATCTTTGAGCTTCGGATAAAAATCGGGGTTGCGCATAAGCGAAGCTATCAGCGTTTCCTCCGCTTTGGCAGCCCGTATATTGGCGGCTCGCTGCGGATTATTTTTATCGGCGAAGCTACGCTCTATCAGCGCCTCGCTCTCCTTGAGCCTTTTTGACTCATCGCTGCGCCGCTGCCTTGTCTTGACAGAGCGGATCTGAGCGTTGATGCTCTCCGCCGACACGCCAAGCTCATTTGACAGCCTGGTGGCGTAGATATCGCACTCGATAGCGCTGCACTCGGCGAGTATTTGGGCTGCGGCGGTCAAAAATCGCAATTTGCCGTCGTCGGTATTGAGATTGTATTTGTTCCGCTCCTGAAGCAGGCGGTATTCCGTCTTGTTGGCGGCCATGCCGAGCAGCTCGGCGAAGCGCTCCTTGCCATGGGTGCGGATTATCTCGTCGGCGTCCTTGCCGCCGCTCATGGTGACGACGCGGAGCTTCAGCCCCGTCTTGCCGAGCACATTAAGCGCGCGCTGCGTAGCCTCCCTGCCCGCGCCGTCGTTGTCGTAGCAGATGATTATTTCCTCTGCGTAGCGGGAGAGCAGATTCGCCTGCTCGCTTGTGAAAGCCGTGCCGAGGCAGGCTATTGCATTGGTAAAGCCCGCCTGATGCAGGGCTATGACATCCATATATCCCTCGACGAGCAGCAGCTTGTTTTCGTTGGCATTCTTGGCGAAATTCAAGGCGAAAACGCCGTTGCTCTTTTTATATACCGGAGTGTCGGAGGTGTTGATATACTTGGGCTTCGAGTCATCCATGACTCTGCCGCCGAAGGCTATCACGTTGCCCCTAAGGTCGATTATCGGGAACATCACTCGGTTGCGGAAATTATCGTAATAATTCGCCTTGCCGTTCTTATCCGAGCGCCTGACGAGGTTAGCGAGCACCATTTCCTCATAGGTGAAGCCCTTGGAGCGAAGGTGCTCCGTCAGGGCGTGCCAGCTGTCGGGCGCATAGCCGAGGCCGAAGTGCCTGATCGTGGCGGTAGTGAGCGCACGGCGCAGAAAATAGTCGAGCGCAGGGCGGTTTTTCTCATCCATAAGGCAGGTGTTGAAAAATCTCGCTGCCTCTCGGTTCGCCGCAAGCAGACGCATTCGCCGCTTGGCAAGCGTATCGTCGTAGCCGTCCTCGGGCATGGACATCCCCGCCATCTGAGCGACGGTCTTGACCGCCTCAACATAGTCGAGGTTGTCTATCCTGCGGATGAAGCTGATGACATCGCCGCCCGCGCCGCAGCCGAAGCAATAGAATGAATTTGTATCGGGATACACCGTGAACGACGGTGTCTTTTCGTTATGGAACGGACACAGACCCACAAGGGTCTTGCCCCGCCGCCGCAGAGTTATGTGGGAGGATATCACTTCCTCGATATCGACCCGCTCTTGCAGCTCCTGGATAAATCGCTCGCTGATAGCCATAAGCCCACCTCGCTTCCCTAACGGCTCAGCGTTTTATTTCACTTTCGTTTGTTTTTGATTATCAATATCACAATTATCATGACCGCCGCAAGACCCGCACAAAGGGGCAGGAGCTTCGCCGCATATCCGTCGGAGGCGTTCTTTGCCTCTGCGGAGGTAACGGGTGCCGTGCTCGCATGGGTAGTGGACACCGCAGCGGTCGACGGCACGGAGATGAATTCCGTCGTCGTCTCTGATAAAGCCGTAGTAGCGGTGGTCGCCGCGGAGGTCGATAACGCCGTTGTCATGGTCGCGGTCGCCTTGACCGTCGCTTTGACGGTGGTTTGCTTCACGGTCGTCGGTTTTGCCGTTGTCGCCTTTGCCGTAGTCGGCGCGGCGGTGGTCGTCGGCTTCTCGGTCACTGTCTGAGAAACGCCTCTCGGCACGGGATCGGCATTGCCGCCGAGACCGACGGGAGTATATAAATAGTATGAATCCGATGGGTATTTCAGCCGCCTGCCGACGCCCGCCTTGCCCTCCCAGACCACATTCTGCTCAAACAGAGTGAGCTTGCCGTCGGAGTAATCCTTGACAATCGCCCAGTGGTCGCTTGAGGACCCTCGCATGGCCGCCGTGCAATAGACCACGTCGCCTTTCTTAGGCTCGGAGGTCGGCTCAAAAGCATAGCCCTCGGTGAGCATGACAAGCCCTGTATTCGCATAGGCGAGCACCTCAAGTCCGAATGCTTCACGGTAAAATCGCATTATCAACTCGTTGCACTGGTAATAGCTGTCATTTTCGTTATACAGGGCATCAACGCCGCAAAAGGTATCCGCAACGAAGCCCTTTCCTTTTATTTCTTTATATGTACCGCCGCTGACATCGTCATACCAATTTGCAAACGAGCTGACGGATATTGCCGCCGCAAGAAGCAGCGCCGCGGCAACGACGGAGATATATTTAATTCTCTTTTTCATATCAGAATGCGTCTCCGAGCTTACTCCACGCCTTGGGCACAAACAATTCGGTAAAGACCTTAACGGCGTATCTGTCGGTCATGCCGGCAATGAAGTCGCACGCCGCGGTCGGCACTCCGTCACGCTTCGCAATGGCTACGAACTGCTCGGGCATCTGCTCGGGATTCTCTGAGTAATAGAAGTAAAGGCGCTGTATCATCTCTATTGCCTTCTTTTCCTCGCCCTTGCAGGCGGGGTTGGTGTAGACCTTGGCAAACATAAATTCATGCAGCTCGTCAAAGACCTCGGCAACGCCCTTCTCAAGGACGATATCGTCTCCGCTGTGCTCGATGCAGCTGATAACAAGGGTGTTTATCCTTGCGCTCTTTGAATGCCCCAGCTCGTTGCGAATGGCAAGCGGGATATCCTCCTCGCACATTATGCCGGCGATTGTAGCGTCGTCAATATCGTGATTTATGTAGGCGATCCTGTCGGCAAGGCGGACGACACGTCCCTCAAGGGTCGCCGCCTGCTCGCCGCTTGTGTGGCGCTCAATGCCGTTGCGGACCTCAAAGGTGAGATTCAGCCCCCTGCCCTCTTTTTCGATCTTATCCACCACACGCAGGCTCTGTTGATAATGCCTGAAACCGTTGGGGCAGACAGCATTCAGCGCACGCTCGCCCGCATGGCCGAACGGGGTATGACCGAGATCATGGCCGAGCGCGATAGCCTCGGTCAGGTCGCCGTTGAGCAGCAGAGCGCCCGAAATAGTCCTTGCGATCTGAGCCACTTCAAGAGTATGAGTCAGTCTTGTGCGGTAGTAATCGCCCTCGGGTGAAAGGAAAACCTGAGTTTTATGTTTCAGCCGTCTGAAAGAGCTGCAATGGATGATCCTATCCCTGTCGCGCTGGAAAACGGTGCGGATAGGGCACTCCTCCTCGGGGCGAAGCCGACCCTTGCTCTCGGCGGCAAACGCCGCCCTCGGTGAGAGGATCTCTTTCTCCCTCTTACAGGCGTTTTCTCTGATGGTATCCACTAAATCACCCCTTCAATTATTAAATACAAGCCGATTCGGTCGAATCCTTTACGGAAATTATGAACAAATTGTAAATAATACACCGCCGTGCCCGTTTTCGGCACAGCGGCACAGAGAAATTGCGTTCTTTGATTTTTCCGTCTTGTGCGGAAGTCGGAATTGAAAAATTACGCCCTCACAGTCTTTCCGCTTCGGCGAGCCATGCGGCTGCGGAGGCGTCGCCGGGCATACGCCAGTCGCCGCGGGGCGAGAGGGCGATGCTGCCGACCTTGACTCCGTCGGGCACGCAGTTACGCTTGAACTGCTGGCTGAAGAAGCGGCGGCAGAATGTGACGAGCCATTTCTTGACCGTTTCGCCGTCAAAATCATCCTTAAACGCCTTGCAGGCGAGGAAATATATCTTGGCGGGCGAGAAGCCGTAGCGGAGCATATAATAAAGGAAAAAGTCATGCAGCGCATAGGGGCCGACTATGCTCTCGGTCTGCTGCGCTATCTTGCCGCTCGCGTCGGGCGGCAGCAGCTCGGGGCTTATCGGGGTGTCGGCAATATCCCTGAGCGCATCGGAGCTGCCCTCAAAGGTGCCGCCCTTGATAAGGCTCTCTATCATCCAGCGTATCAGCGTCTTGGGGATAGTGGCGTTTACGCCGTACATGCTCATGTGGTCGCCGTTGTAGGTGCACCAGCCGAGGGCGGATTCGCTCAGGTCGCCCGTGCCGATGACTATGCCGCCGACCTTGCCCGCAAGATCCATGAGCACCTGCGTGCGCTCACGAGCCTGAGAATTCTCATAGGTCAGGTCAAACTGCTCGGGGTCGTGGCCTATATCGGCGAAATGCTGCATACAGGCAGCTTTTATATTTATCTCCTCAACGGTGACGCCGAGAGATTCCATAAGCGAAAGGGCGTTGTTATAGGTTCTGTCCGTCGTGCCGAAGCAGGGCATAGTGACGCCTACCACGTCGGAAGCGGGTCTGCCTAGCTCCTTGACCGCCTGCACGCTCACGAGCAGCGCAAGGGTCGAGTCAAGCCCGCCCGAAATACCGATAACGGGGCGGCAATTCGTCTTGATAAGGCGCTTCTTGAGACCTGCGACCTGCATTTCAAATATGGCAAGGCATCTCTCGGTGCGGTGCTTCTCGGTGTCGGGCACAAAGGGCAGCTTGCCTATCTTATAGTATGAGCCGTCAGAAGCGGACTCCGCCTTGGGGACTCTAACGGTCTGTATGGCGGGGTCGCCGTAGCGCTTCCTGCAATCGGTGAAGCTGCTCTTTTTGGCTCTGTCGCTGCGGATGCGCTCAATGTCGACATCGGTTATCAATATATAATCGCTCGTCAAGGGCTTCTCCTGCTCGCAAAGGAGCTTGCCGTTCTCGGCGATAAGCGAATGACCCGAGAAAACAAGGTCTGTGGTCGATTCAAGGCTGCCTGCCGAGCAATATGCATAGGCGCAGATGCTGCCCGCAGACTGCTGAGTAACTATCTGACGGCGGTATTCACGCTTGGCAATGACCTCGTTGCTGGCGGAGAGATTGGCTATGACCTCCGCACCCGCAAGGCAGAGCAGAGTGCTCGGGGGCAGGGGCGCCCAGAGATCCTCGCAGATCTCGAAGCCAACCTTAACGCCGCCGAGGTCAAACACGGAGCTGCCGACCGGTACGGTGTAGCTCTCGCCGCCTATGCCGAGCTCGGCCGAAGCTATCGACTCGGGAGCGCCGTCCGCAGAGTCAAACCATCTCTTCTCATAGAATTCGCCGTAATTCGGGATAAAGGTCTTGGGCACAACGCCCACGACCCTGCCGCCGAAGAAAATGACGGCACAGTTATAAAGCGAGCCGCTCATCACGACGGGGGCGCCGACCGCGAAGGCAACGCCGCATTTGGCGCTCTCCGCGGCAAGCGTGTCAAGCGCCGACTTGACCCCGTCGCCGAGGGTGCGCTGAGCGAATAGATCGGCGCAGGTGTAGCCGGTCAGCCCCAGCTCGGGGAAAACAAGCAGATCGACATTCTTATCGGCGGCGCTGCGGATATAATCCACGGTGCGCTGCGTATTCAGCTTCACATCCGCCACCTCAACGTCGGGGACGGCGCAGGCTACTCTGAAATAATCAAACATATCATGACCTCTTTCGGTTCTTTGATATTTTACGGCTGGAGGGGCACGGGGTGAGCCTCGCTCACATGCTCAATGGTGATGAAATTATTCCTTGCCGCGTAAGCCCACTTCATACCGAATATCTTGCAAGCTGCGTCAAGGGGCACATAGAGCTGACCCTCGTTGCCTCGAAATACTTTATTGCCCATCTCGACCTCGCCGTTCGGCGTTTCGGCTTTGCTGCTGCCCTCGTTAAAGGCGGCGCTCCTGCCGTAGACCGAAAGCTCCACTCTGCCGGGCTTCCTTGCGACCTCGCCGCCGATGAAGCCGATGAGGGTAGCAAAGGCGGCATACCACACGCCGTCGATGCACACGGGCGGGAGCGAAGCGGCGCAGAGTCCGAGGTCAACGCCCTTGAACACGGTCCTCGTCCTGCCGGGGCCGAATACGGGAGCGACCCTGTAGGGTCTTATCTCGTCCTTGGCCTTATCAATGCAGCATTCGTCGACCACTCTGCCGTCGTCAAGCTCGGAGATAAACGTGGCTTTATCGCCGTCGATCTCGATAAGGGCATACATGCAGTTGAATTCCTCCTGCGGATAATATGAGCAATGCCATATCTTATCGCAGGTCTTGGTGCCGGGAGGATTCATGTGACCGTTGCCCAGCTCATAATGGACAGTGCCCTGTGACGGGCGGTCAAAAAGCTCCTCATTGCGTATCGGATAGCTTCTTGAGAAATTATGCTCGTGACCCGAGAAAAGCACATCGAGCTTCTCCATGCCCTCGCGCATCATCGGGTAAGCGTCGTCATTCGCAAGATTTGAGCCGCTGTAATATATCGGGAAATGGTATGCTCCGAATTTCCACGTCTTATCGGAGGCGTCGAGATCCTTTATCAGCCAATCGTTGACAAGTTCGGGCTCGTTGACGCCCATGATTGCAAAATGGACGTTGCCGTAGTCAAAGGAATAGTTCTCGGGGCGCCAGCCCTCGGGGCCGTTGAGCGGATAGGAATAGGCAAGCTCGGCGTTGAAGAATTCCGCAGGCTCGGCATAGTATCTGCCCTGCTCGGTGGGGAAATACTGCTTGAAGCCCCTGTTATCGTGGTTGCCGCAGCACATCATATAGGGCAGGTGCTCCATAACGCCCTCCATGCCTTCGTACATGGCGTTCCACTGTATCTCATGCTGGCCGCAGTTGGTGTTATCGCCCGCGGTGAGGATGAATTTAACGTCGGGGTGCTTCTTGAGCACGTTCTTGAGGAATTTATTGAGGGCGGAATAATCGGGGTTATAATGGTCGTTATCCTTCTGATGATCCGAGATGGCGATGAATTTGAACTTGGTCAAATTCTCCTCCTCGGTGTCGAAATAATACTCCTCGCTGCGCTCCTCGGCACTGCCGCAGGTGTAATAATAACGGGTGCCGGGCTTCAGGTCCTCGAGCTTCGCCCAAAAAAGTCTGCTGACGCTGACGTCGCTCTTGAATTCATTTGTTATCGCCTGAACTCTCTTTTTTTCTCCGCCTTTTTCGCTGAACTCGACATAGCCCTTGGTCACCTCGGCGCTCGCACGCCATGTGATCGTCATCGAGGTCTTGGCGTCGCCCGAGATGCTGACCATGATATGGTCGGGCTTCTTTGCGGCAAGTCTGTAATTCGGCTGTCTTTCCATATATTTTACCTCACATTATCTTAAATAATCTCGCGCCGTGGGCGTTAACTTTTGCCTTTAATTCGCCGCCGTCAAGCGGATACTCTTCGTGCACCCAAAGGTCGCGAGCCTTGTATTCTCTGCCGCCGACGGCGATATCGGTGATATCAAACGATATCTCCCGCTCGGCTTCGTCAGTATTGAAAAGGGCTATGTATTTGCATTCTTCGCCCTTTGCGGCCCAAATAATCTCTCCTCTGCCCTGCGTCTCGTCACGGCGGAGCTGCCGCGCGGAATGCGAATTTTTGAGCAAATCTATAAGCTCCGAATTCGTCAGCAGCGAGAGGGTGAATTCGTCATTTCGGCGCATCTCCGCGCCTATCATAAGCGGCGAGCGGAAGATGCTCCAAAGGGTCATCATCGTTATCTGCTCGTCGTGAGTGAATCTTGTGTATCGCTCGGTGTTGCCTCTGCCGCCCGCCACGGCGAGCCTGCCGATGGGCAGCATATCGCAGTCGGGGTATGCGCCTGTCTGCACATAGTCCTGCCACGCAAGGCAGCGGTCAAACATATCGTGAAGCCTGTCCCAATTATCCCAGAAATCGCCCGTCATGCGCCACATATTGGCGTTCGCGGCAAGGTGCTCATGCTCGCTGACGGGGGCGGGTCCCGGCGAAAGGCTCAGCACCATATCCCTGCCGCAGCGGTCGATGGCCTTGCGGAGCATCTCTATCTCGCCCCGCGCGGAATACGGGTCATTGGGCTTAAATTCGGTGTTGGCGATATCGTCGCACTTGATGAAATCGACGCCCCACGAGGCATAAAGCTCTAAGAGCGAATCGTAATACTCCTGCGCTCCCCTCTTGTGCGGGTCAACGCCGTACATATCGGTGTTCCACGGGCAGACGGAGAACTGCTGCGCTATATCCCTTGCGGTCAGCCCCTCGCATTTTATCGCCGTGCCCGCATGGACGGCCTGCCTCGGGATGCCACGCATTATATGAATGCCGAATTTCAGCCCGAGGGCGTGAATTTTATCGGCTATCGGTTTGAAGCCCTTGCCGCCCGCCGAGGACGGGAAGCGCTCGACCGAGGGTATCAGGCGGGAATATTCATCCATGCACAACGGCGCAAAATTGTGATAATCGAAGCCGTCAGCCGTCGGCTCCGACCACTGGATATCGCAGACGACGTATTCCCAACCGTATTCTTTAAGATATTTTGCCATGTATTCGGCGTTGCCGAGCAGTTGCTCCTCATTGACCGAAGCTCCGTAGCAATCCCAACTGTTCCACCCCATGGGCGGGGTCGGGGCAAGTTTCTTATGCATGGTGTTCTTCCTTTCGGTAAACTCTGACGCAAAACTCCGCCTGCGTCACAAGGCGGTCGACCCCGTCGAGCTTCTGCTGATCGGCTCTGCCGGTTTTGTAATAATACGGGGTCATTTTAAACAGCGCAAGCACGGCGGCATTATCGGCAAGCTCCAATTCGGCGGATATCCTGCGCTCATCGACAAGCTCAAAGCCGTCAAGCTGCGGCTCCGGCATTTCGTTCCTGTAGGGCTTGTCATAGACAAGCTGCTTTAGCGAAAAAAGGTGATCCTCGGCGGGGATAACTCTGATCAGCACTCCGCCGTCTTTCAGAACCCTTCGGAATTCATCATCCGCCTCGGGTGAAAAAATATTGAGCACGCAGTCGCATTCGCCGCTCGCAACGGGCAGCGAAAACACACCCGCAACGGCGGTCTCCGCGCCGCATTTGCGCTTTGAGAAATACTCGAGGGCGTCCTTTGAGATATCGACCCCGAGCACCTGAGCCGACGGCAGCGCCGCTTTGACGCCCGCCGTGTAATAGCCCTCGCCGCAGCCCGCGTCAAGAATAACGGCGTCGGGCGGCAGCAATTCCCTGCATACGGCGCAGACCTCGTCACGCAGGAAGGAATAATACCCCGCATTGAGGAAATCACGCCTCGACCTGACCATTACGCGGTCGTCGCCGTGGCGTTTAGCACCCGAGCTTTGTGAGAGCAGCAGATTGACGTAGCCGAATTTTGACTTGTCGAAGCAGTGGTTGCCCTCGCAGCGCAGGAGCGAGCCGCAGTCCGCAAGCCCGCCGCCGCACACGGGGCATATGAATCCCGACATATTAGGCATATTAAATCTCCGAAAGGCTGCATCATTGTCTCCGACGGAGTGTTGATGCAGCCTTGAATGCAATTATTCCTCGGCCTTTTTAAAGCCGTATTTGATAAGTATGTTATTGATCCTGTCCTTGGGATCGAGCAGCTTGCTGACCGATTCGTCGTGGTTGAGCGTGTCGATTATATAAGCGCAATACTTGGACATATCAACGCTCACATACCACTCTCTCGCCAGCAGCTCGGGGGTAGAATAAATAAGATTTGTGGTGAAAACCTTGCTGATGAGGCCGTCGGCATAAGCCTTGTCAAAGGTCTTGAGACCGTTGCAGAACAGGCCGAAGGAGGCGCAGATGAAGATCCTGTTTGCCTTGAGCTCCTTGAGCCTTGTGGCGACCTCTATCATGGAGTCGCCCGAGGATATCATATCGTCGATGATGATAACATCCTTGCCCTCGACATTGTCGCCGAGGAATTCATGCGCCACTATAGGATTCCTGCCGTCAATAATGGTGGAGTAGTCGCGGCGCTTATAGAACATACCGAGGTCAACGCCGAGCACGGAGGAGAAGTAGATACATCTGCCCATGCCGCCCTCATCGGGTGAAATGACCATCATGTGGTCACTGTCAATGTTGAGGTCTGTGATATTTTTGCACATCGCCTTTATCATCTGATAAACGGGCTGCACATTCTCAAAGCCGCTCTGAGGAACCGCATTCTGGACTCTGGGATCGTGCGCGTCAAAGGTGATGAAATTATCCGCACCGTAATTGAGGCAAAGCTCACGGAGCATATCGGCGCAGTCGAGGGATTCTCTGCTCAGGCGTCTGTGCTGCCTGCCCTCATAGAGCATGGGCATGATGACGGTTATCTTCCTTGCCTTGCCCGCCACGGCGCTTATAGCCCTCTTGAGATTGGCGTAGTGATCGTCGGGGCTCATCGGGTGATCCTTGCCGTACATCTTATACACGACGCCGTAATTGAACGGATCACAGAGGATGAAGAGGTCAAAGCCTCTTATAGTCTCCTTGATAACGCATTTACCCTCGCCCGTACCGAATCTCGGGAAGGAGGCGTTGATGATGTAGGAATCTCTCTGATATCCGTCAAACTGGATAGACTCCTTATGCTCGTTTTTCCATTCTCTTCTCCACTTGACAAGATAGTAGTCTATCTTGCTTGCAAGCATCTCGCAGCCGGGCAGAGGAATTATGCCGAGCTTGCCGACGGGAATGGATTTAAAATCTTCGTATTCAGCCATTGCGGTTCCCTCCAAATCTTATTATAAAACTATTCTACAATATTTTGGAGAATTTGAAAAGGGAATATCGAAAAAAGGCGGTGAAAATTTGTATAAAATAAAACATTATATTTTGGTTATTTTGCCGAGATTGATGTAACCGTTACAGCACATAGCTGCGGTCGATATTGATAACGCAGAAGCATTTGCCGTTCCTCTGCCTGACACGTTTCTCGACCTCCGCCCTGAACTGCTCCTCGCTGAGCTTTGATTTATAGGGCAAAACGACGTCAAATATAAGATTGGTGTGGGTCGGGCCGTCCACCACTCTGAAGTCGTGGATAGTCGCGTCCGATTCTATCTCTTTAACCGTCTCGGTCACGAGCGCCCTGAATCTGTCGGTCTCCTCATCATCGACCATGATAGGATCCATGTGAATGGAAAGCTCGATGCCGAGCTTCTCCCGCACCTCGCGCTCGATAAGGTCTATCATATCGTGAGCGGTCAGCAGGTCTGCGTCGGCGGGCACCTCGGCGTGAAGCGAACCGATCACCCTTGAATGGCCGTAGCTGTTGAGCACAATATCGTGAATGCCGATTATCCCGTCGTGTGAGAGCACGAGCTTTTGCAGCTTGTCGACGGTCTCTTTGCCAGGAGGCTCGCCGAGCAGCGGCCCCATCGTGTCACGGATTATGCCGATGCCCGTGAAAATAACGAAGCAGGCGACGATGATACCCATAACCGCGTCAACGGGCAGCGATGTGAAGCCCGAGGCTATAAGGGCGATGAGCGAGCACGAGGTGGCGGCGATATCACCTATGCTGTCTGCGAATACGGCGTTGACAGCGACGGAATCTATCCGCCTGCCTATCGAGCGGTTAAAGAGCGCAAGCCAAAGCTTCGCGGCGATGGATACCGCAAGGGTGACCGCCGCGGGCACGCTGAACACGGTCGGCTCGGGATTTGTGAATTTGTCAACGGAGCCTTTGATAAGCTCAACGCCGGTTATCAGGATAAAGAAAGCGAGCGTCAGCGCCGAGACGTATTCCACACGGCCGTGGCCGAAGGGATGCTCCTTGTCGGCGGGCTTGCCCGATATCTTGAAGCCGATAAGGCTGATGATGGACGAAACCGCGTCAAAGAGATTGTTGACGCCGTCGGCGACCACAGCTATACTGTGCGCCGCGGAGCCGAATATCAGCTTGAAGAGAGACAGCAAAGCGTTCAGCGCTATGCCGACCGCCCCGCTGAGTACTCCGTAACGCATTCTGACGGCTTCGCTGCCGGTATTTTCACTGTCCCTGATAAAAAGTTTGATAAGCAGCCTTGTCACGGGATCACTCCTCGGTCAAATCTTTTGAAATGTGTACGTCGAGCTGGTCATAGGGAATTGCGATTTTATTCTCGTCGAATGCGAGCTTGACCGCTTCCTGCATATAATAAAATACGTTCCAATAATCGTCGGTATGACACCAGACGAGGCAGGAAATATTCACCGAGCTTGCCGCCTGAGCGCTCACAGCGATTATCGGCTCGGGTTCGGTCAGGATAAGCTCGTTTTTACGCACCGTTTGGGCTATAACTTCCTTTGCTTTGGCGATATCGGCGTCGTAGGATATGCCGAAAACAAGGTCTATCCTGCGCTTGCTCTCGGAATTATAGTTGATTATGTTGCTGCCGGTTATATGTGAATTCGGCACTATAACTCGTTTGTTATCAACGGTTATAAGCTCGGTATACATCATTTTAATCTCGTGCACCTTGCCGCTGACCGTGCCGAGGTCGATATAATCACCGCTCTTGAACGGGTGGTTGATGAGTATCTGAATACCGCTGGCGAATTGGCTGACGCTCGCCTGCAAGCCGAGGCCGGCGGGGATGCCGGCGGCGCCTATGGCGGCTATGAACGAATTGACGTCCACATTCATCGTCGAAAGTGCCGACAAAATGACCGCAAATTTAAGCAACAGCACGACGATGGTCTTGATAAAAGTGTGTATCGACGGGTCTATCCCCCTCGCCCTCATGCCCTTGACCACCAGCTTACCCACGAGGTTTGACAGCACGAAGCCGACGACCACTATTATGACCGCGCCGAGCAGCAGCGGAGCCTTTGAAACGACAAATTTCACCACATCATCCCACTCAGGGAAAATGTTTGATTCTGCAAGTTCTATATCTCCGACTTTCATATTTATCTCCTTTCACTCACGGCTCAAAACCCACTTTGCGTAATTTTGAGCATTTACAAATGATATTGTACTCTTTTAAAAGCGAATTGGCAATACTGCCGCAACTAAAATTTTAAAAACAGTCTTTTTGTCAAAAAGTCTATTGAAATTCTCAAAAAAATACTTTATAATTTAATCTAATTAAAATACAAAGAAGGTGAAAGAAACATGGCCTCCGAGGTTATAAACGCAGTGCTCAGCGCGGAAAAAGCCGCAGCGGACTCCTATGCGGAGTCCGCCCAAAAATGCGACTTGCTCAAAGCCGAAGCCCACGAAAAGGCAAGATCCATCCAAAAAGAAATGAAGGACGAAGCTCTCGCAAAGGCAAAAGAGATCAAAGCCCGTGCTGAAGCCGAAGCTGCAAAATTGCAGGAGGAAGCCTCAAAAAATGCAGCAGCCGAGGCAACCCGTCTCAAGGCCGACGCTCTCGGCAAGAGCGACGGCGCGGTCAAAACTCTTTTATCCCGTTTCATCTGACTCAGGCAATAATCAATTAATCTTTAACGATAGGAGGTGTTTTCTTGGCAAAACTCAAAATGAAGTATCTCGAAATCGTTGCACCGCTCGAGCAAAGCAAGGAGATAGTCGATATGCTCCAGCTCCGCTCGGTCATCGAGCTTCACTCGCATGAGGAGCAGGAGGGGCTGACCTCGCTCGAATCCGGCAGGACTGCGGCTCAGCTCAACAAATACCGTGACTGCGCCCAGACCGCCCTCGACATCCTCAACCGCTACGCCCCCGCAAAGAAGGGGCTGGTCGAGTCGTTTATCCCCGAGCTTCGCGAGATGACCGTATCCGAGTATCTCGGCAAATCCGATCAGGCTGATGAGCTGCTCTCCCTCTGCTACAAGATATGCGACAGCGAGAAGGGCATTGCGGAGGCAAAAGCGGCTATCGCCCGTTACGGCGCTCTGCGCGAGGGTCTTGAGCCTTGGCTCGGCCTCGACGTGCCGATGAAATTCAGCGGCACTCAGACCACGGCGGCGTTTATAGGCACCCTGCCCGAGGACTACACGGCTCAGAGCCTTGATATCGCCCTCGCCGAAGTCCTCGACCCCGAATGCGGCTTTGAGTGCGAGGTGATATCGCATTCAAAGGAAAGAAGCTGCATCTTTGCTGTATGCAATAAGAGCAGCTCCGAGGAAGTGTTCAACGCGCTGCGAGGCCTCGGCTTCGCTTACCCGACCGACCCGACCAAGCACCCGCCGAGGGTTCGTTACGAACGCTATGCCGCGGAGATCGAAAAGCTCCGCGAGCAGATAAAGCAGAGCGGCGAATATATCGCCTCACTCGGCGACAGGCGCAGCGATATCGAATTCGTCAGGGATTACTTCTCGATAAGAGCCGACAAATACGAGGCTCTGGGCAACCTCAGCGCGAGCGAAAGCGTCATCGTCATAGACGGCTACGTCGCAGAGAAGAACGTGGACAAGCTCGTTGCAAAGCTCGAGAAGAAATTCACCGTTGCGGTCTCCGTCACGGAGCCGCCGGAGGATGCGGATATCCCGGTCTTGCTTGAAAACAACAGATTCAACGCCCCGATGGAAGCGATAACCGAAATGTACGCGCTCCCGTCCAAGGACGACCCGGACCCCAGCCCGATAATGGCATTTTTCTATTATTTCTTCTTCGGATTAATGCTCTCGGACGCCGGCTACGGCCTGCTGATGGTCATTTTCACAACGATAGCCAAAAAAAAATTCAAGCTCAGCGACAAAATGCGTAAGACGATGGATCTGTATTTTTACTGCGGCATCTCTACCGTATTTTGGGGCGCAATGTTCGGCGGCTGGTTCGGCGATATAATCCCCGTTATCGCCAACAACTTCTTCGGCAAAAGCCTGACTACCGCAGACATCGCCATATGGATGGATCCCCTCTCGGGCAACAATCCCATGACGCTGCTGCTGTTCTCATTCCTCTTCGGCATATGCCACCTCTTCCTCGGCCTCACCGTCAGGCTGGTAATGCTTTGGAAAGAGGGCAAGAAGCTCGACGCGCTTTGCGACACCGTGCCCATCTATCTGCTCGTAACGGGCATAGCCCCGATATGCGCCAACATGGTGGCCGGCGGCTTCCCGCAGACGGTGCTCACAGTCGGCAAATACCTTGCCATTGCGGGCGCGGCGCTTGTAGTGCTGACCTCCGGGCGCTCGTCAAAGAAGCTGCTCGGCAAGCTCGGCGGCGGCCTTTACGGTCTTTATAATGTCGGCTCGGGCTACCTCGGCGACGTGCTCTCATACTCAAGGCTGCTCGCCCTGAGCCTTTGCACAGGCGTTATCGCCCAGGTCGTCAATATGCTCGGCACTATCCCGTCGAATCCCGTTGCAAAGGGCATTCTGCTCTTCTTTGTCTTTATCTTCGGCCACACGGTGAATATCGCTATCAACATGATAGGCACCTATGTCCACACCAACAGGCTCCAATACGTTGAGCTGTATTCAAAATTCTATGAGGGCGGCGGCAGAGCCTTCGCCCCGTTCGGCACAAATACAAAATATATTTCTCTCAAGGAGGAAAAAGTCAATGAATAATCTCGGTATAGTTTTTGCTCTCGTAGGCGCTGCTTTCGCAGCCATTTTCGCAGGCATGGGTTCGGCTAAGGGCGTCGGCCTCGTCGGTCAGGCAGGCGCAGGCGTCATCACCGAGGATCCCTCAAAATTCGGTAAAGTCCTTATTCTCCAGATACTCCCCGGCACCCAGGGCCTTTACGGCTTCCTTGCAGCCATCCTTGTTCTTCTTCAGGTCGGCATCATCGGCGGCTCCTATGAGCCTATCTCGCTTGCAAGAGGCCTGCTCTATTTCGCAGCCTGCCTGCCCATCGCCATTGTCGGCTACTTCTCGGCAATAGCTCAGGGCAAAGCCGCAGCGGCGGGCGTTAGCATCGTTGCCAAGAAGCCCGACCAGAGCGGTAAGGCGATCACTCTCGCCGTCATGGTCGAGACCTACGCCGTGCTTGCCCTGCTTGTTTCCCTGCTTTCAATCATAAGCGTTTCCGGCCTTGATGTTTGATTAAGCGAGAGGATGAACTCCCGATGACAGGTTTAGAAAAAATTATTTCAAAAATAAACTCCGACGGGAAAGCAAGATGCGATTCCGCCGAGGCCGCAGCGGCAGCCGAGTGCGATAAGATAATCGCCGCTGCCCGTGAGGACGGCCAAAAGAATGCCGACGCAATTATCGCCGCCGCCGAAAAGGAGAGCGAGCAGATAATCGCCGTTGCGAAATCCGGCATCACTCAGCAGGAGAGGCAGACGCTGCTCGCCGCAAAGGTCGAGGCGGTCAACGAGACTCTCAATAAGCTGCTTGCGGCCGTTAAAGCTCTGCCCGAGGATCAATACTTTGCCTCGGTCATCAAGCTCGCCTCCGAGAACGCCATGAAGGGCGAATGCACCGCACACCTCGGCTCGGCGGATCTCGCAAGGCTGCCCGCCGATTTTGAGGCGCGTCTTTGCTCCGCTCTGAGCGCAAAAGGCTCGACCTGCACCCTTTCAAAGGAAGCGGCCCGCATTGAGAGCGGCATCATGCTCGTCTACGGCGATATCGAGGTCAACTGCACCTTTGAGGCCGTTATCGAGTCAAACGCCGAGGAGCTGAAGGCTCAGATCGGCGAAATGATATTTTAGGCGGTGAAGAATATGCACGAAACCGAATACGCCTACGCCGTGGCGAGGATAAGAGCCAACGAAACGAAGCTGCTCACACGAGCCGATATTGATCAGCTCATTGAGGCGGAGAGCTATGAGGCGGCAGTCAGACTGCTTGCCGACAAGGGCTTTGCCGTCCCCGAAAAAGGCGAGAGCTTCGACATTGCGGAGAAGGATCTGAGCGGCGCATGGGAGCTGATCGAAGAATGCGCCCCCGACGCCGAGCTGCTTGAGGCGCTCGTCATTGCAAACGACTTCACCAATCTCAAGGCAGCGGTGAAATGCGTTTTCTCCGACCTTGACCCCGCAGCATACTACATTTATCCCTGCGTTACCGACACGGCCGTTATAACCGAAGCTATCAAGAACAACGACCTTGAGCTGCTGCCCGAATATCTGCACCCGTGCGCCGAGAAGGCTATGACGGCGGTATCCAAGCTCTCGAGCGGTCAGCTTGCGGAAACTGCGATAGACAAAGCCTCGCTTGAGGCTCGCCGCAGTTTCGCCGCAAAGGCGGGCAGCCCCCTGCTTGAGGGCATAGCCGACCTGCTTGCGGTCGCCGCAAACATCAAGCTCGCCCTGCGCTGCGCCAAGATGAACAAGAGCGCGGACTTCGCGCTTGACGCCGCCTGTGAGAGCAGCCTCGACTTTGAGGAGCTGCTGAGCCACTGCTCAACACCCGAGAAAGCCGCCGAATATATCGCGGCAACGGATTACGGCTTCCTTGCCGAGAGCCTCGGCGAGAGCTTCACGGCGTTTGAGAAGCAGTGCGACAACGAGATAGTCTCAAGGCTTGAGAACGCTAAATACGCGACCTTCGGCCCCGACCCGCTGATAGCTTATTACTACGCAAAGCAGGCGGAGGCAAAAAACGTCAGAATAATCCTCTCCGCCAAGGCAAGCGGAGTCCCCGCAGAGATAATTTCAGAGAGAGTGAGGGAGATATATGTATAAAATAGCTGCCATGGGCGATAAAGACAGCATCTATGGCTTCGCCTCGCTCGGCATCAGTATATTTCCCGTCACCGACCCCGCCGAGGGCGCTCACACTCTGAGGAAGCTCGCCGACAACGGCTACGGGGTAATATATATAACGGAGCAGCTCGCCGAGGGGATGCTCGAGGAGATCGAGCGTTACGCCTCAAGGCCGCTGCCCGCCATAGTTCCCGTGCCCGGTGTCAGGGGCAATACGGGGCTCGGGCTTGACAGCGTCAGCAAATTCGTCGAGAAGGCCGTCGGCTCCGATATACTGTCATAAACTAATGAAAGGCGTGGCACACAAGAAATATGAGTAAAGGTGTTATAACTAAGATCTCCGGTCCGCTCGTCGTTGCCTCCGGCATGAGAGACGCCAATATGTTTGACGTCGTGCGTGTCAGCGACAGCCGTCTGATCGGTGAAATAATAGAAATGCACGGCGACCGAGCCTCGATCCAGGTCTATGAAGAGACCTCGGGCATAGGCACGGGCGAGCCCGTCGAATCCACTAACGAGCCGCTGAGCGTTGAGCTCGGCCCCGGCCTCATCAAGGGCATATTCGACGGTATCCAGCGCCCGCTGAACGTCATACGCGACCTCGTGGGCAACAGCCTGACGAGGGGTATAGAGGTTCCTGCCCTAAGCAGAGACGCCCGCTGGCACTTTGTTCCCACCGTCAAGGCGGGCGACAGAGTCAAGGGCGGCGACGTGCTCGGCACGGTCAAGGAGACCGATATAGTCAACCACAAAATAATGGTTCCCCCTGCCGTCTCCGGCACGGTCAAGAGCATAAGCGAGGGGGATTTCACCGTCACCGACCACGTAGGCGTTATCACCAAGGATAACGGTGAAGATTACACATTCACCCTCATGCAGAAGTGGCCTGTCAGAAAGGGCAGACCCTATGCAAAGAAGCTCTCGCCCGACGTGCCCCTTGTAACGGGTCAGAGAGTTATCGACGCACTCTTCCCGATAGCCAAGGGCGGCGTTGCGGCGATTCCCGGCCCGTTCGGCAGCGGCAAGACCGTCACCCAGCATCAGCTTGCGAAATGGGCTGAGGCGGATATCGTCGTCTACATCGGCTGCGGCGAACGCGGCAACGAGATGACCGACGTTCTTAACGAATTTCCCGAGCTTATCGACCCGCACACAGGCAAATCGCTCATGGAGCGCACGGTGCTGATAGCCAACACCTCAGATATGCCCGTTGCAGCCCGTGAGGCTTCGATATACACCGGCATCACGATAGCCGAATACTTCCGCGACATGGGCTACTCCGTCGCTCTTATGGCGGACTCCACCTCGCGTTGGGCGGAGGCTCTGCGTGAAATGTCCGGCAGGCTTGAAGAGATGCCCGGCGAGGAGGGCTACCCCGCTTACCTCGGCAGCCGCCTTGCACAGTTCTACGAGAGAGCCGGTCGAGTTATTTCGCTCGGCACAAACGGCAGAGAGGGCGCTCTCTCCGTTATCGGTGCGGTTTCGCCCCCCGGCGGCGACATCTCGGAGCCCGTTTCGCAGGCGACCCTTCGTATAGTCAAGGTCTTCTGGGGTCTTGACTCGGCTCTCGCCTACAAGCGTCACTTCCCCGCCATCAACTGGCTCACCAGCTACTCGCTCTACGCCGATTCGCTCGGCAAATGGTTCAACGCAAACGTCAGCGACGAATGGATGACCCTCAGAGGCAGGCTTATGAGCCTCCTTTCGGATGAAGCCGCCCTTGACGAGATAGTCAAGCTCGTCGGTATGGACGCGCTCTCCGCCCCCGACAGGCTCAAGATGGAGGCTGCCCGCTCAATCAGAGAGGATTTCCTGCATCAGCTCGCGTTCCACGAGGTGGACACCTATTCATCGCTCAAAAAGCAATATTATATGATGAAGCTCGTCACCGAATTCTATGACGAATCGCTCGACGCACTCGGCAAGGGCGCGGATATCGAGGATATCGTCAAGCTGCCTGTCAGAGAGTCGATAGGCAGATTCAAGTATATCCATGAGGATAATATCGACGACGAATACGCAGCCGTATCGGCCGCCCTTAAAAAGCAGCTCAAGAACGCTGTGGACAGCAAGGAGGAATTCTGATGCCCAAGGAATACAGAACGATACAAGAGGTCGCAGGCCCCCTTATGCTCGTGCGTGAGGTCGAGGGCGTCGCATATAATGAGCTCGGCGAGATAGAGCTTGCAAACGGCGAAAAAAGGCGTTGCAGAGTCCTTGAAGTCGACGGCACGAACGCCCTTGTACAGCTCTTTGAGAGCTCGACCGGCATAAACCTCGCCGAGAGCAAGGTGCGCTTCCTCGGCAGGCAGATGGAGCTGGGTCTTTCGCTCGATATGCTCGGCAGAGTTTTCGACGGCCTCGGCAGACCCATTGACGGCGGCCCCGAGATAATCCCCGAGAAGCGCGCGGATGTCAACGGCGTGCCTATGAACCCCGCCGCAAGAAGCTATCCGCAGGAATTCATCCAGACCGGCGTGTCCGCTATCGACGGCCTTAACACCCTCGTCAGAGGTCAGAAGCTGCCGATATTCTCAATGTCCGGTCTGCCCCACGCCAACCTTGCCGCTCAGATAGCAAGGCAGGCAAAGGTCAGGGGCACCGACGAGCAATTCGCCGTTGTCTTTGCCGCAATGGGCATCACCTTCGAGGAATCCGACTACTTCGTCCAGAGCTTCCGCAGCACGGGCGCTCTCGACAGGACGGTCATGTTCTCAAACCTCGCAAACGACCCCGCGATCGAGAGAATAGCTACCCCCAAGATGGCGCTCACCGCCGCAGAGTACCTTGCCTTTGACAAGGGTATGCACGTGCTCGTCATCCTGACCGATATCACCAACTACGCAGACGCCCTGCGTGAAGTCTCCGCCGCAAGGAAAGAAGTGCCCGGCAGGCGCGGCTACCCCGGCTATATGTATACCGACCTCGCCGCTATCTATGAGAGAGCGGGCAGGCAGAGAGGCAAGCAGGGCAGCATTACGATGATACCCATACTCACCATGCCCGAGGACGACAAGACCCACCCCATCCCCGACCTTACGGGCTACATCACCGAGGGCCAGATAATCCTCAGCCGCGAGCTTTTCCGCAAGGGCATCAACCCGCCCATCGACGTGCTCCCCTCCCTCTCCCGACTCAAGGATAAGGGCATCGGCGAGGGCAAGACCAGAGCCGACCACTCCAACACGATGAACCAGCTCTTCTCCGCCTACGCCAGAGGCAAGGACGCCAAGGAGCTGATGGTCATCCTCGGCGAGGCAGCTCTGACGGATATCGACAAGCTCTATGCAAAATTCGCCGACGAATTCGAGAAGGTCTATGTCTCCCAGGGCTTCGACACCAACAGGAGCATTGAAGAGACCCTCGACATCGGCTGGAAGCTGCTCTCCATCCTGCCCAGGAGCGAGCTCAAGCGTATCAGCGACGAGCTGCTCGACAAATACTACGGCAAGGTATGAGCCGCCGCGGTTTTGTGAAAGGAGTGACAGCACTTGGCAATTCTTAACGTCAACCCCACGAGAATGGAGCTGACAAACCTCAAGCGCAAGCTCGTCACCGCCCGCCGAGGCCACAAGCTGCTCAAGGATAAGCGGGATGAGCTGATGCGCCGCTTCCTCGATCTTGTTCGTGAGAATAAAAAGCTCCGTATCGAGGTGGAGGAGGGCATAAAGCAGGCGAACGCCGCAATGTCGGTCGCCCGCTGCGTGATGAGCGACAAGGCGCTCGACGTGGCGCTCATGCTGCCCACTCAGGAGATGAGCCTTGAGGTGGGCGAGAAAAACGTGATGAGCGTTATGATCCCCGTCTTTGACGTGCGTTTCAAGACTGCGGACGAAAATGACATCTATTCCTACGGCTTTGCCGAGACCTCGGGCGACCTCGACACGGCGGTAAAGGCGCTGTCGGATATAATGCCGAAGATGATACGCCTCGCCGAGATCGAGAAATCCTGCCGCCTGATGGCGGACGAGATCGAGAAGACCCGCCGCAGGGTCAACGCCCTTGAGCATGTGATGATCCCGCAATACGAGGAGACCATCAAATATATCTCGATGAAGCTCGACGAAAATGAAAGAAGCACCACGACCAGACTTATGAAAGTCAAGGACATGATGCTCGAGCAGGCTCACCACTACTCGTGATTTTCAGACATTTTTTGCTCATTAAATATATTAATTTATCTTAATATGTGTTGACAAAATCCTCTGAATCCCTTATAATTATGTCGCCGGTAGGTTCAGCGGGGCAACTATGCCCCGCCGCATCCGCCGTTAATGCCGGTGTGGCGAAATCGGCAGACGCAAGGGACTTAAAATCCCTCGGTGGCAACACCGTACCGGTTCAAGTCCGGTCACCGGCACCAGAATGCCTTTGCTTGCGCGATCAAGGGCATTAATTAATGAATAATGAACGGTATAATGGATATAGATACTCTTTATCGAATTTGCAAGAGACGACAATTGCGGTATCTGTGTTCAAAGTATTGTTCATTGTTCATTTTTTATACCCTAAAAACAAAACTCGTTCAGTCGCAGTGACCGAACGAGTTTTTTTACAGCTTTCTGGCAATCAGCATGGTTGTATTCTCAATTCTGAATACTTTTTCAACATTTTCAAAGCCTGCGGATTGCATCATCTTTATTTGATTTGCCATGGTGCAAGGCGTGTCATAGTGGCAAAATACACCGTCAGGGACTCCCTGCTCCGCCCTTAAACGGGCACTTTCGGAGAACCAGAAGTCCTCCTCTTCCTGCTTTTCCACCATGTAATCGCACTCGATATAGATGCCGCCGTGTTTCAGCGAATCGAATACTTTCCTATATAACCCGCTCTTTTGCTCATGCGAAAAATGGTGCATAGTTTGAAAAGAAACGGCGCAGTCATAGCAATTCAAACCGAAGTCCACGGTAAAATAATCACCGCAAATCAAATTCATTCTTTTACTCGGATGCTTTTTGGCAAGCTCATCAAGCATAGCCTGAGTCAGGTCGATCGCCGTAACCTCTATATCGGGCAGTATTTCAAAGATCCTGTCAAGCTCCAGCCCCGTTCCGCTGCCCAAATCAAGCAGCTTCTCAGTTGACTTCGGCACAAGACTCGCCATTTTAATATATCCCTCTTTACAGCCCTCAACATTGGTAAGCATATGCTCATCATAGCCGCTTACCCGAGCCGTAAAGAAATCTGACATTGTTTCCAACGAACTCATTATGTATACCTCAGTTTTGTAAAGGGTTTTAGCCGTCAGCAAGTAATTCTTTCTCGATTTTTAACACATCCGGGAAAATAAGGTTAATTCCTTTTCGCTGCAGAGCCAAAACTTTTTACGGAATGGAGCCTCAAACATTTGAACTCGATCTTATTTCAGTTGCATATCGAGTTGCAACAAACATTTGAGATAGTTTCCTATCTGCGTTTATATTATAGCAGAAGGATTCCGCCTTTGTCAAGGGGTCGCAGCTCAAATGAGCGAATTTCTTCGTCGATATTATTATATGCAAATAAGCATATATATTTCCGTTAAAAATCAAAAACAGGGGAGCTGCGGCCGTTGCGGGCTTGCAGCTCCCTTATTGATTATACAGCTTATTCTGCGGCTTCGGGCGCGGTCTCGGGATGAGGCTCAGCCTCGGCGGGCTGCTGCTCGCCTTTCATAATAGCCTCGAACTCCTTGCCGTCGATCTTCTCCTCTTTAAGAAGAACCTGCGCGACTGCGTGGAGCTTGTCGATATGCTCGCTGAGTATTTCCTTAGTCCTGGAATAAGCGTCCTTAACTATGCGCTCGATCTCCTCGTCAATCTGAGAAGCGACGCTCTCGGAATAATTCCTAACGTGGTTGAAGTCCTTGCCGAGGAAGACCTCGTTGCTCTGATCGCCGAAAGCGATGGGGCCGAGCTTGTCGCTCATGCCGTATTTCGTGACCATGCTGCGGGCTATCTCGGTCGCTCTCTCGATATCGTTTGACGCGCCTGTGGAGACGTCGCCGATAACGAGCGCCTCGGCAACTCTGCCGCCGAGCAAGCCTACAAGGCTGTCAAGCATCTCATTCTTTGAGGTATAGTTCTTATCCTCGGTGGGTCTGTGGAGCGTGTAGCCGCCCGCCATACCCCTTGGAATGATGGATATCTGATGCACGGGATCGACGTGATCGAGGTAGAAGTTCGACACGGCGTGACCCGCCTCGTGATAAGCGGTCAGGCGCTTCGCCTTCTCGTTCATCTTATGCGACTTCTTCTCTGAGCCGACCTCGACTTTCAGCGCCGCCTCATCTATCTCAGCCATGGTTATGGCCTTCTTGCCCGTGCGGGCCGCGAGGAGGGCGGCTTCGTTGAGCAGATTCTCAAGATCGGCGCCCGTGAAGCCTACGGTGGCGTGGGCGATGCTCTCGAAGTCAACGTCCGGGGCGATGGGCTTACCCTTGGCGTGAACCTTGAGGATAGCAACCCTGCCCTTGGTGTCGGGATAATTAACCGTGACCTGACGGTCGAAACGGCCGGGTCTTAGCAGCGCCGGGTCAAGGATGTCGGGGCGGTTGGTGGCGGCGATGACTATAACGCCCTCATTCGCGCCGAAGCCGTCCATCTCAACGAGCAGCTGGTTGAGCGTTTGCTCGCGCTCATCGTGACCGCCGCCCATGCCTGCGCCTCTGTGACGGCCGACGGCGTCTATTTCATCAATGAATATTATCGAGGGGGAATTCTTCTTTGCCTGGTCAAAAAGGTCGCGCACTCTCGATGCGCCGACGCCGACATACATCTCAACGAAATCGGAGCCTGAGATCGAGAAGAACGGCACGTTTGCCTCGCCCGCGACGGCTCTTGCAAGCAGAGTTTTACCCGTACCCGGAGGGCCTACGAGCAGCACGCCCTTGGGTATCCTTGCGCCGAGTGCGTCAAAGCGTGCGGGATTCTTGAGGAACTCGACTATCTCCGCCAGCTCCCCCTTCTCCTCATCTGCGCCCGCCACATCGTCAAAGGTGGTCTTGCGCTTCTCATCCTTGACCTGCTTGACTCTCGCCTTACCGAAGCTCATGGTTCGGTTGGTCTCGTTGGTCATGGTCTGATTCATTCGGCGGAACATGAAGAAGGTCAGCCCGCCCATCGCCGCAAGCAACAGCAACGTCGGCACGATATTATATATCCACTGCCCCGTAGAGCCTGTGATATAGCCCGCCTTTATCATTGAATCGGGGTGCTCACGGTTATACTTGATAACGCCCTCGTGGATATCCTCCACAAAGAGGTTGACGCTCGGCACGGTGAAGGTCTTCTCGGTATCGTCGCCGACGGTCTTATAGACCAGTGCGCCGCTGCTCAGGTTGAGCTTATACTCCGTGACCTTGCCCTCGTCAAAGAGCGCGACAAGCTGATAATACTCGAGCTTATCCCTCGACTGGGCGCTGATATAGTAGGAGAGCCCCGCAAGGAGCATAGCCGGTATCAGCAGATACGGCAGCAGCACGAGCAGCCTGCGCTTTGCATTCTTATTGTTCTTATTATTAGCCAATTGGAATTATCACTCCTTTAAGTAGCTTTCCACTCCGTGGGTCAATTATTATAGATCTCCTCCTTGAGGACGCCGATATAAGGAAGATTTCTGTATTTTTCATCATAATCGAGGCCGTAGCCGACCACGAATTCATCGGGCACCTCAGTGCCTGAGTAATCCGCCATCAGATCGACTACTCTGCGCTCGGGTTTGTCGAGCAGGGTGCAGATCTTAATGCTCTTGGGATTTCTGCCCTCAAGCAGACCTTTGACATAGCTGAGAGTCTTGCCCGAGTCAAGGATATCCTCGACGATAAGCACATCGTAGCCCTCAAGATTGATGTCAAGATCCTTGACTATCTTGACGGCGCCGGTGTTTGAAGTCTTTGCGCCGTAAGCGGAGGTGCACATGAAGTCTATCTTACAGGGCACGGTGATGCTCCTCATCAGATCCGCCATAAAGATAACAGAGCCTTTAAGAATGCTGACCATAAGCAGGTTTTTATCCTTGTAATCCTCGCTTATCTGTTTGCCGAGGCGCTCGACTATGGCGTGAAGCTCCTCTTCGCTGTAATAGACCTTCTCGATATCGTTGATAATATTCATGGTTGCCGTTCCTTCCTTTCATTTGACCCCATATTCATCTTTTTATCGTAACGAGCAGGATATTCTCCGTCCCGTCTGTAACGCAAACTCTTGAATCGCAGCCTATGCCCTCCGCAAAAAGGACTCCGCCGCCGTCGGCAAGCACGATCCTGCCGTTTCTCTCCTCGGGCGGTATCGCAAGCTCGTTGAAGAGCTTTTTGAGCGATTTGGTGCAGCCCCGAGCCTTGAGGCTCAGCCTGTCGCCCGCACGCCTTCCTCTTAAAATCGGCTTTCCTTGTATTTTATCATAATCGAGCCAATATTCCAAGACCTGTTTGGAAAGGTTTTGTAAATTATTTGTTTCACGCCTGTGAATTATGCGCGCCGTGACCCGAGCGCCGCCAAAGGTAAATTCGCCCTCGGCAAGCTCAAGCTCCGGCAGCTCCGGCAGCTCCTCGGCGGGGAATTCTATCAGCCCGTGCCTCACACGCACGGTAACGCCGCCGTTTATCTGAGCGCTGCCGCCCGTTTTGAGCAGCGAGAGCAGCCTCTCGACCGCCTCACGCTCCGGAGTGACGCCCGTATTCTCCTCGAGGGTCATCGCAAGCGCCCTGCGGGCAAGCGACGGATGAGCCTCGGCAAGCACTTGAGCCGAGCAGCCGCCGTCACGCCGAGCGGATTCGAGCAGCGAACGGGCCGTTTGAGTGAGCAGCTCTTCATCCTGGGCAAGCAGCTCCATACAGCCGCCCGCCGAGCGCTCAAACGCAGGATTCACGGATTTTAGCTGCGGGATGACCGTATGCCTTATCCTGTTGCGTGAGTATTTTATATCCGAATTCGTAGCGTCAGTCACAAATTCAATTGAATTCTCTTTGCAAAACCGCAGAATCTCATCCTTGGTGCAGTCGATTATCGGTCTGATTATCCTGCCTCTTACCGCGGGAATGGAGCAAAGCCCTCTGAGGGCGCTGCCCCTTGCAAAATTAAAGAGGAAGGTCTCGACCTTATCGCTCAGGTTATGCGCCGTGGCGATGACTGCGTCCTCGCCGAGCGAGTCAAAAAAGGCGTATCTTACCCGTCTACCCGCTTCCTCAAGCCCCTCGCCGTTTTTCTTAGCCTCGGCGGCGACGTCGGCTCGCAGCACATGGAGCTTTATCCCCTGCTTCTCGCAGAAATCACGCACGAACCGCTCGTCGCTATCCGCCTGCTCGCCGCGCAGGCAATGATTGACGTGAGCCGCCTCGAGAGTGAAAGAATAACGCTCCCTGAGCATCAGCAGCGCAGTAAGCATAGCCATTGAATCGCTGCCGCCGGAGAGGGCCGCAATGACCCTCCCGCCCTCGGGAAGCATTTGATATTTCTCAACGGTACGGATAACCTTATCTATCATCGTAATTCTTCTCCAGAGGCAGGAACAGCGTATGCTCGCCGTCCCATGCGAATTCGACTGTGCCTGTTTCGCCGTGTCGGTTTTTGACCACGAGCACCTGCACCTTATTCACGCCATCCTGATCCTCGGGGATGTCGGCGGGCTCGTCATTCTCGCCCTTATAATAATCGGGGCGGTAGAGCATCATAACGATATCGGCATCCTGCTCGATAGAGCCTGATTCGCGCAGGTCGGCAAGTTGAGGCTTATGGGACTTGCCCCTGGCCTCGGTGCCTCTCGAGAGCTGGGCGCAGCAGACAACGGGGATGCTCAGATCCTTTGCCATCATCTTGAGGTTACGGGTTATCTCGCTGACCTCATTGACCCTGTTCTCCGCCCTCGTGCTGCCTTTGATAAGGCCGAGGTAGTCGATTATAACGCATTCAACTCCGCCGAGCCGCCTTATCTTAGCCTTCATCTCGGGCACGGTGATGCTCGAGGTGTCGTCAAAATAAAGCTCGCAGTCATTGAGTGCGCAGGTCGCCGTGCCGAGCCTTATCCACTCGTCCTTGGAGATATTGCCGTTCCTCATCTTCATGCTGGAGACCCTCGCTTCGGTGCCGAGCACTCTCATCGCAAGCTGCTCCTTGGTCATCTCGAGCGAGAAGAAAAGCACCTTGCGCCTGCCTATAGCGGCGACATTCCTTGCGATGTTCAGCGCAAAGGAGGTCTTGCCCATTGCCGGTCTTGCGCCGACGATTATCAGGTCGGAGCGGTTGAGACCGGTGAGCACCTTATCGAGATCGCTGAAGCCGGTGGTGTAGCCCTTGTAAAGCTCCTTATCCTCGCCGGTTATCTTCTTGAGCGTATCGTATACATTATTTACTATAATATCCTTGAGCTTTGAGGGGGCGTTTGTGGTCTTGCCCTGGCGGATATTGTATATCTTCTGCTCCGCATTGTCGAGCAGGGCGTCCGCCGTCTCCTCCTGAGCCACGGCGCTCTCGATAGTCTCGCTCGATATCTTGATAAGAGTCCTGATATAGAACTTCTCACGGACTATCTTGGCGTACATCTCGACATTCGCCGTGGAGGGAACCATCTGAGCCAGCTCAAAGAGATAATTCTTGCCCGCGGCGCTGTCGTATATCCCCTGCTGCACGAGCTGATCGAGCACGACGAGCGGGTCGATCTTGGTGCCCATGCCGTCGAGCATGAGCATCGCGGCAAAAATAGCGTTATGCTGCGGCAGATAGAACGACTCGGGGCTTATGTAGACAGCCGCCTGCGACAGGCAGGACGGGTCAACGAGCACGCTGCCGAGCACCGCCTGCTCAGCCTCAAGGCTGAAAGGCATCGTTATGTTTTCAAGCGAAAGCAAGCTGTTATCTTCCATTTGGTTTCTCCGTCTGAATTATTCCCCTACCATGACAAACATCGCCGCCGATATGCCGTTATAGAGTTTGACCTCTACGGGGTAGGTGCCGAAGGCCTTGATATCCTCAACAACGACCTTGCGCTTGTCAAGCTCTATCGAGAACTGCTGCGCTATCGCAGCCGCAACATCCTTGGGAGTTACCGAGCCGAAGAGCTTGCCGTTTGCGCCCGCCTTGGCGGTGAGCCTGACGGTCTTGCCCTCGAGCTTCTCGGCGGAGGCCTTGGCAGCCGCTATCTCCATATCAATACGGTGCTTCTCGGCGGCCTCTCTGTTTTTAAGCTCGCTCATAGCCTGTGAATTTGCCTCCATTGCGAGCTTCCTCGGGAAGAGGAAATTCCTTGCGTAGCCGTCAGAAGTATTGACCAGCTCGCCCTTCTTGCCTAAGCCTTTAACATCCTGTAAAAGCACGACCTTCATATTATCATTCTCCTTACTTTGAGTTTTTGGCCTTGTAATCCTCGATCGCCGCTCTGAGCGCCGACCTTGCGTCCTGCATCTCGAAGTCCTTGAGCCGGCAGGCCGCCATCGTCTGATGACCGCCGCCGCCGAGAGCCTCCATGATAAGCTGGACGTTGATATCGCCGAAGCTGCGGGCGGAGATATTGACCGCACCGTCGCTCTTGAACATAACAAACGAGGCCTTGACCCCGCTGACATTCAGCAGCTCATCCGCCGCCTGCGCCGCTATCACCCTCACGTCGGGGGAGTCGAAGTCTATCGCCGATATGGCGCAGCCGTCGAAGCTCTCCGCCGATGAAACGGCTCTGTTGCGAAGCCTACTGACATCCATTGAATTTGAGAAAAGGCGCTTGACGCTGACAAGATCCGCGCCCTTGCCCTTGAGATAAGCGGCGGCCTCAAAGGTACGCACGCCCGCACGGATAACGAAGCACTTGGTGTCGAGCATTATGCCAGCCAACAGAGCCTCCGCCACCGGCCTCGGGATATTGATATCGGGCACGATATACTCGAGCATATCGGCTACCATTTCGCTCGCCGAGGACGCGCCGGGGTCATGGTGGAATATCTCGGCGCTGCCGTCATCCGGCTCGGTCAGGCGGTGGTGGTCGATAATGACCCGCCGCTTTGCCTGATTATACAGCTCCGGGAATTCGATAAAGCTGCGTATATGGGTATCAACGACGATGAGCAGGCTCTTTTTGCCGAGTAGCTCCGCAGCCCTGTCGCCGCCGATGAAGAGATCCGAGAATCCCTCGCTGCCGAGCTTCTCAATGAGCGGCTCCGCAAGGGTCTTTTTTGTATCCGTCGCCACATAGGCAGGAACATCCATGCTGCGTGCGGCGTAGGCAAGCCCGACGGCTGCGCCCACGGCGTCGAAATCGGTGTAGGAGTGGCCGACTATCACCACATTCTCCGAGCCTCTGATAAGCTCGGCAAGCGACGAGCCGATGATACGGCTGCTGACTCGGTTCGGGCGCTCCTGCGCTTCCTCCTTGCCGCCTATATAGACATAACTGTTTTTCTCTTTTTCGCTGTAGATAGCTATCTGATCGCCGCCTCGGCTGAGCGCCATTCGCAGCGCCTTGCGGGCAAGCTTGTCGGCGGTGATGATATCCTCACCCGTCGCAACGCCCATCGAGAGCGTGACATTCGCCCTGCGGCCTTTGTATTCAAAATTCCGCACGCTGTCATGCACGGAGAATCTATCCTGCGTCATGCGCTCCACATTGCGCCTCTCCGTTACTATCATATAGCGGTCGTCGTTGATGCGGTTTATCGTGCTGCCGTAGGAATCGCTCCACTCGTCGAGCATTGCTTCGATGCTGCTTCGCATCTCGGCACGCTCACTGTCGCGGAAATCGGTCCTCGAATCGCCGAGGTTATCGGTCTTTATCAGTATCACATACGGGCGTGACATATGATATTCCAGCTCCGTCTGCTTTAACTCGGTATAGTCGAGATAATAGAGGATGCAGCATTTCTCGCCGCCGCTCTCATAGCTGAGGGTATAGACGGAGTAATACCGCCCGCCGACGAACACGCCGGTCTTCTCCTCGCTGAGGAGCGCCTGAAGCCCCACTCCGTTTGAGAATTCGTCGATGTGAGAGGTCTCTGTCAGTTCGCCGCCCGCTATATCTCTGATGAAGCTCTCGCCCGCCCACTTTATGTAGCCATCGCCGTCGCACACCGCAACGGGGAACGGCAGGGAGGCAAGCACCTCGGTATCGGTATAGTCAAGACTTTTGGCCGCCTGAAGAAGGAATTTCTTATATCTGCTCTTGGCGGAGAGCACTCTGAAGCACATAAGCGCAACTATAGCAAGCACGGCTATACACTCCGCAAGCGCCAGCTTCGGCTCGATGAAAAATGTGACGACGGTGAACGCCGCTGCACAGACCGCCGCAAGGCTGATCAGCAGGCTGTCGTACCAAAAACCTTTGAATCTCATTTATACCTCCATAATAATCGGCAGCACCATGGGGCTCCTCTTGGTCTGCTCATAGACAAAGTGAGAAACAGCGTCCCTCAGCTTGCCTTTTATGGTGCCTATATCGTTTATATTGGCATAATAGCAATTTTCAAGTGATTTCTCGGCAACTTTCCTTGCCTTGTCAATAAGCTCCTCGGCCTCCTTGACATAGACGAAGCCGCGGGAAACGACCTCGGGACCCGCGATGAGCTGACCCGTTTCGTAGTCTATCGAAGCGGTGACGACGATGATGCCGTCCTGACCGAGATGCTTCCTGTCGCGCAGCACTACGCTGCCGACGTCGCCGACTCCGTAGCCGTCGACAAACACCTTGCCCGCAGGCACGGGGTTGCCCGCTTTGATAGAGGAATTCGTTATCTCGGCGGTGTAACCGTTATCGGCGATAAAGATATTCTCCTTGCCGATGCCCATTGCCTCGGCCAGCATTGCGTGCTTATGCAGATGCTTCTGCTCACCGTGGACGGGGATGAAGAATTTGGGCTTCACCAGACCCATTATAAGTTTAAGCTCCTCCTGGCAGGCGTGACCGGAAACGTGAACGTCATACATCTTCTCATATATGACCTGAGCGCCGAGCTTCATAAGCTCGTTGACGACGTTGCCGACGGTCTTTTCGTTGCCGGGGATGGGATTTGCGGATATAATGACATAATCATTGGGGCAGATCTCGACCTTGCGGTGGTCGGAAAATGCCATCCTCGTCAGAGCGGACATCGGCTCGCCCTGGCTGCCCGTGGTGATGATAACGAGCTTCTCGGCGGGGTATCTGTTGATAAGCTCGCCGCTTATCAGCACGTTATCGGGAATATCGAGATAACCGAGCTGGGCGCTGATATTGACCACGTTCTCAAGGCTTCTGCCCATTATGGCGACCTTCCTGCCCAGAGAATTGGCAACATTGATTATCTGCTGCACTCGGTGAATATTGGAGGCGAAGGTCGCAACGATTATGCGGCTCCTGCCCGCCTTCCTGAAGAGCACCTCAAAGGATTCGCCGACCTTGCGCTCGCTCTCGGTATAACCGGGTCTCTCCGCATTGGTCGAGTCAGACAGCAGGCAAAGGACGCCCTCGCTGCCGAGCTCCGCAAACCTCGCAAGGTCTATCATACCGCCGTCGATGGGGGTGCTGTCTATCTTGAAGTCACCCGTTTGAACCACCGTGCCGCAGTCGCACTTGATGGCGAGGGCTATGGCGTCGGGTATCGAGTGATTGACATGTATCATCTCAATGGTGAACGCGCCGAGCTTTATCACGTCGCCGGGGGCGACCTCATGGAGCTTCGCGCTGCTGAGCAGCCCGTGCTCCTTGAGCTTGCCTTGGATGAGGCCGATGGTGAGCTTTGTGCCGTAGACGGGGATATTGACCGTCTTGAGCAGGTAAGCAAGGCCGCCGATATGATCCTCGTGGCCGTGGGTGATAACAATGCCCTTTATCTTATCTGCGTTGCGCTCGACATAGGTAAAATCGGGTATGACCAGGTCGACGCCGGGCATATCGGAGTCGGGGAACGCCAAACCGCAGTCGACAAGGAACATATCGTCCTTGTATTCATAGAGGGTCATATTCTTGCCGACCTCGTTGAGGCCGCCGAGGAACGATATCTTTATCGGCAG
>ULVG01032541.1_pt1 | contig 33189 bp, 28 predicted proteins | sample 1959221 | NCBI WGS metagenome assembly ULVG01 (sample SAMEA4835780, study PRJEB28245) | human gut metagenome | biome: gut microbiome; material: fecal sample | place: Denmark | collected 2008
CATGATGTAGCCCTGCGCTGCATACGACAACACAAGCACGAAGTAAAAACACCCGCCACTTCTGGGAAATGAAGGGCGGGTGATTTGTTTATCAACACTCCACACTTCTCACTCCTTCTTCCCGCTCAAAACAAGATGCAGCCACCCCCAGAGGCCGAGGACGATGACGAGCAGCGTCTGGATGCCATGGACAAGGAGGGCAAAAAGGGCGGCATCGGACGAGGAAACACCGTAGAGCATCATCATGGTGATGACGGCAAAATGCCACGGACCGGCACCGTTGGGCGTGGGGACAATGACGGCAAACGTGCCTGCCACAAACATGACCAAACCGGCCTGAAGACCGAGGTCGGCACTGAACGGAAAGCAGTAGAACGTCAGGTAGAAATGGAGGAAGTAGCAAAGCCACATCAGGACGGTGTGGAGCAGGAAAAGGGGGACGTTGCGCACACGGCGAAGGGACATGACGCCCTGCCACACGTCGAGCACCACGCCACGCACGCGCTCGAACACGACGAGCATGCGGGCCAGCCATACGAGCAGCACGACGACGCCCACCACGCAGAACAGGGCGACGTAGAACCAGGGGGAGCTGAGGAGGTGGACAAGCGAGGGAATCTTGGTGCCCGTCTGGCGGAAGAAGGTGACGAAGACGGGAAGCTCGAGCAGGAGGGTGACACCCGTAATGAGCAGGATGCAAAGGGTGTCGACCAGGCGCTCGGTGACGACCGTGCCCAGCGACTTGGAGAAAGGCACACGGTCGTAGCGCGAAAGGACGCCGCAACGCGACACTTCGCCCACGCGGGGAATGACGAGGCTCGTGGCATAGGACAGGTAGACGGCATCGACCAGATGGGACGGGCGCGGACGACAACCCAGCGGCTCCAACGTCTGACGCCAGCGCAGGGCACGCTCCACATGGCTCCACACGCCGAAAAAGAGCGAAAGGGCCATCCAATCCCAACGGATGCCGTGGCGCAACACGACGGCGGCCTGAGCGAAGTCGAAGTCGCGATACACCCAGTAGAGAATGAAGGCACCCAGCAGCAAAGGCAACGCTACCTTCGCCAGGTTTCTATAAAATCCTTTCTTCGTCATCTTTCCGTTCGTTAATTGATAATGGATAATGGAAAATGGATAATTAAGATTGCGGTCGAAACTATTTTTCCATTTTCAATTATCAATTATCCATTAAAACTCCTACCTTTGTGGGGCACAAAAGTAACAATAAACTTGATATATGAGACTGGTAAAGCCTAAAAAGTTTCTGGGCCAGCACTTCCTGAAAGACCTGAAGGTGGCGCAGGACATCGCCGACACGGTAGACGCCTGTCCCGGCCTGCCCATCCTCGAAGTGGGGCCCGGCATGGGGGTACTCACCCAGTTCCTCCTGCCCAAGGAGCGCGAGCTGAAGGTGGTGGAGGTGGACTACGAATCGGTGGCCTACCTGCGCGAAGCCTATCCGCAGCTGGAGGAACACATCATCGAGGACGACTTCCTGAAAATGAACCTGACACGGCTCTTCGACGGAAGGCCCTTCGTGCTGACAGGCAACTATCCTTACAACATATCGAGCCAGATCTTCTTCAAGATGCTGGACAACAAGGACCTGATACCCTGCTGCACGGGCATGATACAGAAGGAGGTGGCCGAACGCATGGCCGCAGGGCCGGGCAGCAAGACGTATGGCATCCTGAGCGTGCTCGTACAGGCGTGGTACAGCGTGGAGTACCTCTTCACCGTCCACGAAAACGTGTTCAACCCGCCGCCCAAGGTGAAGAGCGCCGTCATCCGCATGACGCGCAACGACACGCACGACCTGGGGTGCGACGAACGCCTGTTCAAGCAGGTGGTGAAGACAACCTTCAACCAGCGACGCAAGACGCTGCGCAACTCCATCAAGCCCCTCGTGGGCAAGGACTGCCCCCTGACTCAAGACGCCCTCTTCGACCGGCGGCCCGAACAGCTGTCCGTACAGGAGTTCGTGGAGCTGACGAACCGAGTGAAAGAATACTTAAATAATGGAGAATTGAGAATGGAGAATTGAGAATTATCCATTATCCATTTTCAATTATCAATTCTCAATTAAAGAAATGGAAATAGACGAAGAATATATTGACAAGGTCAAAGGCTACATCAAGCAGAAGGACACGGAAAACGTGAAAGCCCTGCTGGCCGACCTGCACCCGGCCGACATCGCCGAGCTGTGCAACGACCTCGACCCCGAGGACGCACGCTTCGTCTACCGCCTCCTAGACAACGAGACGGCAGCCGACGTACTGGTGGAGATGGACGAAGACGTCCGCAAGGAATTCCTCGAGCTGCTCCCCTCGGAAACCATCGCCAAGAAGTTCGTGGACTACATGGACACGGACGACGCCGTAGACCTGATGCGCGACCTCGACGAGGACAAGCAGGAAGAGATCCTCTCGCACATCGAGGACATCGAACAGGCTGGCGACATCGTAGACCTGCTGAAGTATGACGAAGACACCGCGGGCGGACTCATGGGCACGGAAATGGTGACCGTGAACGAGAACTGGAGTATGCCCGAGTGCCTGAAGGAAATGCGCATGCAGGCCGAGCAGCTGGACGAAATCTACTACGTCTACGTCATCGACGACGACGAACGCCTGCAGGGCGTCTTCCCGCTGAAGAAGATGATCACGTCGCCCTCGGTGTCTAAGGTGAAGCACGTGATGAAGAAAGACCCCATCTCGGTACACGTGGACACACCCATCGACGAGGTGGTGCAGATCATCGAGAAATACGACCTCGTGGCCGTGCCGGTAGTGGACAGCATCGGGCGGCTCGTGGGACAGATTACCGTCGACGACGTCATGGACGAGGTGCGCGAGCAGTCGGAGCGCGACTACCAGTTGGCTTCGGGTCTTTCGCAAGACGTCGAGACGGACGACAACCTGGTGCGCCAGACGAGCGCACGCCTGCCCTGGCTGCTCATCGGCATGCTGGGCGGCATCGGCAACTCCATGATTCTGGGCAACTTCGACGCGACCTTTGCCGCCCACCCCGAAATGGCGCTCTACATCCCCCTGATCGGTGGTACGGGCGGAAACGTGGGTACGCAGTCGTCGGCCATCATCGTGCAGGGCCTGGCCAACAGCTCGCTCGACGCCAAGGACACGCTGAAGCAGGTGGGCAAGGAAGCCGTCGTGGCCAGTATCAACGCCACCATCATCTCGCTGCTGGTGTACATCTACAACTTCGTGCGCTTTGGCAGCACGGCCACGGTGACCTACTCCGTGTCCATCAGCCTCTTCGCCGTCGTGATGTTCGCCTCCATCTTCGGTACCCTGGTGCCCATGACGCTGGAGAAACTCAAGGTGGACCCCGCCATCGCCACAGGCCCCTTCATCTCCATCACGAACGACATCATCGGCATGATGCTCTACATGGGAATCACCGTGCTGCTGGCGTAAAGGCTCCCAACAACTTTTTGTAAAAAAAATCGGGAAAAATGTATGAAGTAAACGTTTTATTTCATTAATTTGCAACCCATGTAACCCAAACGGGGAAACCCGTTTCTAAAATAAAGATATACAATGACGGACACTCATGACACTAATCTCCCCGAAAAGCAGGTGGAATTAGAAGAAGAAAAGAAAACAGTTGAGGTTTCTGAAACGGCAACGGCAGAAACTCCGGCTGAGGAACAGGCAATGGAAAGCACAGTAGAAACCGCTCCTGCACAGAAGCTGACGAAGGAAGAAGTCATCGCACGGCTGAAAGACATCGCAAGCGACGTGGAAAGCGTCACCAAAGCCGAAATAGACGGCCTGAAGCAGACCTTCTACAAACTGCACAACGCCGAACAGGAAGCAGCACGCAAGAAGTTTGCCGAAGCAGGAGGAGCACCCGAAGACTACGTGCCCACACCCGACCCCCTGGAGGAGGAAATGAAAAACGCAATGTCCGTCATCAAGAACAAACGGAACGAACTGGCCGCCGAGGTGGAGAAACAGAAGGAAATGAACCTGCAGGTGAAACTCTCCATCATCGAAGAACTGAAAGACCTGCTGGAGTCACCCGAAGACGCCAACAAGAACTACACGGAATTCAAGCGCCTCCAGCAACAATGGAACGAGGTGAAGCTCGTGCCGCAAGCCAGCGTCAACGAGTTGTGGAAGAACTACCAGCTCTACGTGGAGAAGTTCTACGACCTGCTGAAGCTGAACAATGAGTTCCGCGAATATGACTTCAAAAAGAACCTCGAGATAAAGACCCACCTCTGCGAAGCTGCCGAGAAGCTGGCCGAGGAGACAGACGTCGTGTCGGCCTTCCACCAGCTGCAGAAGCTCCATCAGGAATTCCGCGAAACAGGCCCCGTGGCCAAAGAGCTGCGCGAAGAGATATGGGCTCGCTTCAAGGCCGCATCGACCGCCGTCAACCGCCGCCACCAGCAGCACTTCGACGCCCTGAAGGAGGCCGAGCAACAGAACCTCGACCAGAAAACGGTGATCTGCGAAATCATCGAGGGCATCGACTACAACGAACTGACCAACTTCGCCGCCTGGGATGCCAAGACACAAGAGATCATTGCCCTGCAAAACAAGTGGAAGACCATAGGCTACGCGCCGCAGAAGATGAACGTAAAGATCTTCGAACGCTTCCGCGCCGCCTGCGACGCTTTCTTCAACAAGAAAGCCGAGTTCTTCAAGACGGTAAAGGAAAACATGAACGAGAACCTCGAAAAGAAACGCGCCCTCTGCGAAAAGGCGGAAGCCTTGAAGGACAGCACCGACTGGAAAGCTACGGCCGACACGCTGGTGAAGTTGCAGAAGGAATGGAAGACCATCGGCCCTGTAGCCAAGAAACACTCTGACGTCATCTGGAAACGCTTCATCACGGCTTGCGACTACTTCTTCGAACAGAAGAACCAGGCAGGCGCCTCACAACGTTCGGAAGAGCAGGCCAACCTGGAGAAGAAACGTGCCATCATCGCCCAGCTGGAAGCTATCGGCGAAGAAACCGAAGCCGACACGGCCATCGAACAGGTGCGCACACTGATGAAGGAATGGAACGCCGTAGGCTTCGTGCCCTTCAAGGACAAGGACAAGGTGTACAAACAATACCACGCACTGGTGGACAAACTGTTCGAACGCTACAACATCAGCCAGTCCAACAAGAAACTGAGCAGCTTCAAGAACACCATCAGCAACATTCAGGAGGGAAGCCCGCAGGCACTCTACCGCGAACGCGAAAAGCTGATGCGCGCCTACGACAACATGAAGAGCGAACTGCAGACGTATGAGAACAACCTGGGCTTCCTGAACGCCGCCTCGAAGAAGGGCAACAGCCTGCTGACAGAGCTCAACCGCAAGGTGGAGAAACTGAAAGCTGACATCGACCTGGTGAAGGAGAAAATCAAGGTTATCGACGAAAACATCCAGAAAGAAGGCTAAGCATAAGGGAAAAGCGATATACAACTGACAAGAGGGTGTGTAAAAAACGAGAAAATACTTTCTGCTTTTACACACCCTCTTCTTTTTAAGCCTACGCACACGCAGACAGACAATAAAAAAGGACACCTCATCAATCGAAGTGTCCTCTTTTCTGTTGGGCTACCTGGATTCGAACCAGGAATGACAGGACCAGAATCTGTAGTGTTACCATTACACCATAGCCCAATGCATGTCAACGTTTCCGTTTTGCGGTTGCAAAGATACGAACTTTTTGTGAAACGCAAACATTTCGAGAGATTTTTTTTGCAGAAAAATGATAAATGGGCTTTCTACAAGCAATTACATCACTAAAAAAAAACTAAAATCAAAATACTTTTCACATTTTACGTGTTACATATAAGAAAACGGCGTATATTTGCCGACTGTTTAATATAATAATGTATAAATGGACGAAACAAAAAAACTGATCGAACAAATCACCGAAGGAATCCAGGATAAAAAAGGAAAAAAAATCGTCATTGCGGACCTGACGCAAATAGATGACACCATCTGCAACTACTTCATCATCTGCCAAGGAAACTCACCCAGCCAAGTCACTGCCATCGTGGAGTCTGTCAAAGACTTCGCACGCGAGGGAGCCAACGCCAAGCCCTATGCAGTAGACGGCCTGAGAAACGCCCAATGGGTGGCCATGGACTATGCTGAGGTACTGGTGCATGTATTCCTGCCCGAAGTGCGCAACTACTACAATCTGGAAAACCTTTGGGCAGACGCCAAACTTACCGAAATACCCGACTTAGACTAACAAACGAATATGGACAACAATAACATCAATAAAAAGAACACCGGCAACGGCAACAACAAGGTGAACCTGCCCAAGTTCAACCTGAACTGGCTGTACATGATTCTCCTGATGATGCTGGCCGGCCTGTGGCTGACCAACAAAAATGGCGTCAGCAGCAAGAACGTCTCCTATGATGAATTTCAAAGCTATGTGCAGAAAGGCTACATCAGCCGCGTGACAGGCTTTGACGACAATTCGGTAGAGGCTTACATCAAGCCACAACACGTAGGAAACGTATTCGGAATCGACTCCACCCGTGTGGGACGCAATCCGATGGTCACAACCGAAGCTCCCTCGCGCGAAAGCCTGGGCGACTTCCTTCAGAAAGAAAAGGACGAAAACCACTTCGACGGAGCCATCACCTACGAAAAGAAAGGCAACTACATGAGCCTCATCCTGTGGAATGTAGTGCCCATCCTGCTGGTGGTAGGCTTCTGGATCTACCTGTCGCGCCGCTGGAGCAGTGGCGGAGGCATGGGCGGCGGTGGAGGTATCTTCAACGTCGGCAAGTCGAAAGCACAGCTGTTCGAAAAGGGATCGAACATCAGGGTGACATTCAAGGACGTAGCCGGCCTGGCTGAAGCCAAGCAGGAAGTAGAAGAAATCGTGGAGTTCCTCAAGGAACCTCAGAAATATACCGACCTGGGAGGAAAGATCCCCAAGGGCGCCCTGCTGGTAGGCCCTCCGGGCACGGGCAAGACATTGCTGGCCAAGGCTGTAGCAGGCGAAGCAAACGTACCCTTCTTCTCGCTGGCAGGCTCGGACTTCGTGGAGATGTTCGTCGGCGTGGGTGCTTCGCGTGTGCGCGACCTCTTCCGCCAAGCTAAGGAGAAAGCTCCTTGTATCGTGTTCATCGACGAGATTGATGCCGTAGGACGCGCCCGCTCGAAAGCGGCCGCCATGGGTGGCAACGACGAGCGTGAAAACACGCTGAACCAGTTGCTGACCGAAATGGACGGTTTCGGTTCGAATAGCGGTATCATCATCCTGGCCGCCACCAACCGTGTGGACGTGCTCGACAAGGCCCTGTTGCGTGCAGGACGCTTCGACCGTCAGATACACGTCGACCTGCCCGACCTGAACGAACGTAAGGAAGTATTCGGCGTACACCTGCGCCCCATCAAGATAGACGAAACGGTGGACGTCGACCTGCTGGCACGTCAGACGCCTGGCTTCTCGGGCGCGGACATCGCCAACGTGTGCAACGAAGCTGCCCTGATAGCTGCTCGCCACGGCAAGAAGTTCGTAGGCAAGCAGGACTTCCTCGATGCCGTCGACCGCATCGTGGGAGGTCTGGAAAAGAAGACCAAGATCACAACCGAAGAAGAGCGCCGCTCCATCGCCATCCATGAGGCAGGACACGCCAGCATCTCCTGGTTGTTGCAATATGCCAACCCGCTCATCAAGGTGACCATTGTGCCGCGCGGACGGGCCTTGGGTGCCGCCTGGTATCTGCCCGAAGAGCGACAGATCACGACCAAGGAGCAGATGCTCGACGAAATGTGCGCCACGTTGGGTGGACGCGCCGCCGAAGACCTCTTCCTGGGCCGCATCTCGACAGGTGCCATGAACGACTTGGAGCGTGTGACAAAGCAGGCTTATGGCATGACAGCCTACCTGGGCATGAGCGAAAAGCTGCCCAACCTGTGCTACTACAACAACGAAGAATACTCCTTCAACCGCCCCTATAGCGAGAAGACCGCCGAGCTCATCGACGAGGAAGTGAAGCGTATGGTGAACGAGCAGTACGAACGCGCCAAGCAAATCTTGTCCGAACACAAGGAAGGACACAACAAGCTGGCCCAGCTGCTCATCGAGAAGGAAGTCATCTTTGCTGAAGACGTGGAGCAAATCTTCGGCAAGCGCCCTTGGGCTTCGCGTTCGGAAGAGATCATCACCGCCAACAAGACTTCCAAGGAGTTGAAGGAAGCAGCTGAGGAAGAAAGCAAACGTGCCGAACAAGCCGTGCTGGAAGTGAAGGAGCAGGAAAAGGGAAATGCCTCTGAACCTGCCGAAGGAAAAGCACAGGCAGAAGGCAAGGCGGACGAAAAGAAAGGAGAACAACCTACTGAAGCATAAAGGAGGAAAGCCATGCAAAGCAATCTCGTGAAAAGAACCATTACAGGCGTCCTGTTCATCATCGTACTGGTGGGCTGCATCCTTTACAGTCCCCTGTCTTTCGGACTTCTGTTCACCCTCATTGCCGCCCTGAGCGTGCATGAGTTCGGCCACCTGGTCAACGCCAGCGGCGAAGTAAGAATCAACCGCACCATTACCTCACTGGGCGGAGCTTACCTCTGTCTGGCTCTGATGGGCTTCTGCACGCAGGCTACCGACGCACGCGTCTTCCTGCCCTACTTGGCCCTACTGCTCTACATGATGATCACAGAGCTCTACCTGAAGCACAAGAACCCGCTGGGTAACTGGGCTTTCTCCATGATGAGCCAGCTCTACGTGGCCCTGCCCTTCGCCTTGCTCAATGTGCTGGCCTTCCACAACGACCCGGCGGCGAGCAGCGTGAGCTACAACCCCATCCTGCCGCTCTCCATCTTTGTCTTCATCTGGCTGAGCGACACGGGCGCCTATTGCGTTGGTTCGCTGATAGGAAAGCACCGTCTTTTCGAGCGTATCTCGCCCAAAAAGTCATGGGAAGGCAGTATCGGAGGAGCTGTCTTCTCTATCGCATCCTCATTTATCTTTGCCCACTACTACGACTTCATGTCGGTAGGCCAATGGGCCGGGCTGGCTGTAGTAGTGGTCATCTTCGGCACATGGGGCGACCTGACCGAATCGCTCATGAAGCGCCAGCTGGGCATCAAGGATTCGGGCAATATTCTGCCTGGCCATGGAGGCATGCTCGACCGCTTCGACAGCGCTCTGATGGCTATCCCCGCCGCCGTCTGCTACCTGTTTGCACTGACGCTGCTCTAAAAGATTTCCACCTGGGACAACCCTATAAAACGAGGCCCCGAAAGCTGGACATATATCCGCCTTCGGGGCCTCCGACTTTACATACCAATTTAAAAAGACATTATTTCAGCTGTACCTTCGACAGGTCTACATTACGCTGCAAGCCTTTTTCCGAGCTGCCTTCGCCTTCATCGTCAGACGAAACAAAGTCGAATGCGACTTCTACTTCGCCATTGACCGAAGAATTGAGTTTCAGCTTGATACCCTTTGTGGTATCTGTGAAATTCAGGCTACTGAGGTTGTAGGAAACAGCTCCCCAATTGCCATAACCCGTCACATCGTCATAGTCGTTGTAACGCAACTCCAGATGAACATAGCCGTCTTCACCATAAAGCTCGGCATCGTCTTGCGGACGCACAAGGCTGATACGGTGTTTCTCCTTGGCAGGCAGATTCTGAAGGAAGATAATGTTCATGTATCCACCGCTAATGCTGATATCGCCCTGGTAAATAGTAACAGAGTCGTTACCAAACTCTTCGTCCGTATCGGGCGTCAAGGTCTCCACCTGTTTGGTCAACACGTTTTGGATACCCAAGATCTTGACCGCATGGTCGTATCCCTCGTAGTTGTCCCACAGAGGGTTGAAGTAAGTGATGACTCGCTGGCCGTCGACAGGCGTATACCACCCCATATCGGTATTGACAGGCCAAAGCGTGCCCCAAACATCACAATCCAGATAGAAAGCGCCTCCACCTACACGAACCGTCGCCCACAAAGGAGGCGTAAAATCACCAATTGAATAGCCATCGCCATCGTCGCACGACTGGAAGACGGGCGACAAAGCCAGGCATAACAACAGGACAAACCAATGTACTTTTTTCATAATCCTCACAATTTATCTTCTGATTTCTGACAAGAAAACGGGCAGATCGCGCATTTACTGCATCGACCTGCCCGCTTTTAACATTTTATTTGAAATACACAGACTGGTTTACAATCAACTCTTTGCCAACAACGAACGGATGAGACGGGCCGCCTTGGCAGGGGCGCCTGGTTCGCCCAGGCGTTTGCTTACCTCGTCGTAGCCTGCCAGCATCTCCCTGCGCCAACTTTCGTCGTTGAGGATACGACCCAGTTCGGTCTTTATCTGCGCTACCGTCATCGTATCGGCCACCAGCTCGCGCACCACCTCGCGCCCTGCAATCAGGTTGACAAGCGAGATATACTTCACCTTCAATATATGCCGCTTCAGGAAAGCGATGACGCGTCCGATGGGCGTATGGTAGCACACCACCTGCGGCACACGGAAGAGCGCCGTCTCAAGCGTGGCCGTACCCGAAGTGACCAGCGCCGCTTCGGCATGACTCAGCAACTCGTAAGTTTGGCCGAAGATGACTTTCACGTCGGCGTCGCCTATATAGGCGCGATAGTAGTCGGCATCGATGCCTGGCGCGCCTGCCAGCACCAGCTGATAACCACCGAAGGAGGAAGCCGCCCGAATCATGTCGGGCAGGTTGTCCTTGATTTCCTGCTTGCGGCTGCCTGCAAGCAAAGCGATAACGGGCTTGGCCTGCAAGCCGTTGCGCTCGAAGAAGTCCTGACGTGTCTCCTTGTAAGAAGCACGGAAGGCGACCACCTCGTCCAGCGTCGGATTGCCCACGTAGTGGATGGGGTATTGGTGCTTTCCCTCGAAGAAATCGATCTCGAAAGGCAGGATGGAGAAAAGCTCGTCCACGTCACGCTTGATGTTCTTGATGCGGTACTCCTTCCACGCCCATATCTTGGGGGCGATGTAGTAGTAGACAGGGATACGCGTGCGAACATGGATGTACTTGGCGATGCTGAGGTTGAAGCCAGGGTAATCCACCAGTATCAAGGCATCGGGCTGCCACTCCACGATGTCGCGCTTGCAGAAGGCCATGTTGGCAAAGATGGTGCGCAGGTGGAGCAAGACGGGGATGAAGCCCATGTAGGCCAGGTCGCGGTAGTGCTTCACAGGCGCACAACCGCCCGCGGCAGCCATCAGGTCGCCCCCAAAGAAGCGGAACTCCGCCTGCGGATCTTCGCGACGCAAGGCCGCCATCAGGTGCGACGCATGGAGGTCGCCCGAGGCTTCGCCGACAATCAGGTAGTATTTCATACGATTAGAACCAAGTCTTCAGCTCGTCGATCATGCCATAGGCCGTGACGTCTACTGTGGTAGGCGTAATGGCTACATAGCCGTTGGCCAGTGCCCAGTGATCGGTATCCTCCTGGTCGGCATCTTCGTCCACGAACTCGCCTGTCAGCCAATAGTAATGGTTGTCGCCGCGATGGGCAAAGTTCTCCCATTCGCTGGTCCATTGTCCCTTCGTCTGGCGGCAAATCTTGACGCCCTTCAGCTCCTGCGTATCGGGGAAGTTCACATTAAGGCAGGTCAGCGCAGGCAGGCCTTTTTCCAATACCAGGCGGACAATGTCGCGCACGTAAGGACCTGCGGCCGTGAAGTTTGCGTCGGGCTCGTGGCTGCACAAGGAGAAACCGATGGAAGGTACTCCCTTGAGGCATCCTTCGATAACGACACCCATCGTACCCGAGTAATGTACGTTCGTAGCCGAATTGTCACCATGATTGATACCACCCACCACGAGATCGGGTTTGCGGTCGAGCACTGTCTCAAAAGCCAGCTTCACACAGTCGGCAGGGTTGCCCGAGCACTTATAGACCGTCAAGCCTACGTCCTTGCGCACAAGGCTGTAGTGGATAGGTTCGCCTGTAGTAAGCGCGCAACCCGTGCCCGAACGGGCCTTGTCGGGGGCCATTACTACCACTTCACCCAGCGGACGGAGAAACTTGATCAGCTCACTGATTCCTTTCGCAACGATACCGTCATCGTTCGATACCAATATCAAAGGTCTTTGATTTTCCATTACTGTTCTTTTTAAGTTTATACTAAAACAACATGAAGTCGAAAGACAAGCAAACAAAAGCATGTTTACGAACCGTTTCGACAACATTCTTAATCAGCAGGCAAAGGTAACACTTTAAGCTGGAAATAGGAAAATGCACAGAAATAAAAGAAGAAAAGTAAGAACATTTAAGTAAGTAAATAAGGTCTTCATTGGATAAATAACAGAATCCGCCTCACGAGAATAAGTGAATAAAAAAACTACTCATTTTTCTTCTTAACACCCAAACAGAAGATCTTCTTTTTCATTTTTTTAGCATCCCATATTCCTTTTAATATCCCTAAAGCACTAAATTTGCAAAACAACAAACATAGACATATCTAATAATCATGAAAATCAAAGTAGCCATCATCGGATTTGGCCGAATGGGGCAAATGTATTGTAAAGAGATGCAATACAGTGGAGAATGGGATATTCTCTATATCTGCGATACTAATCCCGATGCAAGAGAAGAGGCACGAAATATCGTTCCTGCCTCTACGCGTATCGTAAGCAACGAGGATATTCTGTTCAACGACCCACAAGTAGAAGTCGTAGGACTTTTTACGCTGGCAAATTCAAGGAAAGAACAAATAGAAAAGGCTGTCAGAACTCATAAGCATATCATTGCAGAGAAGCCTATCGCCGACACACAGGAAAAAGAACTTGAAGCCGTCAACCTGACGGAACATTCCGACATATTCTCTACTGTCAACCTTTACTTACGCAATGCTTGGTATCATCAGGCAATGAAACAATTCATCCAAGAAGGAGAAATAGGCGAGTTGGCCATCTTACGCATCTGCCACATGACCCCTGGATTAGCCCCTGGCGAAGGGCATGAACACGAGGGACCTGCTTTCCACGATTGCGGCATGCACTATGTAGACATTGCCCGCTGGTATGCCGAAAGCGATTACAAGACATGGAACGCGCAAGGGATTCGCATGTGGGACTATAAAGATCCATGGTGGATACAATGCCATGGGACATTCCACAACGGCGTTGTATTCGACATCACCCAAGGTTTCGTCTACGGCCAACTCTCCAAAGACCAAACCCACAATGCCTATACCGACATCATCGGCACCAAAGGTATTGTGCGGATGACCCATGATTTCAAAACGGCCACTGTAGAGCTACATGGCGTCAATCGTACACTCTGCCTGCAACAACCCTTCGGGGGAAAGAACCTGGACAAGCTATGCAAACAGATGGCCGCTTCCATCCGAAGCGGAATACGCGACAATCGCCTGCCAAGCCTACGCGACTCTATTGAAGCTTCCCACTATGCATGGAGCTTTCTTGAAGATGCCCGTCACAATTGCCTGCCAAGCATAGGCAATTTACAAACTCTGGAGGAAATCAGAGAACGCAGAAAACACATGAAAAATGGTTATGGGCTATTGAGACCTGCTCAATAAAGCCCTCAACCATCTGACAGAATAAATTATTATCAACTTAACATCTAAACACCATGTCTAAATTTACAAGAAGAGAGTTTCTCAAGACAAGTGGTATGGCCCTTGCCGGACTTACCATCGCCCCAAGCTCTATCTTAGGAAAAAGCCACGGGCACATTTCTCCCAGTGATAAACTGAATATCGCAGTTGTAGGTATCGGAGGAATGGGACACACCAACATCAACCATGTGAAAAATACTGAAAACATCGTCGCTTTGTGCGATGTAGACTGGAGATACGCCAAAGGGGTATTTGATGAATTCCCTCAAGCCAAGCGGTACTGGGACTATCGCAAGATGTACGACGAAATGGGCAAGTCCATTGATGCCGTCATCGTAGCTACCGCAGACCATACACATGCCATCATCACCGCCGATGCCATGACGCTGGGCAAACACGTCTATGTTCAGAAGCCGTTAACCCACTCTGTCTACGAATCGCGCTTGCTCACCCGTCTGGCAGCCTCTACCGGCGTAGTTACGCAGATGGGTAACCAAGGTTCCTCAGACGAAGGGACAGACCTGGTATGCGAATGGATCTGGAATGGAGAGATAGGCGATGTATACAAAGTAGAATGTGCCACCGACCGCCCCATTTGGCCGCAAGGACTGAACGTCCCCGAAAAGGAAGACCGCATTCCCAAAACTCTTAATTGGGACTTGTTCACCGGCCCAGCCAAACTGAACCCTTACAATGAAATTTACCACCCATGGAACTGGCGTGGATGGTGGGACTACGGAACAGGAGCCTTGGGCGATATGGCCTGCCATATCCTGCACCAACCCTTCCGTGCATTGAAGCTCCAATACCCCATCAAAGTAGAAGGTTCTTCTACCCTGCTGCTCAATGCTTGCGCCCCACAAGCACAGCACGTCAAGATGATTTTCCCCGCTCGCGAAAACATGCCCAAAGTAGCCATGCCCGAGGTCGAAATACACTGGTACGACGGTGGCATGATGCCCGAACGTCCGGCCGGATTCCCGCAAGGCAAACAGTTGATGCAGAGCGGTGGTGGCCTGACCATTTTCCACGGCACCAAAGACACACTGATATGTGGTTGCTACGGCCGCAATCCATGGTTACTTTCTGGCCGCGTTCCCAACGCGCCGAAAGTATGCCGACGTGTTCCCAATGCCATGAACGGCGGACATGAAATGGACTGGGTACGTGCTTGCAAGGAAAATAAGGAAAACCGTGTAGAGCCCAAATCGAACTTCTTTGAAGCAGGACCGATGAACGAAATGGTAGCTATGGGTGTATTGGCCATCCGCCTGCAAGGATTGAACAAAACCTTAGAATGGGACGGCGCCAACATGCGCTTCACCAACATCGGCGAAAACGAGACCATCCGTACCGTCATCAAAGATGGCTTCCAGATACACAACGGTCATCCTACTTTTGACAAGACTTGGACCGATCCTGTCAACGCACAACAATTCGCGGCCGAGCTTATCAAACACACTTACCGCGAAGGATGGAAGCTTCCTGACATGCCACAATGAATCATTTAATTAACCCTTAATAAATTGAAATCATGAAAAAAGTACTTTACACAGTAACTTGCTGCCTACTGGCAGGTGCCCTGGCATCCTGTGGAGGAAACCAGAAGAAAACAACAGACGAACAAACAACCCAAACAGCCGCTTCGACAACGGTTCTGACTTATTCCAAATCAATGAAGGCTCCTGAAGACGCTCAGCTGACCTTACCTGTAGATGCCGATGGATACATCACCCTTTTCGACGGCAAGTCACTAGAAGGATGGCGTGGCTATGGCAAAGACAAAGTTCCTGCACGCTGGGTTATCGAAGATGGTTGCCTTAAATTCAATGGTAGCGGTGGCGGCGAAGCACAAGTCGGAGACGGCGGCGACTTGATATTTGCCCACAAATTCAAAAACTTTGAATTGGAACTAGAATGGAAAATCTCAAAAGGAGGCAACTCTGGTATTTTCTATTTAGCCCAAGAAGTAACCTCTAAGGATAAAGACGGTAACGACGTGCTGGAGCCAATCTATATCTCCGCACCCGAATATCAGCTATTGGACAATGCCAACCACCCCGATGCCAAGTTGGGTAAAGACAACAATCGACAAGCATCTTCTCTGTACGACATGATTCCTGCTGTTCCTCAAAACACCAAACCTTTTGGCGAATGGAACAAAGCCAAAATCATGGTCTACAAAGGCACTGTAGTACATGGACAGAACGGCGAAAACGTACTGGAATATCACTTGTGGACCAAACAATGGACAGACATGCTCCAAGCCAGCAAGTTCAGCCAGGAAAAATGGCCTTTGGCTTTCGAACTGCTGAATAACTGTGGTGGCGAAAATCACGAAGGCTTCATCGGCTTGCAAGACCACGGCGACGACATCTGGTTCCGCAACATCCGTATCAAGGTACTCGAATAACCCCTGAAGTACACTTAAAGAAAGCTCACCCCAGATCTCCCTGCTTCTCCACAAACTACCTCAATTGGATTCTCTAAAATCCAGAATGAGACTTGAGAGAACAGGTATCATCTGTGGTGAGCTTCCATCTATTTTCGCAACGTATCATTTTCCAAAAACAATCGTACAACCATGAAAATCAAACATCTATTGTCTGCATCCATACTCAGCCTGATGCTGACACAAATGTCATGTACGAGCCAGGCTGGCGAAGGTACACCTCAACAATACGAAAAAACAGCCAAGGAAGTCTGCATCCAACTCTACTCCGTAAGAGATCTGCTGAAAGACAACACCCAGCTGGAACAAGTATTACAGCAACTGGCCGACATGGGCTACACCAGCGTAGAAGCCGCAAACTACAACGACGGCAAGTTCTATGGCAAGACACCTCAAGAATTCCGCCAACTGGTAGAAAAGACAGGAATGACCGTCCTTTCCTCACACACAACCCGCTCACTAACATCGGAGGAGCTCGCTTCTGGAAAATTTGACAAAGCACTGGAATGGTGGAAACAATGTATAGCTGACCATAAGGCCGCAGGTATGAAATATATTGTTACCCCTTGGATGGCCGTTCCTAAGACCATCAAAGAGCTGCAAACCTATTGTGACTACTTCAACGCAGTGGGTAAACTTTGCCAAGAAGCAGGTATTCAATACGGTTATCACAACCATAGCCATGAATTCCAAAAAGTAGAAGATAAAGAAGTGATGCTGGATTACATGTTGGCCCATACCGATCCCGCTTACGTATTCTTTCAGATGGACGTCTATTGGGTAGTACGCGGACAAAACAGCCCAGTAGACTACATCAATCAATATCCAGGCCGATTCAAAATGCTTCACATCAAAGACCATCGCGAAATAGGCCAAAGCGGCATGGTAGGCTATGACGCAATCTTCCGCCAAGTCGATAAGGCTGGCGTGCAGGATATTGTAGCCGAAATTGAACAATACAGCGTTCCTGTACTAGAAAGTGTACAGCAGAGCCTTCATTATCTGCAAGAAGCCTCCTTTGTTCCTAGCAACTACACTCGCCACTAAAATCCGATGATTGACGTCCTACTGATCATTCTGGGCATCCTCTGCCTGCTGGCAGGCCTGGCTGGATGCATCCTCCCTGCTCTACCCGGCCCTCCGCTGGCCTATGGGGGCATGTTGCTGCTCCACTTTACCGACCGCGTACAGTTCAGCCCCACGCAGCTGGTGGTGTGGCTCGTGCTGGTCGTTATCGTCCAGGTGCTCGACTACTTCGTCCCCCTGCTGGGCGCCAAGTATAGCGGTGGCAGCCGATGGGGCGAGCGTGGATGCCTGGCAGGCACCCTCGTAGGCTTGTTCTTCATGCCATGGGGCATCATCCTCGGCCCCTTTCTGGGTGCCTTCATCGGCGAACTGCTGGGCGGACGCGAAGCGAAAGACGCCCTCCGCTCGGGCCTCGGTTCCCTGCTGGGTTTCCTGCTGGGCACGGTGGTGAAATGTGCCCTGTGCGGCTATTTTCTTTGGAAGTTTGTGGAGGCGGTGTGGTGAAACCCGTTCTTACATCTCCACTTTATCGGTCCGGCCCAAAACAAAAGTGCCTATATTATCATAAACAATTGATCCTTTCGGCCAGGCTATTGCCTCAGAAGTAAACTTTTTCCCTTTAAACTTCCATTCTATCTCGATAACCACCATTTCCGGCACTATTATATTCTGCAATTCCGATTTCAGTACTGCCAAATTCTTTTCAATAGTCTGACCTTGAGGTCCCTGCTTCAAATTCTTCAGGGGAACAATCTCATATAAACAGCCACTATAATAATGAACCACCATCGCACTATCTGCAAACAAACGTTCGAGCAATTCATTCTTATTCTCCTCATTTTCGATTTTTCCCTTATAACAATACCCCGTACATACTACCCCTAAAGAATCGGAAGAATTCTGTTGTTTCACATATTCCATCTGTTCTTTCCAAGTCATAATGCCAGTTTGGGCTTGCAAAGATGTCGCAAGAAGCATTCCAAGTACTATCCACAAATACCTCATAACAAGTAATATTGAAAAATTATGCCGCAATATACAAATAAAATCAACAGGAACATATCGCAAACTGTTTTTTACTAAAAAAGAATTTGCGGCCCCATCCACCATTAAAATATGCTTCAATTCTTATAGCAAGAGGAAACATTTCCACCCGAAGACACTTGCTTTTCTCCCTTATCTTTCGTACCTTCGTAACATAAGACCGCATGTTGTATTGCACAAGATGCCATCTCATGTAGCGCAAGATGCCATCTCATGCAACACAAGATGCCATCTCATGCAGCACAAGATGCCATCTTGTGCATGACGGGAAAGAGACATACGGCAGTAAAGCCATAACCTTATTAATAATAAAGAAGCCATGGGAATGATTTATCTGGTCCGAAAGAAGATTTTCCGCACGAAGGAAGGTCTCAAAGAATTGTATTATGCCGTACAACGCACGTTGCAGGTGCGCGGCGGAGTGACAACCAAACAGCTGGCCAAGCGCATGAGCCGCCGTAAGGGAGTGAGCGAAGGCGATGTACTCAACATCCTGACCGACCTGCCCCACTACATCGAGGAGGCCTTGAAGGAAGGCGAATCGGTCACCATCAAAGGACTGGGGTCGTTCAACGTGGCCATCACCAGCGAGGGCTTCGAACATCCCGACGACGTCATGCCCTCCAAAGTGAAAATGTCGCGCATCTACTTCAAGCCCGACCGCGAACTGACCTACCGCCTGCGCGAGGAAATGGATTTCTACCGATATCCGCTGAGCAAATACTTCCCCGCCGACTCACTGCGTCCCGAAACCTTGAGAAAAGAACGGGCGGCGGACACGCTCCCGCAACAATCCGAGGCGGCAGAGCAGCCGGAAGACTAAGCGCACAGCCTCCCCGCACATTTCCTCCTCATTACCAGCGCCAAGGAGTTCAAACGGGAAAATAAATCTTAATCTTCGCCAAGGGCTTTGCCAAAACTCCCCGATTTCCAATATAAATATGTATATTTGCCGACGAGGACGGAAAAAGGAGGCAGAGCCGAATACGGGCGGACAGCCGGAAAAGAGACATGCCGGCGCCCGCAAGTTATTAACAAAAAAGGCGACTTATCAACCGTTTTTGCAATCTCCCCCCTTTTTTTGAAGGCACTATCAGAAATAATCGCTTATTTCGCCGCCGATAAATGATAGAGAATATGGGAAAAATTATTGCAATGGCAAATCAAAAGGGAGGCGTGGGCAAGACTACCACCACCATCAACCTGGCAGCCTCGCTGGCCACCCTTGAAAAGAAAGTGCTCGTTGTGGACGCCGACCCGCAGGCCAACGCCTCATCGGGACTCGGAGTAGACATCAAGCAAGCCGAATGCACTATCTATGAGTGCATTATTGACCGTGCCGACGTGCGTGAAGCAATCCACGATACCGAGATTGACACGCTGAAGGTAATCTCTTCTCACATCAACCTTGTAGGCGCCGAAATCGAAATGCTCAACCTGAAGAACCGCGAACGGATCCTGAAGGAAGTGCTCTCGCCGCTGAAAAGCGAATTTGATTATATTCTGATAGACTGCTCGCCGTCGCTGGGGCTCATTACCGTCAACGCGCTTACCGCCGCCGACTCGGTCATCATCCCCGTGCAGGCCGAATACTTCGCACTCGAAGGCATCAGCAAGCTGCTGAACACCATCAAGATCATCAAGTCGAAGCTGAACCCTGCCCTCGAGATCGAAGGCTTCCTGCTGACGATGTACGACTCGCGCCTGCGACAGGCCAACCAAATCTACGACGAAGTGAAACGCCACTTCCAGGAACTGGTGTTCAAGACCGTCATCCAGCGCAACGTGAAACTGAGCGAAGCGCCCAGCTACGGCCTGCCCACCATCCTCTACGACGCAGACTCTACAGGCGCCAAGAACCACATGGCACTGGCCAAGGAGCTGATAGAAAAAGAAAAATAAAGAAAAAAGGAAACTGACAGATATGGCACTAAAAAGAAATGCATTAGGACGCGGCCTGGACGCACTACTCTCCATGGACGACGTGCAGACCGAAGGCTCTTCCTCCATCAACGAGATAGAGTTGTCGAAGATTGTCGTCAACCCCAACCAGCCGCGACGTGAGTTCGACCCGACTGCCCTGCAGGAACTGGCCGACTCCATCGCCGAGATTGGCATCATTCAGCCCGTCACGCTGCGCAAGCTCTCGGACGACGAGTACCAGCTCATTGCCGGCGAACGACGCTTCCGTGCCTCGCAGATGGCAGGCCTCACCCGCATACCCGCCTACATCCGCACCGCCGACGACGAGAACGTCATGGAAATGGCCCTCATCGAGAACATCCAGCGCGAAGACCTCAACTCGGTGGAAATAGCCCTGGCCTACCAGCACCTGCTCGAACAGTACGGCCTGACGCAGGAGCGCCTGAGCGAACGCGTGGGCAAGAAACGCACCACCATCGCCAACTACCTGCGCCTGCTGAAGCTGCCCGCGCCCGTACAGATGGGCCTGCAAAACAAGCAGATAGACATGGGACACGCCCGAGCCCTCGTGACGCTGGACGACCCCAAGCTGCAAGTGAAGATCTACGAAGAGATATTGGAGCATGGCTACTCCGTCCGCAAGGTGGAAGAAATCGTCAAGTCGCTGAGCGAAGGCGAAGCCGTGAAGAGCGGAGGGCGCAAGATAGCTCCCAAACGAGCCAAACTGCCCGAAGAATTCAACCTGTTGAAACAACAACTTTCAAACTTCTTCAGCGCCAAGGTCCAGTTGACCTGTTCAGAAAAGGGAAAAGGCAAAATCAGCATCCCTTTCAGCAACGAAGAAGAATTAGAACGCATCATCGGCATCCTCGACACGCTGAAAAATAAATGACAAGAAAAAGACTTAAATATCAGATACTGACAGCCCTGCTGCTCTGTTTCCTACAGGCGGCAGGGATTGTCGTGTATGGGCAGAACCGCCCTCGCGCCGCCCTTCGCAGATCGCACGAGCTGCAGGCCGACACGACCCACAAGACACTCTCGCCTCAGCAACAGGCCTTAAAAGCCGACACGCTGGACGCTCTGGCAAAAGCAACGACCGACAGCATTGCCAACGAGAACAAGAAAAAAATGCTTGAACTGACGGCCAGCCCCGACATCAAGCAAGAAAAAGATCCGACGGACAGCCTGAGCCGCGAACTGAAACGCAAGCAATGGGTACCCAATCCGACCAAAGCTACTTGGCTGGCACTGGTCATCCCCGGCGGCGGACAAATCTACAACCGCAAGTATTGGAAGCTGCCCATCGTCTACGGCGGATTTGCTGGTTGTGCCTATGCCCTGACATGGAACGGCAAAATGTACAAAGATTACCAAGCTGCCTACGTCGATGCCGTCAACGAGAAATGGGACTCCAGCAGTATCACCGACCTGCTACCGCCGGGCTACATCGACCGCGTATCGCACTCGCAAATCACAGAAACCCTGCGTAAGCGCAAGGACACCTATCGCCGTTGGCGCGACTTGAGTATCTTCGCCTTCATCGGCGTCTATCTGATATCCGTGGTCGATGCTTATGTGGACGCCGAATTGTCCAATTTCGACATCGGCCCCGACCTGAGCATGAAGGTAGAACCCACCATCATCAACAACCAGACAGGAGGCTACTACAACCCAGCCACACTGAAAGACAAATCCGTGGGCGTGCAATGCAGCTTCCGCTTCTGAAAAACAAATACTCACCACCAAACCGATATAGAAAGAATATGAAGAAATTGATCATAAGTTCCGCCCTGATGTTCGCCACCTTCCTGGCCGCCCCTCTCCATGCGCAGGAAAGTGTAAACGTAGTCATCAACGAAAACGGAACCCAACGCGAAGAAACCATCGACCTGCCCCGAAGCATGACCTATCCGCTGGACAGCCTGCTGAACGACTGGAAAGCCAAGACTTACATCGACTTGGGAAAGGATTGCAGCACTTCGCATGAAAATCCGCTGTTCAGCGACTCCATCTACATCGATCGCCTGTCGCGCATGCCGGTCATTATGGAGATGCCCTACAATGAAATCGTGCGCAAGTTCATCGACATGTACGCCACCCGCCTGCGCAATCAGGTGGCCTTCATGCTCAGCGCCTGCAATTTCTACATGCCTATTTTCGAAAAGGCCCTTGATGCCTACGACCTGCCTCTCGAACTGAAATACCTGCCCATCATCGAATCGGCCCTGAACCCCTCGGCCGTATCGCGCGCGGGCGCTGCCGGCCTTTGGCAATTCATGCTTCAGACGGGTAAACTCTATGGTTTGGAAAGCAACAGCCTCGTAGACGAACGTCGCGACCCCATTAAGGCCACATGGGCTGCAGCACGCTATCTGAAGGACCTTTATGGCATCTACAACGACTGGAATCTGGTCATCGCCGCCTACAACTGCGGTCCCGGCACCATCAACAAGGCCATTCGTCGAGCAGGAGGCAAGACCGACTATTGGGCCATCTATAACTATCTGCCCCGCGAAACACGTGGCTACGTACCTGCTTTCATTGCGGCCAACTACATCATGTCCTACTACTGCAAGCACAACATCTGCCCGATGGAAACCAACATTCCTGAGGCTACAGACACCATCCAGGTAAGCCGCAACCTGCACTTCGAGCAAATCGTTGACATCTGCCACGTGCCGATGGACGAACTCAAGAGCCTCAATCCGCAATACAAACGCAGCATTATCCCAGGTGACAGCAAGCCGCAAACCCTGCGTCTGCCCATGAATGCCATCAGCACCTTCATCGACAACCAAGACACCATCTACAACCACCGCCAGGCCGAGCTGTTCAAAAATCGCCGTACCGTATCCGTGGCCAGCAGCAGTACTTCCAAAGCCGTGACCGGCAATGGCAAACCCATCTACTACAAGATAAAGAATGGTGACACGCTGGGTGGAATCGCACAACGTTATGGTGTCAGTGTCAGCAAGCTGCGTAGCTGGAATGGCCTGCGAGGTAACAATATCCGCGCAGGAAAGACGCTGAAGATATACAAGTAAAAGTATATTTACCTTACCGCCTCTTCCAAATAATTCGGGCATAACCGATGTTTTAAACAACAAAATGCTTGTCCGATGTCAAAATTTGCTTATTTTTGCAGAAAGTGAAGTAAATTGGATACGGATATGGAAGAGAACCTTGATCTGAAAGAGAAAGAGAAAGCGGAAGAAGCGATGATACAGGAAGCTTTTCAGGACTTGCTGAACTGCTATCTGGCTACCAAACACCGCAAGCGTGTTGAAATCATCACCAAAGCATTCAACTTCGCCAACCAGGCACACAAAGGCATCAAACGACGCTCGGGCGAACCCTACATTCTTCACCCCATCGCCGTAGCCAAGATTGTGTGCACCGAAATCGGATTGGGTTCAACCTCCATCTGCTCAGCTCTGCTGCACGATGTTGTAGAAGATACTGATTACACAGTGGAAGACATCGAAAACATCTTTGGCCCTAAGATTGCCCAGATTGTAGACGGACTGACCAAAATCTCAGGTGGTATCTTTGGCGACAAGGCTTCCGCACAGGCTGAAAACTTCAAAAAGCTGCTGCTTACAATGAGCGATGACATTCGCGTCATCCTCATCAAGATTGCCGACCGACTTCACAACATGCGCACCCTCGGCTCCATGCTTCCCAGCAAGCAATACAAGATTGCCGGTGAAACCATGTACATTTACGCCCCACTGGCCAACCGCTTGGGCCTCTACAAGATCAAGACCGAACTGGAAAACCTCAGCTTCAAATATGAACATCCTGAGGAATATGAAGTCATCGAGAAGAAGCTGGAAGCCACAGCCGCCGAACGCGACAAGGTTTTCAAGGACTTCACGGCTCCCATCCGCGCCCAACTGGACAAAATGGGCATGAAGTACCATATTTTAGCACGTGTCAAGTCCATCTACTCCATCTGGAACAAGATGCAGACCAAGCATGTTCCCTTCGAAGAAATCTACGACATCCTGGCCGTCCGCATCATCTTCACGCCCAAGAATCTGGAAGAAGAACTGAATGACTGTTTCGACATCTATGTAGCTATTTCCAAGATATACAAGCCCCACCCCGACCGACTGCGCGACTGGGTAAGCCACCCGAAAGCCAACGGTTATCAGGCGCTTCATGTCACCCTGATGGGCAACAACGGCCAGTGGATCGAAGTACAGATCCGTAGCGAACGCATGAACGACGTGGCCGAACAGGGCTTTGCCGCCCACTGGAAATACAAAGAAGGCGGCGGTAGTGAAGACGAAGGCGAACTGGAAAAATGGCTGAGAACCATTAAAGAGATTCTAGATGATCCGCAACCTGACGCTATCGACTTCCTCGACACCATCAAGCTGAATCTCTTCGCGTCCGAGATATTTGTGTTCACACCCAAGGGCGACCTGAAGACCATGCCCCAGAACTGTACGGCACTGGACTTTGCCTTCTCACTGCACACCGATATCGGCAGCCACTGTATCGGTGCACAGGTCAACCACAAGCTGGTCCCCCTAAGCCACAAACTACAAAGCGGTGACCAGGTAGAAATACTTACCTCGAAATCGCAACGCGTGCAACCCGAATGGATGAACTATGCCACCACAGCACGCGCACGTGCCAAAATAGCCTCCATCCTGCGCAAAGAAGCCAAAGCCAACCAAAAGGAGGGAGAAAAGATTTTAGCCGAATTCCTTAATGCAGAGGGGATCCGTATGGATGAAGTGTCTTTAAACAAACTGACACGCCTGCACAACTTCCATACCCACGACGAACTGCTGGTTGCCATCGGCAGCAAGAAACTGGTGCTGGGCGATGCTGACCGCAATGCCTTCAAGGAGAAACAGGAAAAGAGTTGGAAAAAGCTGCTATCCTTCTCGTTCGGCAACGGAAAAGAAGAAAAAGATACAAATGAAGGAAAAGGTTCACAAGAGAAAGTACAACAGGAAAAGATAGATACCAAAAAGATCCTGAAACTGACCGAAGAAGCGATCTCCAAAGAATACATCATGGCCGATTGTTGCCACCCCATCCCAGGTGACGATGTGCTAGGCTACATCAACGAAAACAATCAAGTCATTATCCATAAGCGCCAATGCCCTGTAGCAGCCCGTCTGAAGAGCAGCTACGGCAATCGTATCATTGCTACCCAATGGGATACACACAAGGAACTTTCCTTCCTTGTAACCATCTATATCAAAGGTATAGACAATGTAGGACTACTGAATGAAGTGACACAGGTCATCTCGCGTCAGCTGAATGTCAATATCCGCAAACTGACCATGGAAACCAACGATGGTATCTTCGAAGGAAAAATACAACTCTACGTGCACGATGTAGACGACGTACGTACCATCTGCAACAACCTGAAACAGGTGCAAAACATCAAACAGGTATCAAGAATTGAGGACTAACGATCTTCTGGCGAAGACTGTAGATCGCCGATATTTTCCTTCAGCGCCTCCAAGTCGTCGTAGGTAAAAGCATCGAGCGCATCACGCATAGCCAGAAGCTCCTCACGGATGCTTTTCAGACGGTCTACAATTTCATAGCTGCGTAGCGTGGCTTCCTTGTTGTTCCTCAGACGCTGACGGGCTCCTGGCAGTGTCATGCCCCGTTCCTTCACCAGATGGTAAATCAGCCTCACTGTCTCTACATCCTCCTTACGATACTGGCGAACACCACGCCCAGCTTTCTTAGGACAAAGCTGAGGAAACTCTTTCTCCCAATATCGAAGCAGCGACTCGTTAACCCCGAACATCTCGGCGACTTCACTGATTGAGTAATACAACTTCAAGTTCTTATCGATATTCAACACGGAAGCAATTATTTAACAATCTGACGATAAATAATACATAACTCTCTCGACTAATCCAGCACCTTACCCTGGTTGGCTGCAATCTGTATCATACGATCATAATCCTCGGCACTCAGATCCATAAAGTAATAATTGACGGGATTGACCACCTGTCCTTTGACATGAACTTCATAATGCAAATGCGGACCGGTACTCTTACCAGTACTGCCCACGCCGCCTATCACTTCACCACGTACCACTTTCTTACCCAGCTTCGTACGAAAGTCCTGCAAGTGGGCATACCACGTCTGATAGCCAAAACCATGATCAATAATGATAGTATTGCCATATCCAGTCTGCCATCCCATCTTCACCACCGTACCATCGCCCGTCGCATAAACGTCTGTACCTGGATGGGCAGAGAAGTCCATGCCCGAATGGAATTTAGTCGTGCCATAAATCGGATCGACACGTGTGCCATAGCCCGAAGCCGTCTGCTTCAAATCCTTATTTGAAATGGGCTGTATGGCTGGAATACAACGGAGCATCTCATCATGCTGCTTGCACATGCGTGCAACGTCATCGAACGAACGCGACTGAATATAGAGTTGCTTCGTAAGCATATCCATCTTCTGCGTGGTATGTACTACCAGTTCCGAGTTAGCCATCTTCATCAGGTGTTCGTAACGATTGGTTCCACCATATCCCCCCTGGCGAATAGCCGTCGGCACAGGGTCGGCCATGAAGATGACCCGATAGAGATTGTCATCGCGTTGCTGGATATCCTGCAACACGCCGATAGCCTCATCCATCCGACGCGAAAGCACATTATACTGCGCCTGCAACTGGCTGTTTTCCATCCTCAATTCCTTTTCCGAGGGCGAACCGAAGATGAGCAGAAGCACAATGAAACTGCCCGCTCCCAGTCCCATGCCAATAAAAAGACGGCGCAGATAACTCATTGCCCGCTGCTTCATCGTAGGATAAATGCGGTCGTAGGTCTGCGTCTGAGGATTGTATATATAGTATACTTTGCGCATCTTTTTGGAAATATTTCAGTGGTCTATGCGGCAAAAGTAATAAAAACAAGCTATCTTTGCACAGTTTTTTTGAGTTTTTAAGTTATTGAGCTTTTGCACATTCCGTTTTCCAACAAGCAGAATGTTCCCACCCTGCAAAAGAATCAGGGGCAAGCCATCAGCTAACTTGAAAAACCTCAGTATTCTGAAACTTAAAAATTAGATAGTATATGTTGACTGCAAACGAAATCAGAGACTCGTTCAAGAGTTTCTTCGAAAGCAAGGGACATCACATCGTCCCTTCCGCTCCCATGGTGATTAAGGACGACCCTACACTGATGTTTACCAACGCAGGTATGAACCAGTTCAAAGACATCATCCTGGGCAATCATCCCGCCAAATATAAAAGAGTGGCCGACTCACAGAAGTGCCTGCGCGTCAGCGGAAAGCACAACGACCTGGAAGAAGTGGGACACGACACGTATCACCACACCATGTTCGAGATGCTGGGCAACTGGTCGTTCGGCGACTACTTCAAGAAGGAAGCCATCTCCTGGGCCTGGGAATACCTGGTGGACGTGCTGAAGATCAACCCCGAAAATCTCTACGCTACCATCTTCGAAGGCAGCCCCGAAGAAGGCCTGAGCCGCGACGATGAAGCTGCTTCCTACTGGGAACAGTTCCTGCCGAAGGACCACATCATCAACGGTAACAAGCATGACAACTTCTGGGAAATGGGTGATACAGGTCCCTGCGGTCCGTGCTCGGAAATCCACATCGACCTCCGTTCCGAAGAAGAAAAGAAGCAGATACCCGGCCGCGACATGGTGAACCACGACCATCCGCAGGTCATCGAGATATGGAACCTTGTGTTCATGCAGTTCAACCGCAAGGCCGACGGCAGCCTCGAAGGTCTACCCGCCAAGGTAATCGATACCGGTATGGGCTTCGAGCGTCTCTGTATGGCCATGCAGGGCAAGACGTCCAACTACGACACCGACGTCTTCCAGCCGCTCATCCAGGCCATCGCCACCATGGCCGGTGCCAAGTATGGTGAAGACAAGCAGAAGGACGTAGCCATGCGCGTCATTGCCGACCACATCCGTACCATCGCCTTCTCCATCACCGACGGACAGCTGCCCAGCAACGCCAAGGCCGGCTACGTCATCCGCCGCATCCTGCGCCGTGCCGTACGTTATGGCTACACTTTCCTGGGTCAGAAGCAGTCGTTCATGTACAAGCTGCTGCCCGTGCTGATAGACAACATGGGAGCCGCCTACCCCGAACTGAACGCCCAGAAGGACCTCATCGCCAAGGTTATCAAGGAAGAGGAAGAAGCCTTCCTGCGTACGCTGGAAACGGGTATCCGCCTGCTCGAGAAGACTATGGCCGAGGCCAAGGCTGCCGGCAAGACCGAAATCAGCGGCAAGGACGCCTTTACGCTATACGACACCTTCGGCTTCCCGCTCGACCTGACCGAACTCATCCTGCGCGAGAATGGCATGACAGCCGACACGAAGGAATTCGACGCCGAAATGCAGCAGCAGAAGCAGCGTGCCCGCAACGCCGCCGCCGTAGAGACCGGCGACTGGATTACGCTGAAGGAAGGCACTACCGAATTTGTAGGTTACGACTATACAGAATATGAAACCAGCATCCTGCGCTACCGTCAGGTGAAACAGAAAAGCCAGACACTCTACCAGATTGTACTGGACAAGACTCCGTTCTACGCCGAAAGCGGTGGTCAGGTAGGCGATACGGGTGTATTGGTAAGCGAGTTCGAGACCATCGACATCATCGACACCAAGAAAGAGAACAACCTGCCCATCCACCTGGCCAAGAAGCTGCCCGAACACCTCGACGCACCCATGATGGCCTGCGTGGACACCGACAAGCGCGCCGCCTGTGCCGCCAACCACTCGTGTACGCACCTGCTGGACGAAGCACTGCGCACCGTGCTGGGCGACCACGTAGAGCAGAAAGGTTCGCTGGTTACGCCAGACTCGCTGCGTTTCGACTTCTCGCACTTCCAAAAGGTGACCGACGAGCAACTGCGTCAGGTAGAGCATCTGGTCAACGCCAAGATCCGCACCAACATTCCTTTGAAGGAATACCGCAACATTCCTATCGAGGAAGCCAAGGAACTGGGCGCCATCGCCCTCTTCGGTGAGAAGTACGGCGACCACGTCCGCGTCATCCAGTTCGGCTCGTCCATCGAGTTCTGTGGTGGTACGCACGTAGCCGCTACGGGTAATATCGGCATGGTGAAAATCATCTCCGAAAGTTCTGTTGCAGCTGGTGTACGCCGTATCGAGGCCTATACAGGTGCCCGTGTAGAAGAGTTGATTGACACACTGCAAGATACCATCCGCGACCTGAAAGCGCTCTTCAACAACGCTCCCGACCTGGGCGGAACCATCCGCAAGTACATCGAGGAGAATGCCGGACTAAAGAAGCAGGTAGAGGAATTCATGAAGGAAAAGGAAGCCCTGCTGAAAGAAAAATTGTTGCAGAGCATCAAGGAAGTGAACGGCGTGAAGCTCATCAAATTCTGCGCTCCCCTGCCCGCCGAGACAGTGAAGAACATTGCCTTCCAGCTGCGCGGCCAGATCACGGAGAACCTGTTCTTCGTGGCCGGCACCGAGTTCGAAGGCAAGCCGATGCTCACCGTCATGCTGAGCGACAACCTGGTGGCCAATGGCCTGAAGGCCGGCGCCCTGGTGAAGGAAGCCGCCAAACTCATTCTGGGTGGCGGTGGCGGTCAGCCCCACTTCGCAACAGCCGGTGGCAAGAACCCCGACGGCCTGAATGCAGCGGTCGACAAGATTGTAGAACTGGCAGGACTCTGATGCGCCAACCGCATCAGCAGGCGGCCAGCCTGAAATAAGAAAAGAGGGTGTATCCCAATCGGGATATGCCCTCTTTTTTTGTCAGCAAGCGTTATCCGCCAGCTTCCCCTGTGCTGACCAATCAGTTCAAACGCAGTAAACCACCGGTTCAAAGGCGTTAAACTGTCAGTTTAAAAGCTTTAAACTCGCAGTTTAAACGGAGTAAACCGACAGTTTAAAGCCAGTAAACTGGCAGTTTATTTTCTTCAAACGAAAATAAACTGATAACTATCGACTTATCAAATACATACAAATCAAGTCGGATTATTGTTCCAGGCTACCGATACGCCCGTCGGAATCGAGCACATTGACCGTGACGCGCGGGCAGCGGCAACGGCTGTTGTTGAAGAAGCGCACCGTAGCACATCCCTGCTCGTCGGTCATCAGTTCCGGCTGCCAGTACAGTGTCCGGCGGTAATCTTCCTCACGGGGCAGTACCCGATAGTCCGGCGAATAGAACTCTTTAACCTTGCTATAGCCCTCAAGCCACGTCTTGCGTACCCCTTTCGCCCCCTTGGCAGGTATTTCTCCCTCCGGTTTCGTTTCAATCAATACAACACAACCATACAGTTTGTCGATGTTCATCGGCGTGAACCTCGGGTCGGCGTAGCGGCACATGGTCCCAAGATCCTCGCTGATATAAATGGACTTGATGGACTCCAGCGTCAAATGACGGTACTTGTTGAAGTCCATTTCCTCGTGGCGGGTACGCTCATAGTTGATGACAAACAGCGCAAAGCGGCCTTTGTAGAACAAATATTCCTGCCCCGACGGACTGAACTGCGTATAGAAATCGGGATTCATGTTCCTCATCAGTTCGTGGATGTCGTCGCCCACAAAGCCGTTCCGGTCCTGGATGTCGTCCATCTCCGAGGCCACGTCGTAGTAGGCTATGGACTTGGTGCGGGCCTGATAGACATCGCTGGCCTTGTCGCGCTTGCGGGCTTTCACCTCCACCTCGTCCAGGTGATGTATCTTCTCGTCGATGCCCAGGCGGCGCAACGAGTCTTCGTAGGCCTGAAGGAACAGGTTGTAGTCTTCTTCCACCTGCACCGTATCGGCCGGTTCGTCGGCCGACGCCCCGACTTTCTGTTCCCCGCCGGGTACCCGTACCTGCATCTCGGCCAGCGGATACATGCGGGGCGCGGGAGCAAATACACGGTCCAGCACGATGCGATAGTCCTTCTTCTTCCCTTTCTCGGTCACAGCCAGTATCAGGTTCCACTTCCCCTCTATCTGCGAGACGAAGGAGAAACGCCCCAGGCTGTCGGTGGTAAAAAGGCCGAAGGACTGCTGCCTGCCCTTGGGCTGATTTCCTTTTCCACATAGTTGCCCGGCACCGCCGGCTTGTCGAAGACGGGGATGATGCGCGAGAAGACCGAAGCCTCATCGAAGTTCAACATGTATTTGGTATAGGTCCGCACCTCGTAGAAGCCGGAATAGAACGGCAATTGCGTCAGGGCGAAGTGGCCGTGGCAACGGCCGTTCCTGACAGGGAGAATCTGCTTGGACACAATCTCGCCTCCGGGGTTGAGCAGCTCCACATACAGCGTCTTGCTCCACTCCGTGGGACGGTTCAGTCCGGAGGCCACCACGTAGCACTGGAACCAGATGTCGTCGCCCTGATAATAGCTGGTATTGTCGAGGTGCAGGGCCACCTTTTCCTGTGGCAGTGCCTTGCCGAACTGCTCTACACGGTGGGCCAGCGCCGTCAGCGGCCCAGCTATGCTGTCCGGAATCTGTGCCGACGCTGCCAGAGGGAAGAACACCCACAGCAGCAGCCCCATTATCCCATGCCTGTTCATCGCACCACTCTCTTTACCTGGCCGCTTCCTGCAACTGTTCTTTCAGCTTGTCCCATTGCTCGGGCGAAGCGGCCGTGCTGAAACGGATGTTCCCCTGCTTGTCGAAGATGACGCAGCGCGGAATGCTCAGGGCCCCCTTATGGCCGAAGGTATCATAGATTTCCTGATGGAAGGCCTCCTGATCACGGACGTGTTCGCCTTTCAGATTGTAGTGCGCGGCCATCTTCCGCCACTTTTCATCGTCCTCTGGACGGTCGATGGAGAGGTAGAGCAACACCACATCGTTGGCCGCGGCATACTCCTGCAACGGACCGACGTGGGCAAACGACGCACGGCAAGGACCACACCACGTAGCCCAGATGTCCATGAAGATGACTTTCCCTTTATAACGGTCGATCACGTCCTTAATCGTTTTGGCCGAGCTGACATCGGGGAAATGGATATCGGCCGGGATAGTCGTTTCATTGAAGGCACGGTTCTTGGCCACGGCACGGTCCACCCACGGCATCCATCCGCTTTCGGGATAGAGACGACGGAACTCGTCGGCCAGCGGAAGCAGTTGCGGGTCATAACGTTGCTGGAACTCGTCTTCGAGGAAGAGCTGGGCCAGAGCAGCTTCCTGCGCCTTGCCCGTCAGCCGGTGCGTGAAATCGTAGAAAGCCAGCTGCACGCCTTTCTCCACTCCTTCCGGCTTCGGCTCGCCCTTGGTATAATAACGAATGCCGGTATCATAACTTGCCGCGTCGTAGAACGAAAGGGAGAAAGGACTGCAAGGATGATTGATGGAGCAGAAAGCCGTCATGCTGTCCAGCTGGGCCATCCATTCCTGCTTCGTGGCCTCGGACGAGCGGAAGACAGTAGCCAGCACCTGGTTCTGGAAAGCCAGCAGCAACTGCATGCGAATGTCTTGACGGACCTTGGCGCGCAGGTCCTCGTCCACGCCTTCCACCTCCTTGTCCAGCGACAGGGCATAGTCCGTCAGCTTGCGGCGCACCGATGTAGCCACGGTGTCACGGGCAATCTGCCAACGGTCGCCTCTCCGTGCACGGATGGCGAACACATCCTCGTACAGCTGGTCCAGCAGTTCCGCCACACGGACCGTCTTGTCATCCTGCCCTTCGGTGACGGTCATCGGCTTTTCGGCCCATCCGTCCAACTCGATCCGCATCGTTCCTTCCTTAGCAAGAAGTGAACCCATATTCTTCTTTCCATACAAATAGAACTGAACCCGTTCGTATTCTCCTCCGGGCAGCGTCAGCGTGAACGTGCTGTCCGCCTGCAACTTCAACGTATCAAACGTCTGCGAATTGAACATTCCGCCAACCGACCGCTGGTAAACCAGAAGTGCCCCATCCGCATGACGCACGGCCCCCGTAATGTGAATCTCCGGACGGGAGGTGCAGGCTGCACACAATCCGCCCATACATACTGCCCCAAGGGCAGCTTTCCAAATACTACTACGCTTCATCGTTCGTAAAATATAAAAAAAATAAAGGAACTATACCTGCCACAAAGATAACATTAATTCCAGACCGCAGGCTTTTATTAAAGGTAGAAAATAAAAAAGACCACATCATTCTTATGATGTAGTCTCTGTCGGAAGTGGGCGTTGACGGATTCGAACCGCCGACCCTCTGCTTG
>ULVG01050922.1_pt1 | contig 31896 bp, 19 predicted proteins | sample 1959221 | NCBI WGS metagenome assembly ULVG01 (sample SAMEA4835780, study PRJEB28245) | human gut metagenome | biome: gut microbiome; material: fecal sample | place: Denmark | collected 2008
TCTCCATACAGCCACGGCACCTTATATGCGGTGGAACCGTGGTAACGCGAATGCGAGCTGAGCAGACCAAACTGCGTCCAACGCTTGTACAAATCCGGCGTAGCCTGGTCTTCGAAGCCTGCAATATCGTGGCTCCAATAGCCAAAACCAGACATGCCGAAGCTCAAACCAGCGCGAAGCGACTCAGCCATCGACGGATAATTCGACGAGCAGTCACCACCCCAATGCACCGGGAACTGCTGTCCGCCAATCGTTGCCGAACGAGCGAACAGAATCGCCTCATCAGCACCTTTGGTTTCCACAAGCACGTCATACACAGCCTTGTTATACAGGTACGTGTAGTAGTTATGCATCAGCTCCGGGTCGGAACCGTCATAATACTTGACGCCTTCGGCAGGAATACGCTCGCCGAAGTCGGTCTTGAAGCAGTCGACACCCATGGCCACGAGCTTCTTCAGGTAGCCCTGATACCACTTGGTGGCCTCCGGGTTGGTGAAGTCGACGATGGCCATGCCGGCCTGCCACTTGTCCCACTGCCACGGGGTGCCGTCCTCGTTCATGATGAAGTAGCCGTTCCTGGCGCCTTCCTCGAACAGCGGGGACTTCTGGCCGATGTAGGAGTTGATCCACACGCACACCTTCAGACCGCGGTCGTGCAGCTTCTTCAGCAGGCCTTCCGGATCAGGGAACTTCGACTTGTCCCAGTCGAAGTTGCACCATTCGAGTTCTTTCATCCAACGGCAGTCGAAGTGGAACACGCTCAGCGGGATGTTGCGCTCGGCCATGCCGTCGACGAAGTCGAGCACGGTCTTTTCGTCGTAGTCGGTGGTGAAGGAGGTGGACAGCCACAGACCGTAGCTCCATTCCGGCACCAGCGGCGGCTTGCCGGTCAGGTCGGTGTAAGTGTTGAGGATGGACTTGAGGTCCTCGCCGCCGATCACGGAGTAGCTCATTTCCTCGCCGGGCACGGAGAACTGCACGCGGGAGACCTTTTCGGAGCCGACTTCGAAACTGACCTTGCCAGGATTGTCGACGAACAGGCCGTACTTCCTGTTGGACAGGTAGAACGGGATGTTCTTGTAGGCCTGTTCAGTGCCGGTGCCGCCGTCCTCGTTCCAGATGTCAACGGTTTGTCCGTTCTTGATGAAGTTGGTGAATCGTTCGCCCAGACCGTAGATCTTCTCGCCCACGCCGAGGTCGAGCTGTTCGGAAACGTGCAGCCGGCCTTCCGGATCGGTCACGAGCCCCTTGGCACGCCAGCCGGAGTGTGCGATGACCTTGCCGTCGTACAGGTACTTGAAGTCGATGGTCTCGCCCTTGGCGATCTCGAGGGTCAGGCGGCCGGAAGTGAAACTCCATTTTTCATCGTCTTCGCTGACGTCAACGCTCGGGTTGGTTTCGTTGAGGCCGAATTTCGGGCAGTGGCTGCGATCTTTTTTGAAGTTGACGAGACGTGTGGTGATGATGTCCGGTCGCGGCGAGGTGACTTCGATGGTAAGGATGCCGCCGTCGAGCGTCATGCCAGGATTGTAGATCGGAGATCCGAACGGGCAGAACAGGGTGAGTTTCTTCTCCTCGATGTTCGCGGTGTATACGTTCGCCGCGTATTTCACTTCGAATCCGTCTTTGACGAGCCAACCGCCGTTGAGGAACTTCATGCTTTGCTCCTTTGCATTGATGTTCATGACTGAATTGTTGCTTGGAAATGCTTGCTGTCACGACGCGTTTCCAAGCAACCGCATTCTTTCGTCTTACTTTATTTATAAGTTTATAGATAAGCGCTATGCGACACGTCCGGAAAGGCGAATATCTTCAACGGAATTCCCGACATACACGCTTGCTTCCGGTGCGATCGCATAGGACTCAGTTGCGTTGGACCAGTAGCGCAACGCTTTGGCAACCGGCATCGAAACCGTGACTTCGCGCGATTCGCCGGCAGCCAGTTCCACTTTGGCGAAACCCTTGAGTTCCCGGGCAGGACGATCCTCGCCAGTACCTTCCAATCCAAAGTACACCTGAGCAACCGCCTTACCGGAACGATCACCCGTATTCTCCACCGTGAACGTCGCACGAATCTCATCATCGACCCAACGCACACTCAAATCGCGGTAATCGAAATTCGTGTAGCTCAAACCATGACCGAACGGGAACAGCACATCAATCCGCTTAGTATTGAAATAGCGGTAGCCAACGTAAATGTCTTCCGCATAGTCGACATGACCTCGCAAACCGAACGTGCCAATCGCATGCGCAGGCTCATCGGCGAGCGCAATCGGGAATGTCTCCGGCAAATGACCACTTGGGTTCACACGCCCCAACAGCACTTCGGCGAACGCCGTACCGGATTCGCAACCCGCATACCAGTTCCACACAATTGCCTTGGCCTTGGCCGCCCACGGCATTTCGATCGGAGAGCCGGCGACAAACGCGAGAATCGTGTTCGGAGCCGCATCAAGCAATGCTTCAATAAGCTCGTCCTGACCATACGGCAAACGCATGTCGGTGCGATCGCGGCCTTCCAAATCATGCTCATGATCAAGTCCGCCTACGAAAATCACCGGATCGCCGCAAGCCGCATACTCACGCGCCTTGGACACAGCCTCCTCACGCAACTCACGCGCATACTGCTCGTTACGCTCGTCGGAGCCTTGCGAATTCTCAAGGCTTTCCTCCTGCCAGGATTCATCCTGATCGACCTGCTTCGCATCATAACCGGGCATGTATTCGATCCTGACATTGCCACCGAGCGTGCCGTTTAACCCCAGCAGCGGCGAAACCTCATGCAACGCCTTGATCACGGCCGAACCGCCACCATTGGAATGGATGCGATCCGCATTCGCGCCGACCACCAGCAATCGGGTCATCCTACGTTCGTCCAACGGCAGCAGATCGTCTTCATTCTTAAGCAGCACAATGGATTCGCGGGCGATCTTCAATGCCTTCGCCGTATGTTCGACGGTCGCATAGCAGCCTGGCTTGCGGGTTTTGCGCCCCTCCCCCAACATGTGCAGGGCATCCATGACGGCAAGCACGCGCTCGACTTTCACATCGACGTCGCTTTCCTTGACTTCGCCGCTTTCGACGGCCTGCTTCAACGGCTGCGCGAAATAATATTCGTCAAAATTCGGCGTGACCGACATTTCCACGTCGAGACCGACCTCGGCGCTCTCTTTAGTGCGCTTGACGGCGCTCCAATCGGACACCACGAAGCCATCGAAATCCCATTCGCCGCGCAGAATGTCGTCAAGCAGCTTCTTGGATTCGCAGCACTGTTCGCCGTTGACCAGGTTGTATGCGCCCATCACCGACAGCACACTGGCGTCTTTCACCGCCGCCTCGAAGGCCGGCAGGTACAGTTCACGCAAGGCACGCTCACTGACGGTCTCATCAACGTCAAGTCGGTCCGTTTCCTGGCTGTTGGCCGCGTAATGCTTGGCGCAGGCGGCCACGTCGCTCTCTTGCACGCCTTCGATGTAGGCCACGCCTTGGGTTGCAGTGAGCGTCGGGTCTTCGCTCATGTATTCGAAATTGCGTCCGCATATCGGGCTTCGTTTGATGTTGATGGACGGTCCGAGGATCACGTCTTTGCCACGGCCGCGCGCTTCCTCGCCAAGCACTTCGCCGGCTTCACGCGCAAGTTCCGCATTCCACGTGGACGCGATCGCGGAGCCGGACGGCAGGTAGGTCACGTAGTCGCGCGTGTTGTACAGGGGCGCCCAGTTGTCGTTGTGCAGTTCGGCACGCGGCCCCATCGGGCCGTCATCCATGTGCAGGGCCGGAATGCCGAGACGTTCCACGCCCCCGTTACGGAAGAGTCCGGCAGCATGCACGATGGCGATTTTCTCGTCAAGCGTGAGCTGTCCGGTCAGTTCCTTCGCCGTTGCTTTGTTGGATTCGGTAATGACGGTCATGCTTCTTCTCCCTGCCTTTCGAGGCATTGCGTTCGTATGTTTATGTGTCCGTGTTGCCGTTCGGATGATTGTTCGGACGGCCGTTTATTCGACGATGATGCGGAATCCGATTGGCAGCGGTTTCTGGTCGGGTTCGCGCGGCAGTGGCGTGATATCCAGCGATTGCGGCGTGCGTCGGAATCGAACTCCTTGCCATGCCCCATGAACCACCAATGTTCGACGCGATGATTCGACGCAGCGAAATGCATGCCATGGCCGAGCGCAGCCAGACGCAGTTCACCGAGCACATCGCGATGTAGACCGGTCTCGCAAGCGTTCCAATGCGAAAGTTCGCTGCGATACATCTGATAACCATCCTGATGTTCGGCAACCGGAACATAGTATTGCGCACCGGATTCTTTGAATACATCAAGCCATTCACCCGCATCGAAACGTTCCGCAGTGAACAGAGGAATGAAATCCTTGTATCCGAAATCCTTTTGCGGACCGTACGTGGCGATGTGATGCTCGTACTCGGGGTATCCTTCGATGTACATGTTGCGCGAATACCATTCGTTGCGGTATTCGGGAACGGTGTAAAGCCTCCAATGCGTAAATATGCCGAATTTAGCGTCGCCAAACCATGCCGGAATCAGAGCTTGGCTCAACGATTCCCAGGTGTCGGTATAAGGACCGGAGACGATGCACGACTCGACGGCGGCCCTGCTCATTTTCGTATTCATCATTGAATGCGCTCCTTGACCGACTCTAGCTGCGATGGAATTGCTGGGATTGAAAGCGGCAGCAATTGCCGGAAATCACTGTAGATTGATGGAAGAAATGGAAATGAAGGGGCGTCGAACCCGGTTCGAAAAGTTCCGACGCCCCTTAGGATATTCAATTGTTGGATTATGTGGTTATGAGGTTATGTGAGGCGCTTCGGCCACAGCCTTCTGCATGACCTTTCGGTTACGGCCGAAGCACGGGAATCACTTGGCTTCCTTGATGATTTCCTGTCGAGCCTTGATCAGTCCCTTGGCATTGTCCTGATCGACCTTGAGCACATCCTTATAGCCGAGCTCCTCAACCTTGGTGCGGGCTTCGTCAAGAGTCTTGTCGAAGTTGCCCTTGGCGGTGATGGCCTGCCAGGAAGCGTTCACCACTTCGGACTTGATGGAGCTACGGGTCGCAGAAACGGTGGAATCCTCTTCAGGAGTGGTGTAGGAGGCGCCTGCGGCAACCGCCAGCTGGTTGTTCTTCTGCAGGTAGTCGATGTCGCTGGTGGCGCCGCCCATATGCTCGGACCAATCCTTGAACAGTGCGGACTCATCCTGGTTGGACTTCCACAGCAGCGGGTTGTAGGCTTCGCCGGTGTTCGGATCGATGTCGTTCATGGACACGGACTTGAAGTTGAGCTTGGAAAAACCGTCATCGTAGGAGGAGCCGCCCTTGTCGGCATCAACCTTGAGGTTGGCGTGATCGCCAGTCATGGCGGTGCTGCCGAAGTCGGTCAGCGTCGGATTCTTGCCATCCTCGTCAGTGGTGAAGCAGCCGAGATCCTTCGGGCAGGAAGCTCCGCCGGAGTTGGAAGCGGAAGCGTAGATGCCTTCCGGAGAGTACAGCCAATCGATGAATTCGGCGAGACGCTTCTTGTTCTTGGCCTTGGAACCGAGCGCGATGATGGTGGAGCCGTCACCGTTCGGCTGGAAGCCAGCGGAGTAGACGTTCATGTTCTGCAGCGGAGCCAGCATAAAGCCGATGGTCTTGTCTTTGTTCTCAGTGCCGTTCACACGCGGCTTGCCCAGCCAGCTCCAGATCGACATGAGGATCTTGCCGTTGGTGACCTTGGTCTGCATGGTGTCCCAATCCTGGGTGGTGGAATCAGGATCGACAATGCCCATCTGCTCGGCCTTGTTGAGGAACTGCAGGGCCTGCTGGTAGATGCCATCTTTCTGAGTGGCCGGCTGCACATCCTTGCCGTCGGCGCTCACGAACACGGAGCCCTGGTTCTGATAGCCAAACCAGTTGCAGATAGCACCGGCGTTCTGCATCACATCGCCATCCCAATCCTTGAACAGACTGATGGCATAAATGTCATCACTGCCCGTATCTTCACGAGCCTTGTCCTGCATCTGCTTCAACACATCAAGGAAACCATCAAGATCCTTGATCTCCGGATAGCCGATCTCCTTGTAGTAATCCCAGCGAATGTACGGGGCGGAAGCCGGCTCGAGACCCTCGCTCGGTTCAGTCGGAGACTGTTCGGAAACGCCCTGCGGAATGCCCCAGACGCCATCCTTGCCAGCCTGCTCGGTGATGGCCTTGACTGCAGAATCGTACTTCTTCACGTTCTTCATGCTGGAATAGTACGGGGTCATATCTTCAATGAGCTTGGCCTTGACCAGCTTGTTCAAACGGCCGTTGCCGGTGCCGACGATGACGATATCGCCCAGATTGCCGGAAGCGGAACGGGTATCGAACACCGTGTCGCCGCCGGAAACGTTCGGCGCGATCATATTGAGCTTGATATTGAACTTATCCTTGATGAGCTTGGCGTACCAGCCCTTCTGTTCGCCCTGGCTGTTGGCCAGCGAATCGAACACGTCAACGGTCATCAGCGAACCGTCATCCTTATCGCTGGCCGTATCGTTGCCGCTGCCACCGCAGGCGGCGACGGAGAACAGCGTGGCTGCGGCAATGCCAGCGGCCAGAACCGTCCTGACCTTCTTTTTGAGTTCCATGATGGAGACCTCCTTGTATCCCTTTTCTTGGTTGGTTGAGTTATGGAATGAAGCGTGATTGGTTAATTGCTCAGGTTGGGTGCCCCGAGAGGCCCAGTGGGCCCCTCGGTTAAAGGCTGATTCATCAGCCCTTAACAGCACCCAGCATCATGCCTTTGACGAAGAAGCGCTGGAAGAAGGGATAGGTGAACATGATCGGCAGAACCACGATCACCGAAACCGTCATACGAATCGACGTCGGAGTTGCGGCGGACGCAAGCGCCGCCACATTCGCGGCATTCGCCTTCACCGAATTCGCAAGAGCCGAAGCCTGATTGATGTAGGTATACAGCAGGTACTGCAGCGAATACAGCTTCGAATCAGTCATGTAAATCAACGTATCCTGGAAGGAATTCCACTGATTCACAGCCGAGAAGATGGCGACCGTCGCAAGAATCGGCGTGCACATCGGCAGCACGATCTTGTAAAACACCGTCAACGTGCCAGCGCCATCGACCTCCGCGGCCTCCTGCAGCGAAGCCGGAATCGACTCGATGTACGTCTTCACCAGAATGATGTTGAACGGCTGCACGACCGCAGGAAGAATGTATACCCAGAAATTATTGGTCAATCCCAAATTCTTCATCGTAATGAACATTGGAATCAAACCTGCGTTGAAGTACATCGTGATAACCACGAAACGGTACCAGAACGAGCGGGCCCACATCTTCTGCTGGGTGAACATGAATCCCAAATATGCGGAGGCAAGCACGGTAAGTGCGGTGCCGATCACCGTACGAGCCACGGAAACCCAGGCCGCAGTAGCCAAGCCGTCAAGCGTGAGCACATTCTTGTAGTTATCGAGATGGAATCCCTTGAACCACCACATGACCTCGCCTGCAGCCGACAGATTGTTGTCGGAGAAGGAGTTGATGATCAGGTAGTAGAACGGGTACACGCAGATCAGCGTGAAGATGGACAGAACCGCGATATTGAATACGTTATAGACACGCTCGCTAGGAGTACGACGCATTGCCGGCGGCACGCTTTTCTTATTCCTTGCCATGATTGTTCCTTAGATCCTTTTGCAAGATTCGTTACCGGTTGCGTATCAGACGATGCCCACGCCACGCATACGCTTAGATAGCGTGTTGACGATGAAGAGCAGGGCTACGGAGACCAACGACTTCAACATGGAGATCGCGGTGCCCAGAGACAGGCTGGACTGGCCAAGACCCACGTTGTACACGTACAGATCGAGCACCTGGATCCACTTCTGGTTGAAGGAGTTCTGGAACACGTAGTACTGGTCCATGCCGTTGTTGAGGAAGTTGGAGATGCTGAGCATCAGAAGCACAAAATACGTAGGCAGCAGCTGGGGGATCGTAACGTGGATGATCTGCTGGAAACGGTTGGCACCGTCAACCTGCGCGGCCTCATACAGGGACGGATCAATGCCGGCGATGCCCGCGAGGTACATGATGGATCCCCAGCCGATGCCCTTCCACATGCTCCACAGCAGCATCTTGAGCCACGTGTGGTCGCCAGAATCAAGGAACTTGATCGGTTCGGAGATGATATGCAGGTTCTGCAGCAGCTCGTTGACCATGCCGGAGGAGGAGAACATCGCGAAGGCGATGGAGTAGACCAGCACCCAGGATATGAAGTTCGGCAGCGTGGTGAGGGTCTGCACCAGGTTCTTGAACCAGCGAGCGCGGATCTCGTTCAATGCGATGGCGAAAATCACCGGAATGAACGAGGTGAGGATGTTCAGGCCAGACATGGCGAAGGTGTTGATGAGCACCTGGCCGATGGTCTTGAGCTGGGCCGGATTCGACACCAGCAGTTTGAACCACTGCAGGCCCACGAAGTCACATTCGCTTAAGGGCAGCGGCGGCTGATAGTCGAAGAACGCGTAAATCCAGCCGAACAGCGGCAGATAGCTGAACAGCACCACCATGATCAGGAATGGCGCGACCAGTAGAAACAGCCTCTTGCCGTGCTTTCTGTTGTAGTCGATTCCGTCAGCCATCTTCTTTGCCTTGTTGGCGGAGCGACGGTCTTTCGGAGTGAGCCGTTTTGCAGTGGGCGCTACGGCTTCGGCACTGCCGTCAGCATCCGCCGCGACGTTGCCCTTCGTAGTTGTTACGGTCTGCATCTTGTCTCCTTTGAAGCATGCAGGTTGGAAATCAAGTTGGATACCGCGTCTCCGTAGTTGCCTTCTCAATCTCGCCTTTCTTATTTATGAGTCTATAAATAAGCAGTATTTTTGTCAAATCAGAAAACGAAGCACTGCGTTTTTGTTGGAATATAGCCAATTATCAGCACTGCAGCATGTCACCCAGATATCGCCGGAATCTCAGCTCCACCTTCAAAACCACTTATTCTGGCGACACGAAATCCGGCTGGACTTTAATCATTTTATTTATATACTTATAAATAAGTAAGCAAGATGGCGACGGGCAACCCAGGGAGGGATCATGAAATTCAACATCAACGCCCCGTTCTGGCAGTTCATGAACACGCTGGCACGCTTCACCGCGCTCAATGTGGTCTGCCTTCTTACGATGGTGCCGCTCGTCACCATCGGCACCGCACGCACCGCGCTCTACAGCACGCTATTCGCCTACGATGAGCACGACGACATTGCTTTGGTGCGCGAATATTTACGACGATTCCGCCGCGAGTTCAAGATCAGCACCATTTCCTGGGTGCTTCTGTTCGCGCTGGTCGCGGTAGTGGTGTTCGGCATCGCATTCTGGATGTCCTGGGATACGAATGCCAGCTATGTGCCGTTGGTGCTGCTGATCGCGGCAGCCGTGGTGGTGGCGTTGATCACCGAATATCTTGCGCCATTGCAAGCCCGGTTCGACAATTCATTGGGGCGATTGTGGCATTTGGCTGCCGCGTTCCCCTGGAGGGCGTTCCCCTGCTCGCTGATCCTGGTGGTCATTGACGTGTTCGCGATCGGCATCGCCTATTACGTGCCGTTCATCCGTGTATTCGCGCTGATTTTCGGCGTGGCATGGGTGGCGTATGCCAAATCACTGATCCTGCTGTGGGGATTCAAACGATACGGCGGCATGGGCAAAGTGGAGAACCCCACCTACGTCAACGCACACGAATAAGCGGTACTGACTATCCCCCAAATCCTCAAAATCGTCTGCATCCGCACAACCCGCAAAATGACCGGATAAAACAAGATGTGCAGACAGAAATCGCGGGTTGTGCAGACGTAAATACCCCCAAACCAACCGGATAGACCGGAAATCGCTAGTTCAGGGGTGGAAGTCAATCGAATCCCGTCCGCACAACCCGCAAATCAGACCAAATTCCGAGTTGCGCAGACGCGAACTAGGTAAATCAGCGGGGCTGACGGAAGCGACGATCGCCAATCGGATCGAACGGTGTATGCGGCTCGAGCTGATACCAGTACGCGACGGAAGCGACGTCGTCCTGACGCTCGAAATTGCCGCCCTCCTCAGTACCGATCTGCTGCCATTCCACACGCAAATCATGTTCGAAATAAATCGGATCGGGAATGTGCCAGCGATACAATCCGCGGGTCACCGGCGTATTCACATCCCAATACGCGCTCTCGCGATGCGAGGCGAGACGCTGCGAATAGAATGGGAAACCGACGTACGGCGCACAGAACGTCTGCTCATGCATACGCCCATGCTCGTCGAAATCGGCAAAACTCCACGCGCCACCGAAATAATCCTCGGCACCGGTGCTGCACCACGTGGGATACTGGTCGTCCCCATCGATGTACATCTTGACTTCACCCTCGCCCCACCAGCGGCTTTCCAACGCGGTGAGCGCCAGATACGTGCCGATATATGCGCCACGACCGTGCACGCCGTCGAGCACCACATAGTCGCGGGCTAGTTCGGTGACGCGCTCGCGACGCCACTGCGCATGGAAACGCATGGTGTCTGCCGGAAGCGCGTCATATTCGGTGTAATCGATTTGGTAGAAGAACGCGGGAACGTCTTCATTGTGATCGTTGCGAAGCACGATGCGCGCATGTTCAAACGGCATGGAGAAATAGCAGTTGAAGCCGCGATTAGGCACGACCACCACCGGCATCGAATTGACTCGACAAGCCTGCGCGTGACCGCAGCAGAAGAAGTCGCCGATCGGGCATTGCACAGACGGGGTTTCCTCGCCATCCCAATAGAATTCCAGAATCAGATTGCGAAGCACGTTCGAGTCGGTCGGGGAGGTTCGGTCAGTGACGGTCATCCAAATATGACGGATCACGCCCGGACCGTCCACATCCATCAAAGTGACGCTCTCCCCCGCTTTCACGGTCTGGATGCAGGGGCTGCCCTTGCGCGACGGGCCAAGCGCACTGGCCGCAGTGGCCGCAGTGCCCTTGCCGCCCGTGGGATTCTCGGCATTCACACACCGCGTGCGACCCGGCGCCGCAACCGCAAGCAAGTCAAGCGGATTGCGCGCGGCGAACGTGCCCAACGAATCAACCTGCATATCGTGACGTGAGCTGTTTTGCATGGTGCTCCAATCGTTATCTCGAGTCATAAGAAACCCCTTTTCCCGCTACTTTACGGCACCAGCGGTAATGCCCTGCGACAACTTGCGCTGGAAAATAATGAAGAAAATAATAGTCGGCACAATGCTCAGCAGCGAAGCCGAAGCAAGTGTGGTCGCATCCATCGTGCGCTGGCCCTGCAATGTGGCGAGCGCCAGCGGAATGGTCTGCACGTCGTCGCCCATCAGGAATGCCATCGGAATCATGTATTCGTTCCACGTCCACACGAAGAAGAACACGAACAGCACGCTGATGGTCGGCCAGGAAATCGGCAGCACCACCTTACGCAGAATCTGCCAGCGCGAGGCGCCGTCAATGGCTGCCGCTTCGAGAATGGCCTGCGGGAACGTGCCGTATACGGATGACAGCAGATACGTGCCATACGCACTTTGAATGATGGTGAAGATGATGATGATCGCCAGTTTGGTGTTGTACAGTCCGACCTGCTTGAACATGGTGTACAGCGGGTAGAGCAGCGCTTCCTGCGGCATCATATTGGCAAGCATGATGGCGAGCACAATCCAGGTGTTGCCTTTGACCCTGCCGATGCCGAGCGCGAAGGAGTTCAGCACGGAAAGCACGACGGCGGCCACAGCCACTACCAGCGAAATAACCAAGCTGTTCCAGAATTTCAGCGGGAACTTGGTGGTGGTCCAGAAGGAGATGATGCCGTCCATGGTGAAATGCTTCGGCAGCGAAAGCGGGCCTGTGGCATTGTAATCGGCGGATGTTTTGAACGCGTTGACGGTGAGCACGAGCAACGGGAAAAGCACGAGCAGTGCGGCTGCGATGAGCACGATGAGGGTGATCCAGTCGCCGGTCGAGCGCACATGTTGGGTTTTCTTGGATGCTTTCCGCGCTGCCGATGCGGTCATGGTTTGCGTCATGGTTGTTTCCTCGACTTTCGAAGTCTTGCGAGTCTTACATGTTACGGGTCAGTTGCGGTTTGAACCGTTCAGACCAGTTCCTTTTCGACGTGCTTCTGCACCATGGTGAACACGATGGAGAACACGATGATGACCACGGTGAGCGCTGTGGAGATGGCCGCGCCGTAGCCGACTTGTTGCACTTGGAAGAATTGATTGTAGGAATAGTATGATGGCACGGTGGTTGCCGTTCCCGGCCCGCCTTTGGTGAGCAGATAGACCGGTGCGAAGGTTTTCAGCGCGCCGATGGTGGCGGTGAGGATGACCACCAGCAGTTCGGGAATGATGGACGGCAGCGTGACCACACGGAATTTCTGCCACCAGTTGGCTCCGTCAAGACCGGCCGCCTCGTAAAGTTCAGGATCCACGCGCTGCAGACCGGACATGAAGATCACGATCGGATAGCCCAACTGGATCCACACCAGAATGAACATCAGCACCGGAAGCGCGCTATCAGGGCTGCCGAGCCAGTTATGCTGCAACGATCCCAGGCCGAGCTTGACGAGCAGCGCGTTCACCGCGCCATCTTCCGGACGGAAGATCCAGCCCATGATGATGGCCGCGACAGCAACCGGCAGCAACTGCGGCAGGTAGAACATGGCTCGCAGGAAGGAAGCCGTCTTGCCGCCGAATTTCTTCTGAATAACGTCAGTCAGCAGTGACGAAATAAATAGTCCAAGAATCGTAGGAATAACTACGATAGCCACAATAATCCAGAATGAATTAGCGAATGAAATCCAGAACGTGGAATCAGCGAACAGACGTTTCCAATTCTGCAATCCAACGAATTTAACCGGGCCAACTCCACGCCATCGAGTGAAACTCAAGTAAATGTTCCACACGAATGGAATAACGACGATAACGAGCAGACCTACCAGTCCGGGAACAAGATATGGTACGAATTTTGCGGAACGGTTTCCGGGAAGCCTTGACATTGAGACTCCCCCGTTTTTGGTCTTCTTTGACATTTTGGCTTTTCCTTTGGTTGCGCTGCGTTGCCTGTGAATATTTACGATTGCGATATTGGTTCGCAAGTTGTAATTTGCGATACCGCACGGGATTATTCATGATTGATACTGAGCAAAACCGGAATAATCCCGTGCGATGTCGGATATGAGATTGGATATGAGATCAGATATACGATCAGTTGGTCTTGACGCCCATGTCTTCCACACCGACATCGTACTTCTCGTGGATACCCTTGAGCACGTCGGCTGGCTTCTTGGTGCCGTTCACCAGTTCCTGGAATTCCGCCGGAACAGCATCGGTAAGGTTGGAAGCGGCGTAATCCGGGTAGTAGCTGAGCTTGCCATCATTGGCGTAGGAGGCGTATTCCTCGATCATGGCCTTGCTCTTCTCGTCGTTGATCTTGCTGGCGTCGCCCGCCACCGGAATTCCGCCGGCGTTGCCGAGGTAGTTCTGCACATCGTCGGAAAGCACGTAGTCAATGAACTTCGCAGCGAGATTCTTGTGGTGCGAGCGTTCCGGAATCACCAGCAGATTGCCTGCGCAGCCAATCGCGAAATTCGATTCCGGCATCACCGCGGCGTCCCAATCGAAAGTGGTGATCTGCTTGACGAAACGTCCCTGATTCCAAGTGCCGGTCTGATAGATCGGATACTCCCCCTTGATGAATGCCTGCGTGGTGTCTTCGGCCTTCATACCGGTGGCGTTGCGGGAGATGAAGCCCTTGTCGAGCCAGTCGTTGATGGTGTTCACGGAATTGGTGAGAATCTTGGAGTTCCAGTCGACATCGCCCTTGTAGAGCTGCCAGTTGTCGATGAATTTGGCGTCGGCCTCCTTGGAAACCAGCTGCCACCACAGCCACATCACGCCGTATTCCTGCGCGTCGGCGGCGATCGGCGTCACTCCGGCATCCACGAATTTCTGGCAGACGTCCACGAACTCGTCATAGGTGGTCGGAATCTCCAGCCCGTACTTGGCGAACAGATCCTTGTTGTAGTAGACGCGCTGGAATTCCGCGTAACTGGTCATGCCGTACCAGGTGTCACCATCCATGATGCCGTTTTCATCATACTTGGCCACGGCCGCATTGGCGCCGGTCACCTTCTTGTCCCAACCGTATTGATCGACGTAATCACCCAAATCGGTGAGCAGCCCCATGGTGGAGAGCACGCCGGCAGAACCGTTGCCGCGATTGGATTCCATAAGATCCGGCGCCTCATCGGAATTGAGGAATTGGCTGCCGTTCTGCGCGATCTGCGTGAACGACTTGCGTTCGAAATTGATTTTGACACCCGTTTCCTTTTCGAAGGCTTCCGCGGCGCGACGCCATGCCTGGGTCTGGCCAGCGTCGTCTTCCTCGTAATACCAGAACGACAGGCTGTCTGGCGTTTCCTCGTCTTGCGCGGTGTCGCTGCCGCATGCAGCGAGCGTGGTCAGCGACATTGCCGCCGCGGCCGCAAGTGCGATGCCTCGTGTGATCTTCATGGTTTCTCCTTTGTTATTGGTGGTTGTGTTGTTGAGTTATGTCTCAAGTTGTTTTTCAGTTATGAAGATTGATATGTGTCGCCTCCTTTTTTCGAAACGTTTCGACGATGGCCGCGGATTGGCGCTTTTCAATTCGGCAATCACCATCTTCGCTTCGGCTACAACGCCTTCACTTACTTTCGAATCGTTTCGATTATGGATACGGAAATCCGTCCGCCTTTCACGGACATACTCCTACAGTTTTCTTTTCACACGTCACCAACTTTGGTAACGGAACCTCGACTATGCATGACCGGAGCGGACAGCTCCACCAATCCCTTGATGTCGCGATGCTCATCGATGGCGTCGACCAGCAGATCCACAGCCTTAGAACATAATTCCTGCGGCATGACCGGCATCTCGGTAATCGGCTGCGGCATCAGCTCTCCCTCGAAATACGTGCCGCACGACAATACCGAAATATCATCTGGCACCCGCAATCCCGAAGCCTGTAATTGCTGCAATACCAACTTCAGCACATTGGCGTTCGCCTGGTTGACAATCGCTGTGGGGCGCTCATCCAAAGAACGAAGCTCACGCACGAATTCCGCGGCATTAAAGCGATCGTCACGATGCTTGGAGGATTCATGAATCGTCATGCCCAACTCTTCGGCACGTTCCAGCAAAGCCTTGCGGAACAGCAGCACATAGCCCGAACCGCGATCGTAATCGGTCTCATTGTCACGCAAAAACATAGCGCTCCGATGCCCCTTGGAATACAGGCAATCCACAGCCATACGACCAGCCGTGGCAAAATCGATATCGACACAGGCACAGCCTTCATGCTCTGCAGGGTAACCGATGGCCACACAGGGTTTGGAATATGAGCCAGCCTGGGCGGTACGCTCGTCATGTTCCTCAATGTCGAGCAGCACCACGCCATCAACCAAGTTGCTTTGCGTCACGCGCCGAATGTCAGCCACCGCGTCCTCGCCGGTAAGCAACAGCACATCGTAGCCACGGTTCTTTGCCTGCCATGCGGTCTGCAGAAAGTAAGCGTTGTATTTGGCCTGATTGATATCACCGCGAATCGGCGCGCTGAGCGCAAAAATATGATTACGCATGCCGCGCATTTTACGGGCGCTGGCATCCGGAGTATATCCAAGTCGTTCAACGGCGGCCATCACCTTATCGGTGGTTTTGGCGGAAATGGAACGCTTGCCGGAAAGTACGTACGAAACGGTGCTGACTGACACCCCCGCCTCCCGAGCCACATCTTTGATGCCCGCCATCTTCCGCCTCCTTCGGCTCTCCAAGTCATTTGCGTTACACGTCATGCGTACCGCAGCTCTCGTCCATCGTTCAACAAAGCCATCCGCCGAGCCTTCCGGAATTTCTTCCGCAGAATCACGCTCGTATTTTATCGAATCGTTTCGTCGAAACGTTTCACCAATTGTAAGCCAGCAATTCAGATTTGTCAAACGTTTCGACACACCTACCCGTCATTCCTCGAAATGATGGACACCGGGATGCTGCGGCCCCGTTCCTTCATATCATGATTTTGATGTACCGACCGTTGCAATCTTGAGTCCCGTCGCACGATTGCGATTTGGTTTCGACCTTACGATTTTATTTTCCGCCTTTTTCCCAAATCGTGAGGTCAGCAAGCCAAAAACGTGCGGCCATCCTCCCCAAACACTAGGACGTGCAGACGGAAACGCAAGTTGCATAGGATGGAGGCATCTACAACCGCCGCCCGTACACGTACACACGGGCTAGAGAAATCTCAAGGCTACAGCGGGCGGGACTCGTAGATCATTTGGCGGTCGCCGAAGTAGAGGGCGTCACGCCAAGAGGCCTTCTTGCGGGCCGCCTCCTGCTGAGGCTCCTTGATCGGCACGAAGAACCAACGGACCAGACCAACCACCATGTCTTGTACGGAATGCCAGATGCCGATATACGCGGTCAACGCCCAGAACGTCACGATCGCATTGAAGCCGGCGAACACCGCGTTGCCCCAATTGTGCGAAAGCGTATCGGCGTAGAACACCATGCACGAGTAAATGATGATCACCCACGGCATCGTCACATACAATGCCGGAGAAGCGGTACGATTATTGACTTTCGGCGTACGCGCGAACGGAATCTTCGTGTTCGTCATGCCCTGCTGAATCGACTTGAGCGTACCGGAAAGATTCACCGTCAACAGCACGATGTTGAAGCCGTAAATACGGAAAATATCGGAACGTTTATACCCGTTGCGTTTCAAATCGCTCGACATGGTGGCAAAATACGGCAGCGACGCGAGCACCACCCACGGGCTCAGCAACCGCTGGTCGAACGGATACGCCAAGAGGAACATCAGGCCGAAACTCGACCATGCGATGGACGCCATATAGTTCACGCGCAGCGCCCACTCACCCAGCTTCACATCATTGCCCTGCTGATGCCGCGCGTGCACAATACGGAAGAATTTGCCGATGATCAGCAGACCGCCATTCGCCCAACGCCGCCGCTGCACCACCAACGAACCGAAATCAGGCGGGGTGGCACTATAGCTCAACCGCTCCGGATAGTTGACCAAATGCCAGCCGAAATAACCCAAATCGATACTGGATTCGGTGTCTTCGATCACCGTGCGATCCTGAATATACGTTTTCACCGTGCGCGTGCCCTCAGTCGACACCACGCAGATATCGTCGAGCGCGGCCTTGCGGATCACCGCGTTCGCACCTACCCAGAACGTGGCGTCATAGTAGGTCATGCCCTGATGCAGCATGTGCTGAATGTCGGTGGTGGCGGCCGCGATGCGTTCGATTCGCGTCGGCGCGCCACGATACGAGGAATACGGGGTTTGGATCACGGCCACGCGCTCATTGCCGGGCTGTTCCATCTGGTACACCAAGCGCAGGCAGTAGTCGCGCAACAGCATGGAATCGGCGTCCAACGTCAGCACGTATTCGGAATTGCGCATCACGAAATCGGGAGATTCTCCCTCGCGCACGTCACGCAGAATCACCCCGTCCGACGTTTCCACGCGCTTGAGCGAGTGCCCCATCAATCCGATGAACGAATTCAGATTCATGGCTTTGTTGCCTTCACGGGAGGTCGACGCATACAGCTTGCGTTCGAACGACCATCCTTTTGCGGTGAAAATGCGTACCAAACGTTCGTACAGTTGCAGAATGCGATTCGCGTCGACATGCTGCTGCAGGGTGATCGATTCGTTCAACGCCTGTTCCGTCAAACGCAGGTCGCGTGCAAGACCGCGCAATACCTGGTCGCAGAAGAAATCGTCGGTATGATCTTCGACCAGCCATGTGTCGGCCTTATGCTCCAACCATTGCGCGGCCGCACGATAGTCTTCCGCACAGCGTGCGACCACACTACGCCTTGCGTCCATCTGATCGGCGAGCGCCGCAACGGTTTCGTCGCGCGCTTTGGTGAAACGTTCCGCAGGTGCCGCCAATTCGGCCAATACTTTCGGCATGAGTTCGCGGCTTGCTTTGAGAATCGCTCGCGCTTCGTCATTGTTAGGATGCGGAGGATCGTCGATTAGGAGTACGACTGCAAGGTCGGGAAATTCCTGCAATGCCGCCGACCAGATCGTTTTTTCGACGACTTTCGGCTGTTCCACGTACGAAGGAATCAGCACTGTGATTCCCTTATCGTAGTTGTGTGCGAAATGGTCGTCGAGCATCGCCCGAGGCACGCGTTCATGCCGGATGAAACGGTATAGCGCCCCTTGCCGTGTGGTCAAGTAGACGAGCGCGCTGAAAATCAGCGTGGTCACAATCGTCATGTACAGCACGCCTTCAACCACGAAACGTAACGTGAGTGAAGGATTGTTGACGAACAACGACAGAATCATCGTGATCATGTAGATCAGCCATGAAACAACCGTGCAAATGATGGCAACGTAACCACGCATAACGCGCGTTGGCGAAGGCTTGGCATGCATGATCGCAAGCGGTTGCGTGGAGGTTTCAGCACCCCACTGGTGCCTGCGGTCATCGCCGTCAAAATCCCCTATTTTTGCCACCATATACCCCTTTGCCTTATCAGCGCTGCCTCACCTGCATAAACCATACATCACTGTTGAAATCGTCGTACTAGCCACAGACTACACTCCCTAACTGTAAGCGAGATATAAGAAAAACAGCGCACGAGAGGAAAGCTTAATCCCCCGTAAAATCCCCCGCATATGCACTGAAGCCCAGCGGGACACAGCCTGCTAGACGCCCCAATGTCCCCATCAGCATTGGTGACCTGACGATTTCGAAAGGGAATGATGAAACCCCTGTTTCCAGGAAGACGATTTTCCTTCCTCCGACTGTTCATAGCGATACTGTGCATCGCGCTCGTCGCGGCCGGCACATGGTCGTGGATCACGTTCACGCGAACGGCGGCTAAGAAATTGCCGGAACCCTGGTTCGGCGGCTATGTGGACGTGACCGCAACACCCTCATACGAGTTCGAATCCAAGGTAGGCAACGTCTACCGGAATGTGATTCTCGGATTCGTCACCGCCGGCGACGGATGCCAGCCAAGCTGGGGCGGCTACTACACGCTCGACGAAGCGGCCTCCACGCTCGATCTCGACAGCCGTATCGCGCAAACCTACAAAACCGATCGCACGGTAACCGTCAGCTTCGGCGGGCAGAACGGCACCGAACTTGCCAGCGCATGTTCCGACGTCGATTCCCTTGCCGACGCATACCAGCAGGTGATCGACCGCTATCACATCACCTCGCTCGACTTCGACATCGAAAACTCGAATCTCGACGGGTACAGCGAAACCGCAACCCGGCGAGCGCAAGCCGTGGCAAAACTCATCGCCAACGAAAAAGCCAAAAACAAAGGGAAAGACGATACCAGTCACGATCTGATCATCAGTTTGACGCTTCCAGCCGACGCGAAAGGTCTTACAACGCAAGGAATGCAAACCGTGAACGCGTTTCTGGATGCCGGCGTGACGCTATCCACCGTAAATCTCATGACCATGGATTTCAACGTGGCGTCCACGTCGATCACGCAATCCACGCTGATCAAAAGTTCGCTGAACGCGGCCCACGCGCAATACAAAACGTTGCTGTACAGTCGCGGCAAACTCTTCAGCGACCATCAGATCTGGGAGCTGTTGGGAGCCACCGTGCTCATCGGCCAGAACGATACCAAAAACGAGTATTTCACGCTCGACAATGCGCGCGAAATCAACACGTTCGCACTGGAAACAAGCCTGGGCCACTTAAGCATGTGGTCGCTGAACCGCGACCAGCAATGCGGCGAAAACTATACGAACACCAACACGCTCAAAACGTTCTGCAGCGGCATGAAACAGACGGACGGCGAATTCGCCACCACATTGGGGTCAGGATTCCGAGGCACGCCGGGCACGCTCGTCGACTTCGACAATGCCAGCTGGAATTCCTCGCAGCAGGCCTACCCCACGTGGGAACCGGGAGTACTGTACAAGCAAGGCGACAAGGTGATCTGGAACGGCAATATCTACGAATCGTTGGGCAACAACGAAAACGAGCAGCCGGACAGCGCCGAGGAAGGCACGAACGCACCGTGGCGCATCATCGGACCGGTGTTATAAACACTTGCCGCAGCGAGACGCAACCACAGACACAATACAAGGCAGGAACATAAGGCAGTCGCTACTTTTCAGTAAAAGTGGCACGCAACAGGGGAACGAAATCAGGCAATCATGACATCGAAGCAATCAAAGCATCAGGCAGCCACCGGCAGCCAGCCAAAAGACGGCATCAGAAAACCAGCCAGACTCACCATTCTGGCCATCATCTGTGCGTTGTGCATTGCTGCCGCAATCGCATTCCATGCACAGGAAGGCGTGCAGCAACTTATGGAAGACCCTGCGCGCATCTGCATATGGTCGCTATGCTTTCTGCCGTGCCTGATCTACCACAAAAAGCGTTCGTCGTATCGCGTTGCCGCCGAACACACCGTGCTGCCACCGTTGACCGTCATACTGCTGGTAACCGGCTATTTTCCCGACGTGGCCATGTTCCTGATCATCGTTACCATCATCACGTCGATCATCACCGCACGCAGTCTGAAAATCGGCATTCTTCGCGCCGGAACCACGCTTGCGCCAATCCCACTGATCAAAATATTATTTGCGAACACTTCTCACGTACTGTCAATTATCATCAGCCAGAATTCCGTCAATGCTGCGATTAATCCTTATCAATTCCAGCATTGGTTGCTGCCATTACTGATTATGACTGTTGCAGTGCCGATTATTCGATTGATTTGTGATATTGTAACGTTCTTTTTTGTACAAATTCCAATTCGTAAAGCCATGCGCGAGTATTCGCTGTCTCACATTCTTGCCATGGCTTTGGCTGATTTGATGGCGATTGTGTGGATTCCTGAAATTCTGGAGTTCGCCAATATTGGCTCGGATACTGCCACCGTGCTTTCCGTGTTCATGCTGGCACTGATCGCCTACTCGCTGTTGCTGATGACGGTCGATACGATGAGCCGGCTCACGCGATCCCGAAGTGCGTTGAAATGCATAGCGAATGTGAGCGACGCGCTGCCGTTGCCGAATCAAGTGCCGGAAGAGACCGTCGTAAGACGCATCAATCGTGGCCTCACCCGCATGCGCTGTTTCATCAGCAATGCAAACAATCTTGATAAAAGAGGGTATTCCTACCGCTATTCCGCGCCTATTTCCACCGGCTCGCGACAGTATTATCTCGCGATGGAACGCAGTATTTGGAATCGTCCGTTCATGTCGACCGACGAGACGATATTGCTCACCTGCGGCGAAGTGCTTACCGAATCGTTACGCGTGAACAAGGAAGTGACGCTGCTACGCACCGAATCGGAAACGGATACGCTGACCGGCGCACTCACGTATCGTGCGTTCATCGGACATTTGAAGAGTCTGCAGACCGAGAATGTGCATAATCTGGTTGCCGTGGTGTATTTCGGCGTGGAGCATTTGCGCACCGTCAACGAACATTATGGACGCAAAATCGGCAATGCCGTGCTGCGATCCGTGGGCATGCGTTTAAGCCAGCTGCTGCCGGGAAACGCCACGCTTTCGCGCGTGAACGGCGCGGAATTCGCCATGATCGTAACCGATGTGACGTCAACCAGCGATGTGGAGGAGTTGGCCACGCGCATGCGCAATCTTGCCGTCATGCCGGTATACACCGAAGAAGGCGAGGTTTCCGTGGACGTATCGAGCAGCATTTCGTTCTCGAACGCGACAGACGGCTTCTCCGTGCTCCTCGCCGATGCGAGCGCGCACATCTACGAGTCGGAGAGCTCCAATCTGCCCGTAGTCGACGGCATGACGTCCACGCTCGCCGCGCAGAATGGTTCGGGAGACTATTTCAACGCTTCCGACGTGCTTCGCCATGCGATCGAAGACAATACGATTTCCGTGCTCTACCAGCCGATTTTCGATGTGAATACGAAACGTATCACTTCGCTGGATACGATTGTGCGCGTGCATGACGCGAAGGGCCGTACGCTGGCACCGTATTTCGTAACGGCTGAAGCGCATCGTCTCAACATGAGCGTGCAGCTGACGCTCGACGTGCTGGAAACCTGCGTGAAAGACATGACCGCATTCCGCAAGGTGGCACCCGAATTGGATATTGTGGACATTTGCATGAATGGTTCGGAATTAGGCACGTCCATCTTCCACGAGCGCTTGGAGCAGTTGACTCATGAGCAGCCACAGCTGCGTTTCGGCCTGCAGTTGGGATCGCATGCCATTCATGTGGTGCATGATGAAGTTGATGATGAGGTTGCCGCTCTTGCCGCTTTGCCGAACGTCGAGTTGGGTTTGACCAATGCTGGCACCACGTATTCGGAGGTTGCCGCGTTCGCGCATCTGCCATTGGATTTCGCACGATTCGACAAGACGGTGGTTCGCGATTTCCGTACGCCTCGCGCAAAGCAGATCATGCAGCGCACGCTCGAGATTTCGCGCGATAACGATGCGTTCCATGTGGTGTTCGATGGCGTGGAGTCCCTGGACCAGGTTGAGTTCATCCGTTCCATCGGAGGCACGCTCGCCGAGGGCACGCTGTTGAGCAACGCCATGAGCGCCAACGAGTTCCTCATGCGCCTCGAAACCATGGGCACTTCATTGCCCGAAGCCGCTCCGAGGCAAGCTGAGTAAAGAGGAGTCTCGTTTGTCGCACGATTGCTTCATCTCGTGAAACGCTTGGAGGAAATATGGCGAGATGGGAGCATGTGTGCTAAATTAATTAGTAAACGTGTTTAGCCAACGATGGCTTTGAGGAGGATTCACATGGCCACTATCAGAGAGATAGCGAAACGGGTAGGTTTCTCCCAAGCCACTGTTTCCAGGGTTTTGAAGGACGATCCCACTTTTTCGGTGAAGGATTCCACCCGCGAGAAGATTCTAAACGCCAGTCTGGAAATGGGATACAAGAACGTACCGCAATACCAGCGCATCACCATTCCGCAGGATGTTGCGATTCTCGACAATGTCGTACCCGACAAGGGCTTGCAGGACGCGTATTTCGACGAGCTGCGCGAAGTGCTCGTCAAGCATGCCGAAGAGCAGCGCATGAACGTGACCATGCACGAGGACGTGGATTCGCTGATCGCCGATGCCGATAAATACGCGGGATTTATTTCGATCGGCCCGTCCCCACTAGACCACAAGACGCTTCACCGCTTGCATAAGAAGCTTCCCCACGGCGTATTCATCGACATCAATCCTGCGCCGACATTGTTCGATTCGGTACAGCCGGATTTGGAACAAACCATATTGGATGCGATCGACGCGCTTATGGGGTCGGGTTGCTCTCGGATCGGCTTCATTGGCGGCTTGGGCAACATTATGGGCAAGCATGAATATCCGGAAGATATTCGTACGTTCGCATTCCGCAATTGGGCGTTGCGCTTGGGATTGGATGCGCAAGGATTGGTGTATGCGGACGGCCCGTTCACTGTGGAAAACGGCCGTTTGCAGGGGCGTCAGTTGGTGCAGGATCATGCGGACGATCTGCCCGACGCAGTGATCATCGCAGCCGATCCGTTGGCGGCTGGCGTACTGCAGGCATTTGCCACCGAAAATGTGATGGTGCCGCGAGATATCAAAGTAATCAGCATCAACAATCAGGAGATCGCAAAATACACGTCTCCCGCATTGTCGTCGTACGACATTAGCCAGGACGAGCTTGCGAAAGCCGCGGTGCTTATGCTTGCCGAAGCGCTGACCGCCGACCGCAAAATCAGCCAGCATATGCGGATCTCCACCAGTCTCGTCGCACGCGACAGCTTCACCCCGCAAGACTAAATATAAAAACTTGAGATACGGCAAGGGCCGGCATCCTGTTGCGGAGCCGGCCCTGCAATTGTGCTTCAGTAATCTCGCTTTAGCGGAGAGGGCGAGCGTCACACCAAACGTGGGTGACGGACCAGGTGGCGGGATCGAGCAGAAGCACGTCGGCAGCGTAGCCGGGAGCAAGCAGACCGAGAGGTTGCTTGGTGACCGGGTTCGCGCGGTCGAAACCGAATGCTTTGGACGGAGTCAACGTGGCGGCCTCCACCGCGTCGGCGGGCGTGAATCCCAATTCGAGCACCGCACGCTGAACAGCCTTTTCCAACGTCAGCGTGGAACCGGCAATCGCACCATTCGACACAAGCCGAGCGTGACCATCGATCACATCCACATCCAACGCACCCAGCAGATAATGACCGTCCGGGCAGTCGGTAGCAGCCATGGCATCGGTCACGAATGCCGTGCGATGCGGCGCGAAACCAAATCCCAAACGCACCATCGGATTCTGCACATGAAAACCATCATTGATCAACTCGATAGTGACGCGTGGATCCTCAACAGCAGCCGGAATTGGACCAGGCTCGCGATGATGCAAGCCATTCATCGCATTGAACATGTGCGTCATAATGCCCGCGCCCGCGTCGAAACCCTTGTGAGCGGTCGCATAATCGGCATCGCAATGTCCTACCGCAGGAACCACTCCTGCCGCCACGAAACGACGAATCGCATCAATGCCGTGCGGCAATTCGGGGGCGATGGTGATCTGACGCAGACAGCCGCCCGCCGCTTGCAAAAGCCGATCAACATACTCGGGAAGCGGATCCTTCAAACATTCCGGATCATGCGCACCCTTGCGAGACAGCGCAAGGAACGGTCCTTCCAAATGCGCGCCGAGAATGTCAGGGCGGGCGCTCATCATGCCGTGCACGGTTTCGAGATTGGCGCACATCACGTCAAGCGGATTGGTGATCAAACTGAGCACTTGGCGGGTGGTGCCGTGCATCATATGACCTGCACGAGCCGTGCGTATGCCTTGCACGCCATCATCGAAGGAGCTGCCCCACGAACCGTGCGCATGAATGTCGACGTAACCGGGAGTCATCATGCAGCCTGCAGCGTCGGTTACGGAACCGGTCGAACCGGTCATGGAATTTCCGAAACCAGCCGAACTGACCGAACCGGAATCAGCATCGGCACCAACTGCAGCATCCGCATCCAAACCGACGCTTGCGCAAGCCGCAGCAAAATCATCGTCCCGATTACCAGTCGCAATAATCGCGCTACCATCGGAAACCAGCCAATAATGTTCCGCAACACCTCGCGCATCGACTTTGCGCGCATTGCGAATCGCAAACGGACTGGCCGGCTGCGCCAACGCAACGTCCACATCATTCGCAAACCGCTCACGAGACTGTTCCATCTTCATACCTTCCAATTCACTCCCAGCCATATTCCTCAATTAGCATCCAACTCTTCCATTCAGTGGAAGAATTACCCCGCTGACAAGCCCATCAGCAACCCAATCCTTCCAGTCAGTGGAGAAATCCTCCCGCTAACAGCCACCTCAGAGTCCCAATTCCTCCAGTCAGTGGAGGAATCCTCCCGCTGGGAGGCCGAAAAACGTCCAGAATGTTCCAGCGAGTGGAAGAATCCGGACGCTAGCGGACACCGACTGCGGAGCAGCAATCAGATGTGCTGCCAGGCGGGCTTGTGGGCGTAGGCGTAACGGTAGTAGTCCTTGTGACGCAGGCGGCTCGCGGCCTCCTCGTCCACAATGATGGTGGCGTGCGGATGCATTTGCAGCGCGGACGCCGGGCAGAACGCACTCACACCGCCCTCCACCGTTTCGGCCACAGCCTCGGCCTTGCCCGAACCGAAGGCCAGCATCACCAAGTGGCGGGCTTTGAGAATCGTGCCGATACCCTGCGTGATGCAATGCGTAGGCACCTTGTCGATGTCGTCGTCAAAGAATCGGGCGTTATCGATGCGCGTCTGCTCAACCAACGTTTTGACGCGCGTGCCGGAAGCAAGCGACGATCCCGGCTCATTGAAGCCCACATGCCCATCCGTGCCAATGCCCAGAATCTGCACATCTATGCCACCGGCCTCTTCGATTGCCTTATCGTAGGCAGGGCCGGCAGCCGCAATGCGTTCGCCGTCGCTCAGCGGCGCCCCGTCGAGCACGTCACCAGGCACGTGCACCAAATCAGGGTTCAGTCCAAGCGGTTCCACGACCGTGCGGTGAATGGTGGAATGATATGACTGCGGGTGATCAAGCGGCAATCCCAAATATTCGTCCAATGCGAAACCACGCACCTGCGATACGTCAATATGCTCGCCGTGCACAATGCGTGCGAGCGACTGGTATGCGGCGAGCGGACTGGATCCGGTTGCCAGACCCAATACCGCATTCGGCTTGGTTTTGATGAGATCGGCGACCGAACGGCCGTAAATATCGCCCGCTTCGCGCTCGTTTTTCACGATGATGACTTCGGTCATGATGTTCCTTTCATTGGCATTGGATTGACGTTTTTCGTTTTGCTGATTTCTTGAGGATTTGTTTGATGATTTATCTGCTGATTCGGCGAAGCTCGTCGGCTGCTTTCCACACGGTTTCCTGAATGCGATGCAGTTCCGACGGTTGGCTTGTCGCGTTCCATTCCTTCGCATAGGCCTCGCACCAGCATTCGAGCTCGCGCGCCAGCGCACAGCAGTCGGAGGGCTGCTGATCGTCAACGTCATGCGCATCACGCACGTCATGCGCGCCGGCGAGCGCGAATCCCACTCGATTGAGCAACAGCTGACCTTCCATGGCGATGCGCACGGCAGCTGCAATGCCCGGCTTTCCTATATGCGCCATAATTGGCGCAATTTCAACCATGCATTGCTGCAGCTTACGATTGGCTTGCGGAATTCGTTCGATTGTCGTTGCCATATTGCGCATCATACGATCGCGCGCTTCACGCAAAGTCAATGCGTTTTCCGGATTGGCAAGACGTTCGGTCAAGCATGGGATGGTTTGCGCAACATCGGTATTGCAATTTCCCGTACCATCATCCAATTCGAGATATTCCACAAGCTCACGCCAAGTGAATACGGCTTGCGCGGAAGCGCTACGGAGCAATGTGACGAACCGTGCGCTGCAATCGCCATATTCGACGCGCGAAATACGCTCAAGCAAATCATTTTCGGCACTATTTTCGTCAGTATCTCCAACAATATTTTCTGTTGGATTCCACGCATATTGCGCACCGAATATCATGCCGGGCACGGCCATGCGCGGATCGTTGACATGCCCAAAATCGCCCCAATCGGTGACGAGCATGCCTTCCGCACCGCAGTCGAGGCCGTAGCGCGCGATTCGTGCGATGTTGTTCCACGCATCGTCGATGCGCGGGAGCAGCGCATTCCACCCCCATACGGCCGGGCATACGATTTGTTTGGCTCCGGCTTGCGCCACGAGTTGGATTTTTTCGTCGGTTGCTTCCGGTTCGTACTGCCAGTTCAGCAGGGTGACATTGTTCGGCAGGGTTTCAAGGATTTCCGGCATTTCGATGGCGATGTCTCCCCAGAACATGGGTTCGCGGCCCTGCTTAGACAGGTGTTCGCAGAGTTTGCCCACGTATGTTGCGTACAACGTTGCGACGCCCACACGTTGCGCTTCCTGCTTCGACTTGCCTTTGCCTAGGTCGAAGGTTTCGTCGGCGCAGATGTTGAATCGCTTCGAACGGAAAAGTTGCAGATACGAGTCGACCAGTTGCGTGGAGAACGCGAACGCTCGATCGTCGGCGACGTTGAGTGTGTGGTGCCTCATGCGTTCGATGAAGCTGAACGGCCGGTCTGCGTCTTCGGGGAATTCGCCGAGTTCGCGCAGTTCCTGCGTGCGCATCGCCACATATTGGTGTCCGAATGTGGAGACTGACGGCACGAGTTCGATGCCAAGGTTCGCGCAGTATTGGTCGAATTCGAGTGTGTCTGCCGGCGTGAGCGGGCTTGATCCGCGCCATGTTTCGCTCATGCCGTCGAATGCGAACGTATGCTCGATGTACAGCTGCAGTTGGTTGTATTTGTAGAGGCAGAGTTTGTCGGCCCACTGTTTGAGCCATGCGAGCGTTGGCACGCGGCCGCGCGTCGCATCCAAGTAATATCCCCTGATCCGATATGCGGGAGCATCTTCGATCTGAAGCACTGGTAGTACGGCACCGTTTTGCCGTATGAGTTGGCGCAAGGTCTGCACGCCGTTGCGCACGCCCTCGAAATCGCAACCGGTAATCGTAATGCCGTCAGTGTTGATAGTCAGCGTGTATGCGCCGGCGGTACCGCCATCCTGCGAATCGAAATCCCACGAATCCGCAATACGCAATCTGATGAAGCCCGACCACATATCGCCCGTCGCAATATCCCAATCAGTGCCTGTCGCGGAACGTATGTCGGCAACAAGCTGATGCGCAAGCAGGAAATCGCCATCGCCAATCGCAATGGATTCGTTCACGCGCCCCGCATAGGGCAACAGCACCGTGCCTTCGCCGACCGTCATGCTGTTCGGTTCGGGAATGATCGCCCATTTGCGGGTGTTCTCGCTTGCCATCGATTCGCCTTTCGATTGTCGATTATCGATTTCAATTATCGATTTCAATTCTCGATTGTGATTCTCGGATTGCCGGGATTGCCGGATCTGGATTTCCGGAATTGTTGCGCTTGTTCCAGTCTGCCTGAAGTATCACGCATTCACGATTGCGGTTGCGCTCGTTTTGCCGCGAGCGCCGCGCCGATTGCGCCGATTGGTTGGTCCATGGCTGCGATTCTGATGTTCGATGCGATGTCAAGTGTGGTCAGGAATCGGCATCCTTCGGCTCTGCGGCTCAGTTCGGCTTGGATGACTTCGATGAGTGCGTCACCGGTTTTCGCCATGCCTCCGCCAATGATGATGCGTTGCGGATCGTAGGCTTGCGCGACGATTTGGATGGTGTCGCCCATGGCGTGGGCCACCATGGCGAGCACGTCGTTGGCATGCCCGTCTCCTTGCCGCGCTTTGCGGATGAGATCAGGCATGGGCGGGTTTGCGGAGGGCCAAAGTTTTGCCACGGCCCCGCCGGATGCCACGGTTTCCAAGCATCCACGCTGCCCGCATGGGCATTCGAATCCGTTGGGGTCGATGGGTAGGTGCCCGATTTCGCCGATGGATCCGCTGTACCCGTGTTCGGCTTGCCCGCCGCGCACGAGTCCTGCGGCCAGTCCCGTACCAAAGTTGAGGAATACGACGGTTGCGTTGCCGTCGACTTGTTCCACGAATTCCGCGGCTCCGACCGCAGCCGCGTTCACATCGTTTTCCACGTGCACCGGAGCGTGCATGATTGCGCTGACGCGTTCGCCAAGTTCCAACGTTTCAATATCAAGATTGACGACGTTGCTCACTTGCCCGGTTGCGCAGTTCACCTGCCCTGGAATGCCAATGCCGATGGGCAGCGCTTCGTTGGACAGTATGCGGGCGACGCGCACGATGTCGGTTACGACGTTGCTTTCACCGGAGTGCGATGGCATACGGCAGACGTCGATGACGCGGTCTGTTGCGTCGAGCAGCACGCCTTCGATTTTCGTTCCGCCGATGTCGATGCCGACGCATCCTTGCGAACGGCCGTTATGGTGCAGTCTTGCGTTCATTGCATGTACCTGCCTGAAATAGTGGGGCCCGGATTACGGTTGTTCTGTTGATCCAACTCCATGCGTGGCGTTTGCATGCCACGCATGGAGTTGGATGGATGCCCGTCAACCCTTGACTGCGCCTGCCGCGAGGCCGGCCTGCCAGTAGCGCTGCAAGCCGAGGAAGAGCACGATCACCGGCAGTACGCCGAGCAGTGCGCCCATCATCAGCGATCCACGATCGTTGAAGGTTGCGAGCGATACCATGCCATACAGGCCGAGCGTGACCGGCTTGAGGGTGTCGGAGGAAACCATCATCAACGGCAGCAGGAAGTTGTTCCACGTTCCCACGAAGAGGAACAGGAAGATGGTCACCATGGCTGGGGCGAGCAGTCGGAGCACGATGGTGAAGAAGATTCTCGCTTCACCGGCGCCGTCGATGCGGGCCGCTTCCAGCAGTTCGTTCGGTACGGAGGTTTGCGCGTACACGCGTCCGAGGAAGAAGCCGAATGGCGAAACGCAGCACGGGATGATGATCGCCAGCATGGTGTTGGTCAGGTGCAGTGCGTGGAAGATGGAGTACTGCGGAATGGTGAGCAGTGCGACCGGCATCAGCATGCATCCCATGACCACGCCGATGGCGATGGCCTTGCCACGGAAGTTGAATTTTGCGGTGGCATAGCCTGCCATCACCGAAATGATGGTGCCGATCAGTGCGGAAACCCCGGAGTAGATCAGGGAATTCAGCACCCAACGCCAGAATTGGCCACGGGTCCACCCCATAAGCTTCGAATAGTTGGTTGCGATGGCGTCGGGAATCTGGTCAAGTCCGACGGCGAACCACAATCCGTTGCTGCTGGTCAGCTGCGATGGTGTTTTGGTGGATGCGATGATGGCCCAATAGATTGGGAAGAGGAAGTAGATCAGCGCTACGACGAGCACGATCACGGTAATGGTTTTGGTGATCGGCGATGGGCGCATGGAGCGCGGCAGATCGTGTTCGGCCGCTTCGCGTTGCTTTTCCATCATGCGTTCCGCTTTTCTGCGGGCGCGTTCGTCTTTTCTTGCTGCGACTGCGTTGCTCATTGTTCGTTCGCCTTCCTCTCGACCAGTGCGTAGATCATGGCGAGAACGCCTGCGATCAGTGCCATGACGATGGCGACCGCCGATGCGGGTCCGTCACCGCCCGGAGTCAGCGTGCCTTGGGAAGTGTTCATGGCCATCATCATTGGCGTATAGGTTTTGGAGATGCCCGGATCGGCGGTCTGCATGATCTGCGGTTCGTTGAATAGCTGGATTGTGCCGACGATGGACAGCAACATGGACAGCAGCGCCGCGGAACGCACGTTCGGCAGTTTGATGCGCATGGAGATCTGCCATCCACTTGCGCCATCAATGCGTGCGGCTTCGTACAGTTCGTGCGGAATCGCCTGCAGTGCGGCCAAGAAAATCAGCATGTTGTAGCCGGTGAACGTCCATGTGGTGATGTTTGCCATGGAAGCGAGCACAACGTTCTTGCTGAAGAAATCAACGTTTATTCCGATGGCCGCAAGACCTTTGACGATCGGCGAAATCTGACCGTTATACAGGTACACCCAAATGATGGATGCGACCACACCTGGAATGGCGTACGGCAGGAAGTAGCCGAGACGGAAACCCGTGATGTGCCTGACCACGAACGAATCGATGACCATCGCCAAAGCCAACGCGATGATGATCATCAGCGGCACCTGAATGAGGGTGTAAATCAGCACCCTGCCCACACCGGACCAAAAATTGCCGGACGTAAGCACGTACTCGAAATTCTGGAATCCTACGAATTTATTCACCAATTCGCCGCCGCCGTACGCGCCGCCGCCCTCGGTGACCTGACGGAAGAAGCTGGAATAGATGGCATAGAAAATCGGGATGATGAATACGATGGCGAACAGTATGCCGAATGGCGCCATGAACGCCCATCCTGTTCGATTCTCGCGGCGTTGCGCATCAGTGCGCTTTGGTTTCGCCGCATGCGTTGTTGCAGTCATGATGTACCTATCTTTCGCATCGGATGCCATTCATCGTTGATGGCATCTTTCACAGTTCGAATCGCCGTATCCAAATCGTCATCACGGGAGAGGAGTGCCGGTTTCAGCCGCTCCGTCGAATCAGCTAGATCGATTCATAGGGAATATTCACAAGGAATATTTTCATAAGGAACGGTGTGGAGCCGTGTGTTGCGTTGGCTCCACACCGTCGTTGGAGGGGTTATGGAATCAGAGCGGGTGATCCCTGGTTCCATACGTTGATCACTTCGCTACGGACAGGCCGTAGTTCTTGAGGGTGTCGATGGAGGTCTGCTGTGCCACAGGGAACACGTCCGCCACCTTGCCGGAACCGTCGGCTGCCTTGTCGGCGGCTTCCTGCATAGCTGCGGAGACCGCGGAGTAGC
>ULVG01014190.1_pt1 | contig 31731 bp, 23 predicted proteins | sample 1959221 | NCBI WGS metagenome assembly ULVG01 (sample SAMEA4835780, study PRJEB28245) | human gut metagenome | biome: gut microbiome; material: fecal sample | place: Denmark | collected 2008
GAGAGTGGAAGGAATATCCTAGCTAAGCATAAGAAAAAGCTATAAGTCTATATGCGAAAGGATTTAATAATGAAGTATTCTTATCTAATTTAAATGATTTTTCAAAAGAAAATAACTACTACATAGATGAATATATTTCATTTTTATGTAAGTTAAAGTTAGTAACTAAAATATCAAAAGATTGTTTTAATAAACTAATTAAAGCCGCCCCTCTTTATATGATTTTGGAACAAAAAGATTTTGTTTCTAATTTTGATTTAGAATTAAAAAACGCATTTTTGAATGACGCAAACAATCTAGAACTATTAATTTCAAAATATGATTCTAACAACTCATCAAAATATTTTTTTCCTTCTCTTTCTAATGATGAAATTAATTTATTAATAGAAAAATATCTTGGTCTTGAGCACCCAAATCTAAATACCTTACAATTATTGAATTTGCATAAAGATAATAAAGATTCATTTAAAATAAATCGAAAGAATAGAGTTTTGATTAAACAACGATTAGCCGAAGAAAATCAATATATTTATGAACATAGTACAAGTCATTTTGAAAGTAAAAGTGGCATAGAGATGGTTGAAAATCAAAATGATCCACTTAAATTATCATCAATTAACGGTGGATATTTAATTTCGGTCTCCGCCCATTATTTCTTTGATATTAAATCTTTTCAGGATTTATATATTAAATTAAATAGCATTTGCTCGTTTATAGATAATCAAGGTCGCTATTGTGGCTTGTATAATCCATTAAAAGAAAGTGCACTTTCAGAAGCATTTTATAATAGGCATAAAGATGAATATGGTTCACAATTATTCTATTGGATGGATGGTATGTCTAATATGATATTTAATTTTTGCTATACAAGTTATAAACATCATAAAATTTATTTAGAAGAATTAGCTAATAGTCTTGTTAATGATTTATTATGCAATAGCCTTAAGGTTAAAAATATATCTTTAAATTTGATTTTGGATGAAAATGTTTCTTATCAAATAAAATGTGAGCATTTATTTAACCAATTAAATAGCATTTTAAAACAATATAGAATTTATGTTGAAGAAGGCGTTGTCAATGAAGAATTATTAAAGGCGACAACTGATGATTTAAAAATAAATGATTATCCTTCACTAGTAGGTAACAAATATATTGAAATTAATAAAGAAAGCAAAGAACTAAATAACATTTTTTATTTATTATTTAGTGATCAAAGTGGCTTATGCTATATAGATGAAAGTAGGATTGAAAGAGATTTTGTTACTTTGATTAGAAATAATAATCTAAGTATTAATGACTTTCCTGAAGTTTATGTTTCGAAATTAAACTATTTAATTGATCTCAACATTATTAAATCAGATGAGTATATTAGTTTTGTTGACGATGATTACATTGTTTTGTTAACGGATTTACACGAAAATCGTTTCATTAACTATCATATGTTAGGTAATGAATTAAAAGATATAATTAATGAAATGATAAAGAAAAAAATGTTAATAGCAACAAGTAATTTATTCTCTACGTATGAATCAGAGTATTTAAATTACTATCTAAATAATTCTATGTTTTCCAATTCTATAGCTTTAAGGAATAATTATGAGCATGGCAATACACCATATTTAACAGAAGAAAATCATAAAGAAAATTATTTAAAAGGATTAAGAATATTATTCATTATTGTTTATAAAATTATTAATGATGTGGAAATAAGTAAAAAAAATTTCTAATAGCTTGTATTATGGGAGGTTTAGTAACAATGAATAAAATAGTTAAAGGTGGAAATTGTAATATAGAAATAGATTTGGATAATAAAATAGCTATCAAAACTTTGAGAAATACTTCTTCAAAAGAAAAAATTTTGAGATTTAAAAAAGAATTAAACATAGTAAAAGAAATAAGCGAATGCGAGGATTATTCAATTTGTAAAATATTAAACATAAATATTGATAAAAACATCGAAAATTGTTCTTATACAATGAAACTTTATGATGGAAATTTATATGATATATTTTCATTAACAAAAGGGAATGCTAAGAAAAGCTGTGAACTCATATTGCCAATAATAAAAACATTAAAAAAATTAGAAGAAAGAGAGAATCCTATATATCATAGAGACATAAAACCAGATAATATATTATATTCTTTAGTAAATAATGAACCTAAGCTTTACTTAAGTGATTTTGGAAATGCATATATAAAGAATGATACAGAAAGAATTACACCGGCTAGTATAGCGGTTGGTGGAAGAATGTTTATAGCACCAGAATATGAAATAGGTAGAGTTGAAGAAATAGATTCTAAAGGAGACATTTTTTCAATAGGAAAAGTTTTATGGTGCATGGTTAATGGAAATCCAGAAGAATATTTGCCATCTAACTTTTGGTTTATAGATGAATATAATTTAACGAAAAAATATAAATTTGATCAAGATATTTTAAAATTAAATATAATAATTGCTTCTTGCTTAAATATTAATCCAAACGAAAGATGTGATTATGCCACTTTAATTGAAAGTATAGAAGACTTGCTGAGTGATAATGAAAATATAACTAATTGTAAAGCGTATGAAGTGAAAGAATTTGCTAATAAAAGGAAAATTGAATTGCAAGAAATATTAGAAAAAAATAAGCAGCTTGTGAATGCTTTTAGTGTAGTTTATATTAGTGTATTAAAGAAAATGGCCTTAGTTTATGAAAAATTTCCATTGATAATGAAATTATTAGAATATGAAAAAAGAAGCTCAGATGGAGTTAATTATTGGACGATAAATGTAATTAACAATTCCGCACATTATTTATATTCAACATCATATGATTTAATTTATATTTCGTTGAATTATAATCCGCCTATTAATAATGAAAAATATGCAAATATCAATATTTCATATACGTTAAAAAATGGATATGCCGATTCTTGTATAATAAAATATGATGAGAAAAATAATATTTTTATAAAGCACAAGAATGATATATCTTTATTTAATGAAAAATCGCTAATATTATTTATGGATAATTTGATTAATAATTATATTAAAAATTGATTTTAAGATAATAAGCATAAACTAAAGGGGGTTGCACTAGTCAACGACTAAATCATAACGGTTGCATTTGTATTAAAATCAACCACTTAATTCATTAAGAAACACTAATTGTGATACGAGAAATCTATCACAATTTTTTGTTTTTAGGCTAAAAAAACTGAGTTCAAATCCGAAACTTTAAGAAAAAATGGATAAAATTACTTCAAAATACGTTATTTTTAATGAGAATATAGATGCAACTGCCATTTAGTGGTTGCATTTTATTTTTACTAAAAATCTAGGGGTTGCATTTTATATTCATAGAAAATTTACATGTAAATCTGGTTTAGTTGATAGACTTTTTGATAAGAAAGTGTTATAATATTGATTATTATTGATGGTGAGGTACTTTTAATGGATTATCAACGAATTGTAAAAGAGTTAAGAGAAAAATTAATATTATCACAGCAAGAATTTGCAGACTTATTGGGGGTTTCGTTTGCATCAATAAATAGATGGGAAAATGGAAAGCATGAGCCAACAATTAAAGTTAAAAGAAAGATTGTTGAGTTGTGCAAGGAAAACGGAATAGAGGTAAATAAGTATAGGAAAAATAAAAAACATGAAAACTAAAATAGCCATCTTTTATTTCTTTAAGCAGAATGAAAGCTTATGTAATGGAAAATGCCAATACACAATCCTAAGGATAAATAAAACAAATACTATTTCTTACTTTTTAAACCACCAACTACTACAACTATTATTCCTGTTATCAAAAGCAATAAAGGAACACCATAAGTAATCGAATAGGCAGTGATAATCAATGGAAGATTAACTTCTTTTTTATTATCTTTGTTATCATCATTGCTCTGATTATTATCATTGTTGTTGTTATTGTCACTATTATCGTCTTTTAATTTATCGATATTTTCTTCTACTAATACTTTATGACATATAGTGCATTCTTTATGCTTTGATCCAAATTCAGTATTGGTAGGATTTTTATCGATAATCCAATCGCTAGGTGTATGACCTGTTTTAGGTAGAATCTTTTGTTCTTCTATCACTGCTCCACAAACTGAACAAATCTTACCATCACTCCATCCATCTTCTTCACATGTAGGCTTTACACCTTCAATTATTTTAATGATGTGTGGCTTCTTAGCTATTGTTTCCGATGGTGTTAGAACCTTACCACAGACTGAACAAATAACTTCATCCGTGTATCCTTCCTTAGAACAAGTCGAATCGACACCAGGAATTGTCTTTGGAGTATGAACATCGCTGGCTGGAATTATTAGATCATCCAAAGTTGTTTCATTCTTATGTTCGGCATCTAGAAAATACTTATTGCATTCTTCACAGTACCAATATTCTTTCATTCCTGTGTCTTTGCATGTCGCATCAATCTTCTCATGATGAACTAATGTATGAGGAGAAGTAATAATGATTTCTTTAGTATCAGATATTGAATCTCCATATGAGGCTTTAACAATAATAGAGCTACTATTTTCATCTGACCCCACTTCCAATAAACCAGTAGAACTGATTTTAGTATTACTACTAGTATTTCCTTGAATAGACCAATCTATTGTCTCCAATCCCGTTAAGTTGTGTCCATCTAATGTTGCTTTAAACTGATAAGATTCACCGTTTTGCATTGAATCTTTATAAGTAGAAATAGAGACACCAGTTACAATAGGTTTTGTAGATTCATCTATTCCATCGATTTCAAAAGTTAATGAATCATCAGTGATGCTATTTACTTTTACCTTTATCTTACTATTTAAATAAGTTACACCATCTTCTGGAATTAAAGCAGCATTGCTTCTTGTCGTATCTGTTTCTTCACCCAGAACTAACATTTCCCAATTATTTCCACTAGTGTTGAGATTGCTGGGATATTTTTTATCATTACGAGCTAAGAAGCACACTAATCCACTCTTTATATTCAATCCGGCATAATTAGTGCCATCCTTTTTAACTAGAGGTTTGTTTTGGCAGTCAAATCTATTACCAGAATTTTGGAAATTTCTATATTCTAAATAAGTACTGTAATTATTACCTAAATCGATTTTATAGCAGATAGTATCGTTATTTGAATATGTATCACTAACATAATGAATAGTATATTCACCATTCTTGTACATTGTTTTAATTTCATCTTTTTCAGTCCAGCCTAAGCTTTCTCTTTCTTTAGATGAAATATATTGAGGAACAGGAGAAATATGCTTCGCCATCGCAGACATAAAATAGACTTTGGAAGACATATCTTTACTCCTATATAAATCCTTCAATCCAAATACATGGCCTGTCTCATGGGTTGCTACAGAAGTAAAAGCAATCTTATATCCGTTCTTATCTGTATATAAACCATCATCAGTAAAAGATACAGTCATTTGGACATAATTACCGCTAGTTTTATCCAATCCATTAACTCTATACTCTACAGCATTATAATAATCCTTGTAATTCCAAAGCAAACTATTATAGGAAGCACTTAAATCACTGGATGCCGGACCATAGATAATAGTCAAACAATCTATTTCACCATTTCCATCCTTATCCAAAATAGAAGTATCATAAATTGAATTACCATCTACATCATATATACGGTTGGTCTTATTTAGTACTTGATTGATCGTAGTGCTCCAATCAGTTAATAAATCATATGATCTAGATCCCTTTTGATTAGGTTCATACCCATTAGGATTTGTAGATGTCTTCTCAGAATAATATGAACGGGTGTTGCTCAATTCTAACGATCCACCATCATCGAAAAGATAAACAGAATTCATCCTTAGATGATCATTAGATACACATCTAAAATATTCACCAACTGAATAATATGATTTGTTATACATATTATCGACTATATTTTTTGTATTAACATCATCATAAGTCTTGTCGATAAACTCCTCTTCACCATTAAAACGAGCAAAAACAACAAGATTAGTAAAATTGCTATCATCTATTAAATCAGTATTACTACTCTCATTTAGTTGAGTAGGTGTACTATTCAATACAAACAAAGGTTTTACTGATAATAGTGAAATTAAAGCAAATAATAAAGTATTCATAGATATCAGAAACTATTTAAATAATCCAAACGAAGCTATTCTACATATTTAATAAAATAAATCAACTTTAAGTATTATAAAGGTGATAAATCTTTAAAAGTACGCATCCATTAAATAGTCTAATTAACGGAAGTAGGGTGACAACATATATTAATCTATAGAATCAAAAACATTTTATTTCTAATTTAAATTATTATGACTAAAAAAAGGATGTTGTTTAAAATAACAATATTTCAATCAGTGATATAAGGAACCCCACCCATACCAAGGATGGCAAGGATATTAACGATAAAAATTTTCAATTCAGTTATTAGATGATTGTAAAGATACTCCAGAAGAAATAAAGAAATTCATAGATGGGTTCATTTACTTTTTAAAACTAAGCAATAGCAGCATATAAAAAAGGAGGTAAATCACCTCCTCTTATATCAAAACAATTACTTAAAGGAAACAAACTAGATATCTTTTAGTCTTTTTGTTGCTCTTCAATTCCTTGAGAAGCATCTTTTTGCTCTTTAACAAAATCTTCTGCTTCTTTCTTTGTATCTTCATCGACAGAATATGAATTTGTGGAAGGTTGATTGATGACGATTTGTTCATAGTCGAGATCAAATCCATTTTCAAGGAACAATTGACGATATTCTCTCATCAAGTCCCTTTGGACTTGATAACGATCTTCTTCCTGACATTTTGCTACAAGTTTTACAGCTATATTGCTATCTTCATAAGCAGATACACCCTTATAAAATGGGCCTTCGACAATTGCAGGAATCTTTTCTTTAAACTTTGGAAGATTATCCTTTAGAAGCTTCTCAACTTTTTCAAGAGGTACATGATAAGAGAATTCGCAATCCACTACTGCCAAAGACAACTCTCTTGATAAATTTACGACATTCTTTATATCTGAATTATTTATTATCTTTATGTTTCCAGCACAGTCAGTAATCTTTGTAGCTCTAATTCCAATTTCAGTGACAGTTCCTCTAAAGTCATCAATAGTTACTATTTCACCGACATTGTATTCATTTTCGAAAATTATGAACACACCAGCGATAATATCCGCTATCAAAGACTGAGCACCTAAACCTACGATAAGAGTTATGATTCCGACTGATTCCCAAATTGCTTTTGAATTGAATCCAAAGGCATCCAAGACTAAGAATATCAAGATTATGGCTGCACCATATTTGATGATTCCATCCAATAGAGTGATGACTGTCTTTGCTCTATTAGATTTCTGCATAATCTTTTTAAACATCAATCGCAACAATCTAGACACGATCAAGACAACTACTATCAAGATTATGCAATGTATCAATGTCTTATAATGAGCTTGCATCATGCTGGGGAAGGTTGTGATGTCCCAAATGTTTTCTTTAGCCCAAGTCACAAACCCATTTGTCTCTGGCAATATCATTTCCAGTGAGACACAGATTGCAAAAGCCAACAAAACCAACACTCCTAATGTGATTCCTATAATAGAAATCCATTTTCTTTTATTACTCTTTTTTGTTTCCATAGTTTGTTCCTCCTTTTAAGACTGTTCTATAGTCAGAATCGTATCCATAAATCTATTTCCTTTTATCGAATAAATAGATCCGATTTCATCATAAGTTCCGGAATACTGACTGTAGCTACAAGTCAATTGATTTCCTATAGCATTTCCATCGACCGTCACTGTCAAATTCACACCTTGCACCATCTCATAATCAGTTTGGCTATACTCCTGAGATTGATAGATGACCTTGTTTTCAATATATGCACCCATCGAAGAAGATATAACAATCTCAGTCTTGTCAGTAGATGAATCATAAGTACCTTTTGCAGACAAGATTTCATTGAATTCTATTCCACCAGAAGGCATAGTCTGTTCCATTCTATAAGTTACTATGCCTTGTTTCATCAAACTGTAATACAAGAAGTAGTATGGCTTTTTTTCTAAATCACATATAGCAGCAACTTTATCTTGAGTAATACAGTGAATAATCGAAGTAGACACATCAGATTTCGTATAGATAGAAGCATCGCAGAAATAAGATAAATCAGTGTCTGGGAAGTCTGGGAAGTTTATCAATCTATATAGGTTGATAGTTCCATCATCGTTATAGGTGACTAATGAATCGCCTGGATTTGCTGCAGTATATACGGGGCTTGTATAGATATCCAAAGCTTTGCCTTGAGATAGAATTGTTATGTCTTCTAACTTTCTATAAAGATTTCCATTCCTATCAAAGATACTGACACTCAATGTTCCACCATCAGTCTTATTCAATGTATTGAATGATGTTTCGGGTACTATGTTTATATCCTGGATATTCGTATCGCCATTATCTATTTTAATTTTATAGTCTTTAGGAATTGCACCACTAAATTCCATGGTAATCGGAATCGTATCGAAGCTATCGTCGCTGAAGTCACAATCAACGGATGTTATTTCGAATGAATAACTGAAATCATATGAATGAGTCGACATCTTCAGCTTATGGCTTCGGCCATCCGATTGATAATCATAGAATTCAAGAATCGGGGTGATGGTGACATTTCCTATATCATCTTCAAGTTCATCGAAAGTGATATATCCATTAGGGGAAGACAACTCATAATCAAAAGTGGATTTTCCTTTATCAGAATCTATCTCAAATGTAACCTTATCTTTTCTACCTTCATAAGCCGTTTCATACATATAAGGAACCATAAAATTTAACCCATCAAATTCTGGCTTTTCCATCAAGAAAAACACTGGAGCATGAATTATCGTATTCATTTCAGCTATAAAGCTGTTGAATATCTTATCTTCGTTTTTAAAATGACCTATATCCTGATATTGAATATAGAATCCAAAAATATCTTTCAATCCTTTGACATCGATGATGCTATCAGTTCCAATGTATTCTTTTAACAAGACGCATCTGTTGAATAAACATCAACTTTGTATTCGAAGACATCTTCATATTCACAAACAAAACCAGTTTCTATTTCAACATCGAATGTGCCATCCTCATTATATGTTAAATGACAATCATTAGGAGTTATTTTAGTATAAGAAGCTTGGAATGATTGATCACAATCAAAATCAAAGGAATCACTTTGAAAATATATATCATTACCATCAAGACTTTGAACACTAAATTTATAACTGGCAAGCCCATAATAAGCATCACAAACCAATGACAGGTGAGAGTTGTTATCATTCAAACTAGAATCTACTTTATCTTTTCCTAATGAATTCCCATCTTTATCAAATTGCTCTATAAAAATCTCAAATCCAGTATCACTTGAATAATTATCTATATCGAAATCCAGATTGATTTTGTTTGGGCTCAACACTTCTTTGATAGTGTCCTTAGACACTTCAAAAGGAACTTTGTTTTTATTGGAAGGTAGAACATCCATCACCGTCAAAGCAACAACAGCCGTGACAACTGTAGCGGCAACAGTTCCAACTGATGCTACAGTAGTAGCAACCGGAGTAGCAGATTCTACTGCAGCATTATTTCCTTCGACATTCTCGACTCTTTTTGCTAAATCCTGTTCATCGATTTTTGATTTATTTTCTTGTTCTTTATCACTTGATTTTTTATCGCCATCTTCAAAAGATTCAAGAACATCTTTTAATTCTTTAGGTGAATCCTTCAATTCTTTTCCAAAATACTGTTCAGCTTTAAAACTATGATATTCATCATATCTTTTGGTTTCACTGCAATGGAAGTATTCATCAATATTGTTCTTTTTCATATTTGGATTATAAACAATATAGTCTTAAATTCCAACTAAATAATAAAAATTAAATTTAAAGCATATTATTCAAAATAGAATTGATATCAAACTTTTGATAATTAAATCATTATTACTTTTCTAATCCATTTCTTTAATTTATAATTATTAAAAAAGGAGGATAACGATATATGAGAAAAGATGAAAACAATGAAATCAGAAAAGGAATAAATAAAAAGACATCGATAATATTGATAGTGATAGGTGCAATAATTGAATTGATAGGATTAGGTTTAGAAATCTTCAATATCGTCATGATATCTACAGGTTCTTTCGAAAATTTTATGTGGATTGGATTTGTAGCGATACCCGTAATGTTTGTCGGTGCAGTCTTTTTGATTCTAGGACTTATGAGACCAATGAGTAAATTCGCAGCTAGAACCAGTGCTCCGATTCAAAAAGATTATATGAATTACATGAGAGAAGAAACAGTAGATACAGCAAAAGAATATTACAAAGATATAGCATCTGGTATCAGAGAAGGCACAGATGGACAAGAAACAATAGAATGCAAACAATGTAAGCATTTAAATAAAAAAGATTCTAAGTTCTGCAATAACTGCGGCAACAAGTTAAATTATGAAATCAAATGTCCGCATTGTGGAAAGATGACTCCATCCGACTCTAAATACTGCAATAATTGTGGTGAGAAATTAGATTAAGCAAATAAGAGGAAATAAAACCTGCCTAAAGTATTTGGATAGGAACATCTAAAATATCTAGAAGTATTCTTAGTAATAGCTATAACTACAGGTATTCTAATAATGATAATGTCCTTGATAATCGAAGGAACATATGATTACTTCCTTAAAAAGAGACCAATTCTATTAGAAAAGAATCATAATAAAAAAGAAAATTAAGAATTCAAAAGACAGCAAATGCTGTCTTTTTCATTGTAAAAAATAAACTTTTTTTCTTAATCCATATTTAAATCATAAAATTTATTCTTTCACAATTAGGTTGTCTCTACATTACACTAATCAATAAGGATATAATTATTTAAATAAAACATAATCATATTTGATATATTTTTGTGCAAAGTTAATTTTTAGTAAGGGTATTGAAAGCGGATTACAAAACATTATTTAAAAACAATGTTTATTATTTTCCCCGGAAAGAGACCTAAAGTTCCTTTCTAAGGAAAAAACAAACCATCGGAGGATATTATGAAATTTTCCAAGAGAAAGATGATGATGTGTGCCGCTTTATTGCCTGTACTTTTTAGCCTTGTCGGTTGCAAAAAAGATCCTAACCAGATCGACGTTGTCTTCGTTCCTTCAAGAGATGCTACCGCCCTCGGTGAATCTGCTAAAAAACTCGAGCCTGTCCTCGATAAGATCATGAAAGACAACAATTTGCCTTATTTTTTCAAGATTAGTACTTCTACAACCTATCCTGCAGCCGGTACTGCTTTAATGAACTCACAAGCTGATGTAGGTTTCCTTACTGGAACTTCTTATGCTCAAATGACTGTTGACCACCCTGGAAGTGTCGAAGTTCTTTTGACAGCTGAGAGAAGTGGATTCAAGGTCCAAACCACTGATTACAAGAATCCTAACAACACCGAAGAAGGACGTCACAAACAAGTCCAAGCCATGAATGGTGAGATCGACAATTATGAGTATCTTGCTGAGCAAGACACTGTCAATGTCGCTAACTCCTACAACTCAATCCTTGTTTCTAACAGAAATCACAAGGAAAATGGTGTTGCTACTGAAATCAAGTACATCGATGATTTGATTGGAAAGCAAATCGGAATCCAAAACAATACTTCTGGTGCTGGATACAACTATCCTAAGCTCTTCCTCGCTAACATGAAGAATGAAGCTAGTAGAAAGATCTGGTTCAGACCTGACTCACAATATCTCAACAACGATTACATCAAAGAACACGGACTCACAATCGTCTCTGGAGAACCTGATGCTTCTAAGGGTGAAATCAAGGGTGTCGAAATCAAAGGTTACGATGCTGCTTTTACCGAAGTTATGAACGAGAATTCTAACTTCGCTGGAGTTTGGGGATTCATGGATATTCGTTATTCCAACGGATACAACAAAACTGATGGAAAATACAATGGAGACAAGAGTGTCTTCACCAACACCTACACAGTCGCTATGACTGATCCTATCTTCAACGATACAATCTCTGTCCGTTCCGGACTTGAGAAAGAAAAGAAAGACGCCGTCAAGTTAGCCTTCAAGACCGCTGTCAAGCAAGGTGATGTCAAGACTGATGGAACTGGTGCTAACATTATCTACAACATCTACTCACACACTGGATATTCCGATGGAGTCGATGCCAACTACGAAAACGAAAGAACTATTTACAGAAACAACAAGTAATTAGTTCTATTCAAATAGTCTTAACCACCGGCCAAATGGCTTGGTGGTTTCTTTTGGAAAGGAAAGTATATGATCGAGTTTAAAAACGTTAAGAAAGTCTATCCCGATGGTTTAGTAGCTTTAAAAAACATAAATCTGACTATCAATGATGGTGACTTCGTGTCTATCATCGGATTGTCCGGTGCTGGAAAATCCACTTTGCTTAGAACTATAAACAAAATGCACGATATCCAGGAAGGACAAATCTTAGTGGATGTCAATGATGATAAAAAAGAGCTCAACACAAATTACGAAGCAGAGCTACAGGCTTATAAAGAAAATGAGAAGAGACTTCCTGAATTGAGTAAAAAACTCAAAGAAGCTGAAACTAACAAAAACGAAGAAGAAGCTATTAAACTTAGAAAAGAAATACTCGGAGTCAAGACTGCAATCGCTCCTTCTAAATACATCATCAAGAAGATTCCTGTCAAGATGGATGTATCAAAGGTCAAAGGAAAAGAATTGAGATTGTTGAGAAGAAACATCGGAATGATCTTCCAGTCTTTCAACTTGGTCAAGAGATCATCCGTATATAAAAATGTCCTCTCAGGAAGAATTGGATACCACAACTGGATAGAAACCATTTGTGGAATCTATACCAAGAGAGAAAAGATGCTAGCTCTTCAATCTATCGATTCTTTAGGGATTTTAAGTAAATCATATGTCAGAGCTGATAACCTTTCCGGTGGTCAACAGCAACGTGTTGCACTAGCAAGAGCTTTAACTCAAGAGCCATCTCTCATTTTGGCAGATGAACCAGTCGCCTCACTCGATCCTATCACTACTATTTCAGTCATGAACGATTTCAAGAAGATCAACAAAGAAAAAGGAATCACAATCGTAGCCAACATGCACCACGTCGATTTGGCTTTGAAGTATTCCAATAGAATCATCGGAATCAAAGCCGGTGAAATAGTCTTCGATGGAACACCAGATCAAATAAATGATGAAGTCCTACAAAAGATATATGGAAGAGCCTTGGAAAGAGGTGAAAACCTCGGAGGTGTAGATAATGACTAATACAGCTCCTATCCAAGAGAAGGAGAAGAGGTTTCATTTAATAAAAGAGCCAGATCCTTACGGAAAATGGTCTTTCATAAATAAACTATTCTTTTCAAAGAAAGTAGTTTCCTTATCAGCAGATGGCTCTGCGGATAAAGTTATCGTAAAGAAAAGAAGTTTAGGGTTGATTTGGTTTCTTCTTTTCGTAGCCATATTCGTAATTTGCATTTCTTTATTCATAACATTTCCGTCAAATCCAAATCTAAGTAATTTGTTCTACATCATCGAACAAATGTTCCAGCCCTGCTACAAATTCTCCACATATGGAGAATACTTCAGTTACATGTGGACTACAGCAATTCCAGAATTAGGAAACACAATTGCAATGGTCTTCGTAGCAACAGTTATAGGATGCATAATATCCATTCCATTATTTATGCTATCCTCCAAGAATGTTGTAAAAACACCTTGGATTTATGCACCTGTCAGATTCATCTTGGATATCATTAGAACTATTCCTACATTTGCACTAGCTATGATCATGGTCGCAATTGTCGGATACAACAACACCGCAGGTATCATTTCAATGATATTCTTCACTGCCGGAATCATGTATAAGATGGAATACGAGTTCTGTGATACTAGAGATATGGCACCTTACGAAGCAGCCTTATCAGTCGGTTCGAACAAAATTCAAGCCTTCTCAAATGGACTTTGGCCTCAGATCTTGCCAAACTTCTTGTCGAACTGTCTATACACCTTCGAAATATCGATCAGAGCTTCCATCATCTTAGGTTATGTCGGTGCTGGTGGTATAGGAAAGTTGCTGTCCGATGCATCTGACATGATGTATTGGGACGAAGTCGGTGCGATAGTTATTCCAATCTTTGTAGTCACCTTGGTACTTCAATTAGTTTCTAGCTACGTTAGAAGAAAGGTTCAGTAATTATGGAAAAGAAAGAAAATAAAAAGCAATCTGAGCCAAAGAAGTTTTCACTCTATAACTGGTACTATAGATTAGAGCATAGAAAAAACTTCCAATACGATTCAGCTAAACAGGCCTATGTCTTTAGACCTAAGATGTGGATTCCTAACACAATCACTGCTTTGGTCTTCTTAGCCTTGATGATCTATTGTATTATTTCAACTCAATTTGGATCAAACACTAGCCACGCTAACCCTGCCAGACTATCAGAGATATTCACCGGAATCTTTGTTCCTGACTATTCATATATATTCGGATACGGTTCATTTACATTTAAAAACAGTGCTATATACGAAGCTTTGCAAACATTCTCCATTGCTTTGATAGGTACGACATTTGGATCTATTTTGTCTCTTCCATTTGGATTCTTAGCTTCCAGAAAGATGGTTGGAAAATGGTGTCATATCTCAGAAGTGTTGTTGATATGCATTAGAACAATCCCTGAAATCATCTTGGGTTATGTCATGATTGCAGGATTAGGATTCAGCTCCTTCTCAGGAATCATGGTCTTCTCATTCCACTCGATTGGAATGATTGGAAAACTATATTCTGAACAATTGGATGAACTTGAGACCCAACCTTTGGAAGCATTGGATGCATGTGGTGGAACTTTCACAGCTAAGTTAAAAGTTGGAATCATTCCAAATGTAGCACCTAACTTCCTCTCCGTCATCTTGTATAGATTTGATTTGAACCTTAGAACAGCCGCTATGTTAGGTATGGTTTGTGGTGATGAAGCCGGATTGGGTTATTGGATTTCTAGCTTTTCACAAAACGGACACTGGCCTCAATTCGGTGGTGCTTTATGGTTATGTATCATCATGATCATCTTAGTCGATTACTTCTCCTCTTACCTTAGAAAGAAACTTGTCTAATTAGATAAACAAAATAAAAGAGCAGCCATTAGGCTGCTTTTTGGGTTCGTCTATTTTTCGTTATCATCGACGCTTTTATCAGTTTTTTTGTCCTTGTATAAAATCATTAAGATTTTGATGAATGAAGAGATGTTAACGATGAGAAACACAAAGAAAAAGAGAGCGAATAAACCAAATAAAAGATTTAAGAGATCAGTATGACTTCCAAGCATTTGATATATGAAAACAGCAATGCCACTTCCTACCATTCCTACTGCACTCCCTACATATAAGGCTAAATAGAAAATGTTGTGATCTTTCCTCATAAACAATCCTCCTTTGCTCTGACTTTTTTGTTTTATCACTACTATGAATATCTAAAATATAAATAAATGAATTACCGAAATACTAATCTTTTTCATAAATGAAAATTAAGGGATTAATTATATAATTTGATCCTTAGGAGAATTTTACATGAAAAAAACAATCAAGGCTTCACTAAGTCTTTTATTATGCATCTTAACTTTGAGTGGATGCGGAAAAGGTGAAACTACTATACCATCATCAACTCCAGGTTCTACCAATACTGCTACCCCAACAACTCCAACAGATAAAGATACAACTACTTCATCAACAAATGCAGAACATAAATACACTGATTTCAGTGAAGAAGATAAAGAATTACAAAAAAATACAATAGGAACCACCATTCCTTTTGCTCCTTGTTATAACTATAAAATAGAACTAATTGAAGGGACTAAAGAAAACTACCTCAAAGGTGAATTCAATGGTTTGACAGCTGACGATATTAATAGTTACTTGAGTCTTTTAAAAACTACATATGAAGTCAGTAATTCAACGGAAGCTTCCAACTCCCATAAAATAACCTTAGCTGATGATACCATCTCATTGACCGTCGACTATGAAGATGGTGGGAACAAAATTTCCTTTGAGATTCATAAAGCGAATAAAACAGATGATAAACCTGGTGATGTTCCTAGCCAGACCATTCCTTCTAATTGGGATGATGTTTCAAACAAAGTCATCTATACAAACAAAGGAAAAGGAATAGAGAACTATAGAAATAGTAATGGCTACTACAACGTAGATTTCACCAAAGCTACTAAAGCTAAAAACATATCCAATCTTTCAACATATGAAGGTGGATGTCCAACCACAGGCAATGTAAATGTATTAGTGATTCCAGTTGAATTCTCAGATAAAGTTCATACTTCCAAGCAAAGTCTAAGTTCTTTGGATTTAGCCTTAAATGGTGGAGATGGAGAGGAATCCTTAAAATTCGGAATGTCTGTCTCCAAGTATTACAACTTATCAAGCAACGGAAAGCTAAACCTAAATTTTGAAATAATGGGTGGTGGAACAAAGTGGTATAAGCCAAGTAAATCTAGTACATATTACATAAATCAAGATAAAAATAACAGCAGTTCCAATACCGATATGGCTATTGTCAACAGCATCTTAAAGGCAAATAGCAGCGATATTGATTTCTCACACTTCGATTCGGACAATAACGGAATGTTAGATGCTGTAGTCATCGTACCGACTATAAAGATAGGCAACCCGGATGAATCAATTCTCCAATGGGCCTATAGATACTGGGATATAACTGATAACACATATGGTGACAATTACTGTATCAACGATTACTTATGGTGTCCTTATGATTTCTTATATGAAACAGATTCAGGATACGATAACGGAACAACTCCTACTAATACCTATACTTTCACACATGAGTTTGGACATGTCCTAGGAGCTGAAGATTATTACGATGCATCTTATACTGATAAAGACGTCCTTCTAAATGGAGAGGATATAATGGATTCATGTTTCGGTGATCAAAATCCATACACCAAATTCAATTACGGATGGTTGACAAGTTCTAAATTGATAACTGCTACTGATACTGTAACCTTAGATTTGAATGCTTTCGAATATGGTGGAGATACATATATAATCGCCAACAACTGGGATACGACCTTGGGATGTTACCAAGAGTATTGGGTAATGATGTATTACACCAAATCTGGAATTAATGCCAAATCAAACTATTCATTTAGTGAAGGCCTTGTCTTATATCATGTCGATGCTCAGCTTATTAGTTATAAATACAATGGACAAACAGGTTTAGATTTATTCACAACAAACGATCACGGTGAAGCTTATTACACAGGAGTAAATCTAATAGAATTAGAGAAACTAACTTCATCTAGTTATACTTTAGGTGTAGGTCAAACTAGTAAATCTAGTATATATGACGATAATGGGTCTAAGATTAACTATACATTCAAATTGAATTCTATGGATGGATCTAAGGCTAATATCACATTTAAAGCTAACAAGTAAGACTAGTTAAAGCTAATAATATTTATTATGATTTAAGCACTTGGAAAACATGTGCTTTTATGTCGAAAAGGAAAAATAGACTTTTTATGAAGAAAACAAAAAAATGTACGGTAATTAGAAAAAGTATAGCATTTATGCTTTTATTTCAACTTGTCTTTGCCTTTATAGGAGGCGAGACAATAAATAATAAGAATAGTATCCATGAAACAAATAGTGTTGGTGAGTATAAAAGTAGTCTTAAAGATTCAAAATCTAATGAATTAGGACCTAAAGATGCTTTAAATCAAAATAACTTAGCAAAACCATCCATTACTATCGGGTCTTATATTAGCTTAGGTAAATACGAAGATAAGAACATTGTTTGGAGATGTGTCGACATAGATGATAACGGGCCATTGTTCCTTGCAGACAAGATCGTCGATACTCTTCCTTATGATGCTATGACTAGCGACAATTCAAAGACTAAATCGCATAGTCGAAACTACAAACGTGATACCTATGGATCTAATTATTGGGTAGATAGCAACATGAGATCATGGCTTAACTCTACATCAAAAGCCTCAGAAGTGAAATGGTTATGTGGAAATCCACCAAAGAGTGGATACGTAGCAGGAAATGAATATGATGGAAAAGCAGGATTCTTAAATTCTTTTGAAAAGAATGAGATAGCTGCTATGAAGACTGCAACACAAAAATCTATAGTTTCTCATCCTGAATACAAATGTGGAATTCATGAAGGAGAATCTCATTCGGATTTAGATTACCACTCAGATATCCAAAGTGTAGCTAATAACTTTGATGATGCCTATTATGTAAATTCAACAGAAAAAGTTTTTTTACTCGATGTTAAACAGGTCAACAAGGTTTGGGCTAATCTTAATGACTACTATATAGGAAGAAACAGCGATGGGTCTAAATGGCCATATTGGTTAAGAACTCCAGTTACTGATTGTAACCACGATATGCGTTATGTACATAACAATGGTTCTATAGGAAGAGAAGCACCTAGTCAATACTACATAGGAGTAAGACCTGCTTTCTATCTTGATACAGATTATTTTCTAACCTCCTCAGGTGATGGAACATCTACAAATCCATATGTTGGATCAGCTCCTAATAAAGTCGAAGCTGACTATACAATAGAAGAGCCTAAAGACGACATCAATCAAGAATGGAATGTGAGTACTGAAGAAAGCATCAAACTCACTCTCGGTCAGTATTATTCATCGGATGGAAAGTATTCTAATCCGACAATTCCTGTGTATACCATACAAAAAACTCGTAGCGATAATGAAAATATGGTTATTGTTATTTGTGGAGAAGGATATACAAAGAATCAACAAAACAAATTTATAAGTGATGTAAAAAGAATATGGTCCGGCACTCTCCAATATGAGCCATATAGAAGTTTTGCAGATAGATTTAATGTCTACGCTCTTTGTACAGCATCAGAGTCTAGCTTTGAAAATGAAGGAAGCACATTCTTTGATGTGATAGTCGAAACGGATAACTCTTCAAAGATTTCAACAAATATGCACAGCAATTATTGGAAGAATCATATTTTTGAAAGATGTATAGGACCTGAGTTCATAGAAAAGATTCATGATGCACATGTTCCAAACAAGACAGAGCCAAATATTATTCATGAGGATGATTATGCTCCTTATCGTTATGTCTACAACTATATAAATCAGTTTTGCCTATTGGTGAATACAGACAGAGACTTTGGAGATGCTTTTACCAATCTCGACTTTGGTTTTAAGTATTTCATATCACCATCTGATTGTTATCGCTCGACAAAAACCTTTGCCCACGAACTAGGACATGGGCTTTTAGGTTTAGGCGATGAATACATGGTAGGAAAAGGATCTGAACAAACTGATTTATTTTCACTAAATGTTGCCTATACTGCCAATCCAGAAAAAGTAAAATGGAAACAGATGTTGGGTTTTAGAAAAACTTATACTTGTCCACATCAAGATGGATCTGAGCTTTATAATTCCAGTTATGAATGTCTGATGAGTGATACAAATTATTCGTTTTGCGAAGTATGCCGTCTACAAGGATTTAAAAGAATGTCCCAGTTGGTGGAAGATGGTGATACCCTTTATGTAGCAGATCCTGAAGTAAGAGAATTCAACGATAAATACACAAGTCTTTCAGATTTCTCAGACACTTCAATCAGTGGTTACTATTCATTCTCAAACTATAGAAATAGTGTATTGCTAAGTGGAACTGGTAAGAATAGATTTGGAAACTATATGCGAGGCAAAAAGATAGAGTTTAGAACAATAGTTCAAAACCTTTCTGATACAGTAGAACGTACGATAAAGATGAAAGTATGGATTAGGCATTCCGATGGCACAGTTGCTACCTCAAGTGATGGCACAACACTTGAAACAACTCAAACATACACAATTCCTACTTGGGGTGATAAGAGCAAGTTCTGGCCAAAAGGTGCCATGAAGTACGAAGGAAGTGATATGAACTCCGGTCTTCAAAATTGTCAAATAACATATCAAATTCCATCAAACGCTATTTTTAAAAATGGGGATACAGTAGCATTTGAAGTCACTGATGAAAACGATAATGTCCTTGCTAATGACAATACAGAAACACAATCTTATGCAAATGTCTCCATTAAATACATGTCAGAAAACGGAAGTGAAATTCCAAATACTGAGACAGCAACTATTCCAGTTGCTGTCGGTACTACCATCAATTGGACAAACAAACCTGATTCTCTTTATGGATATAAGTTGGTCAAAATAGATGGATTGAATCAAACTGTTGGATCTGATGGTCTTACAATAACTTGTTATTATGAAAAGAATAGTGAAGACCACACCCATACCTGGGGTGATTGGATGACTGATGGAATACATCACTGGCGTGAATGTTCAGGTTGTGATGAAAAGCTTGATTATGGCGAACATACAGGTGGAACAGCAACATGTATAAGCAAAGCTGTGTGTTCAATATGTGGAAAAGAATATGGTGAATTGGGTGAACATAACTACGGATCATTAATTCCTGAAGTAGACTCTACTACCGACAAAGAAGGTATGAAGGCACATTACTACGATAGCGTTTGTGGGAAATACTTCGATGAAAACAAAAACGAGGTGAACCAATCTTCATTGGTTATTCCAAAGAAAATAGTCCTAACCATCACAGGTGGAAGTATAGAAGGACAAAAAGAAGATAGGATTGTTGTAAATCCAAATCAAACTATTACTCTTATAGCTAAACCAGCAGAAGAAGGAAAAGAATTCATCGGTTGGATGAATGAAAATGGTGAGATGGTAATAGAAACATCAGAATTATCTTATTCCTATAAAATAACAAATAGCCAAACACTTACAGCTGTTTATAGGGATATAAATAAAAACAACGACAATAATAACAATAACTTCCCAACAGGTGCAGTTATAGGCATTGCTGTAGGAAGTGTTTCAGCAGTCATCATTGTTGGAATCTTGTTATATGTTTTTGTGATAAAGAATAAAAAAGTGCTTTGATCATTGTAAAGACTGAATAACAACTTTATTATTTAATTTGAGTTTGATATTGTTTTAAATTAAAAAAATTATCGAAATATAAGATCTTACATTCCTATTTTAAAATCAATCAAAGAATTCATTTACTTCAAAAGACTAACTAGGTATACCGCTTTGCTAAGATAATCAAAAAAATGAAATGATGAAGGGATTTCACTTGATTCTATATTTTCATATTGTGCTTTAGACCAAAATACAATTCAATCTTATTTTAATCGAAGAAATTACACAATTTAATATTTAAAATCAAAGACTATAAGCAATCCTTTACCTACGTTTTAGCACTTTTTTAGCGTATTAGGTGTTAAAAATTAGTTTGAAAAGAAGGAGAATCTAACTCATTATGATCATGTCTATTATTATCGCTATAGTAGGTGGAATAATACTAGCATTTAGCTATTTGATATGTGAAGCAGACACTATTATGCAAATCATCGCTTTATTAGCAGGTTGGGGATGTTTAATATTTGCAGGATTATGTTTTATTTATTGGATTTTCACTACATTAAAGGATAAGGTTGGAGGAAATTCTAGTCATAGTTCCTCTTACCATAACAGCTATTCAAATAGACATAGTTCTTCTTATAGTTCAAGTCAAAGTTATAATGATTCAACATCAAGCAATCTAAAGAGACCTGATGAATCTTTAGAAATCAATATAGCGAGGAGTATAGATCATTATCTTCCTGCCAACACTCCTAGCACAAGTATCAGGTGCAGAATTTATGGAAACACAATTAGTATAAGCGGATGTATATGCTTATGGCATAGCTCCGATTTAAATAGACTTTCTAGCAGTATAAGTAACGGAATAAATGCTGCACTAGAAAGTGCTAGTTCTCAAGGATATGATATTTATGATTTAAATGATATAGACACTAGCAGTCTAGAAATATCTGCAGTTAATGATTAAAAAGTAATTTAGATGAAAAAGAAAATAAAAAGCTGTTGATAAGCCTCTGTATAAAAACAAAAATTTTCAACAGCTAGATTAGAATTGCTTATAATTCCTTATAATAAAATTCCTTATAATCTACGATTTCCAATTCTATAAACCTTATCACCTGACCATTCTACTCTTTCACCATTTATTCTATAAAGTTTATTTCCAGAATATTCAATTCTAGCTCCTCCGACTTTATAAAGCCTAGCTCCAGAGTATTCGACTCTGAGATCACCTATTTTGTAGAGCTTATTACCACTCCATTGTGGTCTACCACCAAAATAAGCAATTAATATTTCTTCATCTGACATCATATTATTCACTCTCCTCCTTTAAAGAGCATTTTTCAGCAATGCTAGTGTCATCATTTATAAGCTATTAATTGTATTTTTTATGCAAATAGTAAAATATGTTCTTTGTGATCTTACATACATTTCTTACTGCAAAATGCAAGTTTGATGATTTTAAAAAAGAATAAAATCCGAGCAGAAGAAAAATAATGTTTAAAATGAACTATAAAATCATTACTGTAATGTCAACTAAGAATAGATTTAAATTGCTCAAAAAAGTTTAGAATCAATAAATGCAATGATATGGAGCTTATCCTGACTTTGCCAAAGACTAAAGAAAGAATAGATTATAATAAGGACAAATATTTGAGTTCGGGATGGAATAAGGATAAAGATGATATAGAATTACCTCCCACTCCTAACTCATTAGATGACTTATATTGCTTTGTTTTTGGAACATTCAACAAATACAAACCATTCAAAAATGAAAATTTAGATGAATATGTATTAAAATTAAAAAGGCTTATAGAATTAGATAATTCTATAGAAAAGATAAATAAGCTAATAAAAAACGAAGTTCAGCCAAAAAAGAGGTTGCTTTATAACCACCAAAGAAATCAATACTATAAAGAAAAAAGCAAACTTCTAAAGGAGGATTGAATCTATGGATGCATTGAAAAAATATACAATGAATATGGAAACGAAAGATATAACACAAGAAAATATAGAAAAACTAAAATCTTTATTTCCAAACTGTGTGACTGAAGTGAAAGACGAAAAAACAGGAGAAGTTAAGCATGTTATCGATTTTGATGTTCTTAAAGCTGATTTGTCAAACAATGTAGTTGACAGACAGAGAGAGATACGAATTTACTTGGCCAGGTAAGCGTGATTGTATAAAAGAAGCTAATAAGCCAACAACAAATACGTTAAGACCACAACTAGAAAAATCAGTCAATTTTGATAATACAAGGAATGTATATATAGAAGGTGATAATCTAGAAGCCTTAAAGATATTGAGAGATGTCTACCAAGGAAAGGTAGATATGATATATATCGATCCTCCTTATAACACTGGTAATGACCTAGTCTACAACGACACATTTAAAACTTCAGCGGAAGATTTCTTAAAAGCACAAGATGAAGTAGACGATGAAGGAAAAAGACTTGTAGCTAACAATAGCACCGATGGAAAATATCATACAAATTGGTTAAATATGATGTATCCACGACTTTTACTGGCCAAGAATTTGTTGAGTGAGGATGGTTTGATTCTTATCAGTATCAACGATTATGAAGATACTAATCTAAAAAAAATATGTGATGAAATATTTGGTGAAATTAATTTTTACGGTAAGTTTGTTCAAAAAAAAGGAAATACTCAAAACGATTCAAAAACTATTCAAAGAAATCATGAATATATACTTTGTTATTCAAGAAATCCTATTCCTTTGCTTCTAACTTACAAAAATGAAGTAAAACATGAAGTTTTTGAAGACTCATATTATTTAGGTAGAGATACAAGTGCTTCATCTGGTCATGATACACTGATCGAGCGAGCGAATCTTGGATACACAGTTTATTATTTCGAATCAACAGAAAATGGCGCAACCGGAAACCACAATACACTGATCGAGCGAGCGAATCTTTTAAATAAAAAATATGGAAATTATAAATACTATATTTCTAAAGACGGGAAGAAATTCATTCACGCAATAGCCATAAAAGATTATGATGAAGCAAAAATAAAGCCAGATTCAACGTTTTCTGATGTTTACAATACAAATCAAGAATTAGTCTCTTATGGTTATAACCCCATTCGTCCCCCTTTAAGGAAAGGTAACAGATTAGGGCGCTGGACATGGGGAATAGAGACATTTAAAGAGTATTGGAATAATAATGAAGCTTTAATAAAAAACAAGAAAAATATATTTAAGAAAGAATTCATTACCGATAAAGATATAAAAATAGAAAGAGGGAGAAAGTATTTTATTAAAGACAATACATTGCCACTGCAAAGTATAATCGATATAACTAATTCAAAAGGAACCACAGAATTAAAAGGAAATAGCGGTCTGCTTCCAGGATGTGTTTTTTCAAATCCTAAAAGTACTGATTTATTAAAATTTTTGTTGCAAAGTTACTATAAAAATGAATTCACTGTGATGGATTTTTTTGCAGGTTCAAGTACTACTGCAGATGCTGCAATTCAGCTGAACACTTCGAATTTCAAGAACATTAACTTTATAATGATTCAAATCCAAGAGACTATTAATGATCAAAATTTCAAAAATATATGTGAACTTGGAGAGGAGCGTATTAGAAGGGCTTTGATTAAGAATAAGGATAACGAAGGTTTTAGAGTCTTCAAAATAGATAGCACCAATATGAAGAATGTATTCTTTAATCCTGACGATTTTAAAGTTGATAATCTATTAGAAAATACAGATACAGCTATCAAATCCGATAGAAGTTCATTAGATTTATTATTTGATGCAATGCTAAGAATGAATATCTCTTTAGACGCTTCTATCAAAGAAAACAAAATTGAAAACTATACATATTATGTTGTTAACGATAACGACTTAGTCGCTTGCTTTGAAAAAAACATAAATGAAGATGTCATAACTGAATTAGCTAAGCTTCAACCTTTAAATATCGCTTTTAGAGATGACTCATTCAATGATGATCAAACTAGTGTCAATTGTGAGCAAATACTAAAACAGTTATCACCTGACACTAAAATTAATATTATCTAACTGATTTTAAAAGGACTATATAAATATGGAATTCATATTTAAAGAACTACAATATCAGTTAGATGCTGTAAAAGCAGTAACTGATGTATTTAAGGGACAACCAAATACTAAGTTATCTCAATATACTAGAGATATAGGAAAATTATCTAATCCTCAAGGTCAACAGATGAGATTATTCGGGGAAGGATCAGATTTAACTTTAGCAACTGATGATGAAGACTATGCTATAGGATATGCGAATAACCCTATTCAAATAGATGACAATGAAGCTTTGCATAATATTCAAGATGTTCAAGAAAGAGAAAATATTAAAAGAGATACCAATCTAATAAAAAAAATAAGTCCTTTAGATTTGGATGTAGAGATGGAAACAGGAACTGGAAAGACTTATGTTTACATAAGAACCATATTTGAATTGAATAAGCTATATGGCTTTAGTAAATTCATCATTATGGTCCCATCTATCGCTATTAGAGAAGGTGTAAAGAAGTCTTTTAAAATGACTGAGAATCACTTCTATCAAATCTATCAAAAGAAAGCTACATACTTCATTTATAATTCAAGCAATTTATCCCTTATAGATAGCTTTGCTAAAAGCAATTCTATCCAAGTCATGATAATAAATAGCCAGGCTTTCAATTCTAGTACTAAAGAAAATAGGAATATATACAAAGAATTAGAGACTTTCCAATCTAGAAGACCTATCGATGTCATAAAGAAGACAAATCCTATTCTTATTTTAGATGAGCCTCAAAAACTTAGTGGTAAAAAAACAACAGAAAGTATTAAAAACTTTAATCCTTTATTCACAATCAACTATTCAGCAACCCATAAAGAACATCACAATCTTGTATATGTTCTCGATGCTTTAGATGCCTATAACCAAAAGTTAGTCAAAAAGATTCAAGTAAAAGCCATCACCGTTTCCAATATCAAAGGAACTAACGATTATCTTTACTTAGAAGACATAATACTTCAAAATGCAGGCAATCCAAAGATAAGATTATCTTTTTACAAAAACACAAAGAATGGAATCAAAGAAGTCACTGAAACCTTGGGCAAAGGTGATAATATCTATAATGCCTCTGGAGAATTAACCATATACAAGAATAGATATATAATCGATGAAATCGATTATATTTCTGGTACAGTTAAACTATTAAATGGAAAATATCTTAAAAAAGGAGAAGTTTACGGGGACGATTCACAAGAAGCTATCCGAAAAGCTCAAATAAGAGAAACAATAAAATCTCATTTTGACAAAGAAGCAGAAAACTTCAAGAAAGGAATCAAAACTCTTTCTCTATTCTTTATAGATGAAGTAGTCAAATATAGAGACTATGATAGACCTGATGAAAAGGGTGAATACGCTCGTTATTTCGAAGAGGAATATCAAGCACAATTGAATAGTAGACTTATATCCGAGTCAAATCCAGCTTATGTTGATTACTTAAAAAAATATTCACCCGATCAAGTTCATAAAGGATATTTCTCTATCGATAAAAAGACTGGCCATTCCATCGACACCACTAAAGAAGATGACGAGAATAACACTTCGGCCTATGATTTAATTTTAAAGAACAAAGAAAGACTTTTGTCTTTTGATGAACCTACTAGGTTCATCTTCTCTCACAGTGCATTAAGAGAAGGTTGGGACAATCCAAACATTTTCCAAATCTGTACCTTGAGAAACACCAATTCTGAAATTCAAAAAAGGCAAGAAATTGGACGTGGTCTTAGAATTGCTTTGAATCAAAATGGAACAAGACAAGATTTATCTGTCTTAGGCAAAGAATTCTTCGAAGTCAACAAGCTAACAGTAATTGCAAATGATAGTTATGACAACTTTGTAAGAGGTCTACAAGAAGAATATAAACAAAACATATATGAAAGACCTAGTAAAGCTGATGAACAATATTTCATTTCTAAATTCATCATCAATTGCGAAACTGGTGAGAAAAAACAAATCAGCAAAGAACAATCTCATTCAATCTATCGTTGGCTATTAAAAAATGACTACATAGATGATAATGATAATATCACAGACAAATTCAAAGAAGATTTATCCAAGGATTCTGTCGAGTCCTTGCCCATCGAGCTTATCCCTTATAAGGAAAGCATTATTAATCTAGTCTCTAAAGTCGGAACCAAAGGCGAGATTGAAATTGAAAATGGGAACAAACCTGTCATCAATAATTCTTTAAATTCCAACTTTAGAACTAAAGAATTCCAAGAATTATGGAATAACATCAACCATAAATACAGTTATAGAGTTTCATTCAATTCAAATGAATTGATAGAAAACTGTATAAATAGTATCAAAGCAAACTTAACTTCAGTAACTAGATTAAAGTATAACGTAGTAACCGGTCAACAAAACAATCAAATCACAAAGATGGACTTAGATAACAAAAATAGCTTTTCTCAAGAAAGAAGTGGAAGCTATTCAGAAAATATAGACGCATCCCATTCTACCAGTGCCAAATATGACCTAATTTACAATATAGCTAAGAAAACAAATCTTATTCGCAAAACCGTATCTAAGATTTTAATAGGAACTAAAGAAACCCTAAGATTTTTCAGAGAAAATCCAGAGGAATATATAAATAAGGTAAGTGAATTAATAAACCAACAGAAAGCATCAGTCATAGTGAACCATATTTCTTACTATCCCATGGAAGATAGATTTGAATCCGATATATTCAACGAATCTCATAAAGATTTCGATAGCAATAAAGTGTTTGAATCAAAGAAAGCAATTCAAGATTATGTCTTTGTTGATGGAAATGCTAAGAATGGAAACTCGATAGAGATGAATTTTGCCAAACAATTGGAAGCACAAAAAGATGTTAAAGTTTATGCAAAGCTTCCATCTAAGTTTTATATTCCAACACCGATGGGTAAATACACACCAGATTGGGCAATTGTTTTTGAAAATGATAAAAGTAGAGAGATTTATTTCATAGCTGAAACTAAAGGATCATTGGATAGTCCTGAACTTCGTGCAGTAGAGCAAGGCAAAATTAACTGCGCTAAATCTTTGTATAACAAAGAAGGATCCAAATTGCATTATGAACAAGTAACAAAATTCGACGATTTATACAATTCGATTGCAATAATAGATAAAAACAAGTAAAAATTTCTTTACGGATAAGAATCACCTATATTTTAAAACTTTAGAGCATGATTACCATCCTAGCATTAAATATATAAGATTGATAACTCTTCGTATGAAATTCTATTACATCCACCTTAACGAAAAAATCATTATGTTAAATTTGATTCTTATTATTCAGTTTGCAAATGGACAAATGTCAATCATCTTATCAATTTAGTTATCCTTATCCTTTTTCTTATCCTTGACATTTAGGATCAATTGCAACAATATCAACAATAATACAGGCTTTCTTATTTACTGTTTTTTAGTTTTTCATCATTTTCCTGAGTTTTTTCTAGTTTTTCTTTTTTATAAATGAAATCATATAAAAGAGATACTACAAAATTAACGGCAAAGATTATTTGAATTCAAAGTGATTTACAATTCAATTATTCATCCTGCTCAATTATTTTTAGGCATTCTTCTTTCCATTCATCCAAGGTATCTAAACTAATAACTTCCTCGTCTTTCTTTATTATAAACCTATCACCAATTCCATCGTTCATCGAACATCTATATTCAATTCCATTCATATCGATCTTTACAAAGCTAGCTTCTCTTCCACCATCTAATCCTCTGGCTTTTTCACAAGGATATTCTTTATTTAAGGCTTCACTCAAAGCAAATGTATAGTACTCACACCATTGTCCGCTTCTAAATTTCTTATCTAAAAGTAAGACATACTTGTCTGAATAATGATAGATGTTTCCATTGCGGCACTGTTTGAACACTCCATCATATATAACAAAAAACTTGTACCATGCTTTTAATGTGTCCTTGACAAAGGGTACACATTAGTCTTTAATAAATGTCGTAATTACCTCCGTTTGAGTCGTTCTTCGTGTCCCTCTTTAGTTGCTCACGACAAAAAATAGAGGAAAAATAAGGAAAAGGGGATGTCACATGGGAGAAAATATTTTTCTTAACGAATTGTTAAACATAAACCCATCAGAATATAAGGATTGGACCATTTGTCTAAATAATGGAATCAGTGAGCAGATTTATAGCTTTGATGGCGATGAAAAATCTAAATCACGATTGATGCAGCACATATCCTGGAAAAAGAGTGCTGGTGCTAAAAGCTCTTTTAGGCAGATATATACCAAATATTGCTTAGAGTTTATCAGGCTTGACAAGGATTCAAAGTATGATGAGTGGCTTTTTTTAGGTGCATTCAAAAATGACGGGATAATTTCTCATGAAGATGGCCACGAGACATTTGATCTTAAAAAGGAAGACAGATTCAGCAATTTTGCCGAAAAACTTGTCGTGAAATACAAGAAACATCAAGGCGACAAGCAGGCTAAAATTCGAATAAATCTTATTGAAACTATGCAAGTCGTGAAAGTCTTAGAAAATAAATACATTAAAGATTTCAAACCATTCGAAGGATATGATAATATTCGACTTTCATTCATCGAGCTTAAGCAACTGATTACATCTAACTGCGATAGCTGGAGAGAGCTTCTTTCTAATGTTAATGCCATTTATGTCATAACAGACCTTAATACAGGCAAGCTTTATGTAGGCAGTACCTATGGAGAAAGAGGAGTATGGCAAAGATGGTCCTGTTATGTTTATTCCAATGGGCATGGTGGAGATAAGGAACTAAAGAAATTAGTAGACCGTGATAACGAGTATGCAATAAACAACTTCCAATTTAGCATATTAGAAGTATTCTTAAATCAAAACAGCAATGATAAGCATATATTGGATAGAGAAAAATATTGGAAGAAGGTTCTTTATACGAAAGAGCGAGGGAATAATGATAATTAAGTTCTGTTGTAATTTCTCTGAGTAGAGTAAAAAAACTTCATACTCAGTTATCCGCAACTTTGGCTGCTCATTCCTCCATTCTATAGGTGAGAGGAAAAAGCCTAGCTGTGTTTTGGCACTTTAGGCCTGGAACTCGTCATCACTTAGGAGGAGGCTATGGACACAAATACAGGAAACAGAATAATCGAGCTAAGAGAAAAAGGATACAGCTATGGAAAGGTGGCAAAGGAGCTGAGCTATGCTAATTGCACCTTGACCTGTTTCTCCTCAAAGATCATGTGCGGTGACTGCGGCGGTCATTATGGCTCCAAGGTCTGGCACTCAAACAGCAAGTACAAGAAAACCATATGGAGATGCAACAATAAGTACAAAGGCAAGAAGAAATGCGAGACTCCGTATGTTACTGAAGAGAATATCTAGACCAAATTCCTCAAAGCCTATGCCCAAATAATATCCGAGAAAGACAAGATACTAGTCACGCTTTAGACCTCACTTGCACCACTCTCTGATACCGCCAAGATAGATTAAGAGATAATCAAACTTGATGAAAGGAAAAAGAAGATCGAGGAGGAAGCACGGGACTTGGTCCACTCAAACGAGACTAGACTCCAAGACCAGGACAAGTTCACCAAGGCCTACAACAAGCTAGACAAAGAACATCAAGAAGCATTGGAGGAAGTGGCCAGGAAGGAAGACGAGAAAGCCTTGATGCTGGACAAAAGAAAAAGGATAGAGACTTTCATCGGACTGCTAAAAGACAAGGCTCAGCCGATTACAGAATTCAATGAGGCAATATGGAGCATTCTAGTCAAGCAGGCAGTGGTCAACTGGGACGGCTCCATCAGGTTCGTGTTCCATTCGGGCTATGAAGCCTTAATAAAGGGCGAGGAGGAGAAGTAGACACCAAGTGCGGTCTGAGATGGCAGCTCTTTTTTGATGTTGAAATTCTTGACTTTTGATTACAAGATATGCATACTATTAAGATTTAGCAAAAGAAGATACTGCTAGATGGGAGGCCTGGGACAATAGTATCAATGGAGGATATTTAGTATGTATCATTATGTAGAGGACAAAGAATTTCTAAAAAGAGTTCAAGAATCATGTGTGACAGATTTAAATCAACTCACTAAGCTTTTGCTTGAAGAAGGCATTAGCTCTCAATTTATTCTAGTTGGGAGTGGTGCAAGAAACATGGTGACTCAAAACGAAAATGGGGATATCGATTTGGATTATAACCTTGTAATTCAAAAGTGTGCCAATATCAATGATTGTAGGGCTATCAAGGAAACGGTGAGAAAAGCTCTGAATAAAATTATGAATGAGCAAGGCCTTAGGGATGTGCAAGATTCCACTTCTTCGTTAACTACTGAGAAGTTACATTTTAATGACTGTCCAAAAATTCAATTCAGTATGGACGTATGCATAGTGGCAAAGGGAAATGACGGATCGTGGCACAGGCTTATACATGAGAAAACTGGTATTAGCTACATGGATAGATATTATTGGAATGAGGCTCCTAACTCCGCTGATGTCTCAAGAAAGGCATACAATCTTAAAGCTAATAATTTATGGCTTGAAGTAAGAGAATGTTATAAAGATAAGAAGAATTTATACCTTCGACAGAATGACCATAATCACCCATCGTTCATTTGCTATATCGAAGCCGTCAATGAAGTATATGGTAGGTATAAGTGGACAAATAAATAAGCTCAATGCCTTATTCAGAGTCTCCTAACCGAGGCTCTTTTTCTTATGCTTAGCTAGGATATTCCTTCCACTCTCAC
>ULVG01071887.1_pt1 | contig 29838 bp, 19 predicted proteins | sample 1959221 | NCBI WGS metagenome assembly ULVG01 (sample SAMEA4835780, study PRJEB28245) | human gut metagenome | biome: gut microbiome; material: fecal sample | place: Denmark | collected 2008
TTCTGCATTTCCGGAGTTGGTGGGCTGCATATCCAGAAAATCGTCACACGAAGTGAATGTAAAGGCACCAAGTATCACAAGTGCCAATAAATGATATATCTTTTTCATTGTTAGTTCCTCCAGTTCATTAAAATTTCAATTCAACGCCAACGACAAACGTTTTTCCGATAGGGGTTTCCCAACCACGTGTGCCGTATTCGCTCACTTCGGGGTCTGCCTCCTTGTATTTGGCTATTGTCCAAAGGTTGCTGGCAGTGAAAAAAAGGCGGGCATTCTCGATGAAAGCCTTGCGGGTCATGGCTTTGGGCAGCGTATAGGCCAATGAGAGATTCTTCAAGCGCAGATAACTGGCATTGAACAAGTGGCGGCTGCTGTATTGTTGCGGGTCATCGAGGTCTACACCTTCGATACGGGGCTCTGTACCGTTCGTATGGTCTGGCGTCCAAAGGTTGTTGTAGTAGCTTTTAGCACGGATACGCTCCCAATAATAACCGTCGTCGGCCACATCCATGTAGGCTCCATCGTACAAGTCTCCTCCTATCTTATAGGTAAAGCCCAACGAAAGGGCTATGCCTTTGTAGGAGACCGAGGTATTGATGCCCCCATACACTTTGGGAACGGCATTGCCGATGATGGTGTAGTTGGCATTGTTATAGTCATAAGTAGCTCCGCGTCCGTTATACTCAAAATCTCCGGCCTTGCCATTCTTGGGGTCATTTACATAGTAGACGTTCTTGCCGTTGGCCTTGTCCACACCTGCCCATTCGTATCCATAGAAAGCCAGCGTGGACTGACCTTCCCGGTATACATATTGCGCACGGCTGTCGCTACTGGTGGGGTCGTACCAGATAATGTCCGCACCGCCATACAACTCTTTCACCTCAGAACGGAGAAAGGTTGCGTTGACACCGGCACTCCATAACCATCCTTTACTATCAATGATGTCACCACTCAACTCCACCTCTACCCCATGGTTGTTGATGCATCCTACGTTCCGCAACGTAGAGGAAAATCCCGTAACCATCGAAATGGGAACATCCTGGAGCAGGTTCTTCGAATCACGGTTGAAGTATTCCACCGTACCGCGCAGACGCTGGCCGAAGAAGCCGAAGTCGATACCCACATTCGTGTTGTAGCTCGTCTCCCAAGACAGCTTGTCATTGGTGACGGTAGTGATTGTACCGCCCGGGTTACCCATGTACTTACTGGTATAGCTCATCAAGCTCATATAGCCGTAATTGTCCGAAGGCAGCGTACCGTTGATACCATAAGAGGCACGTATACGCAGGTTGCTCAAGAAAGAATATTTGCTCATAAAACCCTCGCGCATGATGTTCCACGCTCCTGCCACTGACCAGAAGTTTCCCCAACGTTCCTGCTTGCTGAGCCGGGAAGAACCGTCGCGGCGGTAAGAACCGGAAATGAAGTAGCGTTCATCGTAATTATAATCCAACTTGGAGAGCACGGACACCATCGAGTTTCCCCAGGAATATCCGGCAGAAGTCTGCGTTCCGGCAGTAGAAACCGTATGAATGGTGCTGACCGCAAGATTGCTTCCTGTGGCACGCACATAGTCCGTCTTGTTCTTCTCCGCTTCGAAACCCACCATAGCGCCAACTGTGTGTTTGTCGAAGGTGCCGGTATAATTGGCGGTAGTGGAGGTAACCATCTTCTCGTATGTAGTACGGTATTCGTTGACATTTCCATTGTCTGCCGAGCCTTTATAGTGGTTGGCACTGTAATAGATATGGTCTTTTACAGTAGTATTGTCGTAAGAGTAGATAGAACGAAGGTCCAGGCCCGGCATCAGATGCAGGGTGAGCGTCTCTGCAGCCATGATTTTGGTACTGGTAGAACCGTTCTCCCACTCTTTGTCATAATAAAGCCCATTGTAGGCGTAGCTACCGTAACGTTCGGTCCAGGGCTCGCCGGTCTTGTAGTCAGTGGGCCAGTAGAGTCCCCACAGCAAGTTACGGGTCTGCATGAAGTAATTGCTGCCCGTGTTGCGTGTATCATTATAACCGCTTTTCTTGGTACGCGCCAGGCTGGCATTGGTGGTCAGTTCAAGGAATTTCCCCACCTTCTGGGTGAGGTTCAGGCGACCGGAAACACGGTCGAAGCTGTTCATCTTCAAACGTCCTTCGTCCTGGGTATAGGAAAGGGAAGTGTAATAGTTGGTATTCTGCGTAGCACCACTGACGGACATATCGTAGGTCTGATAAATGGCGGTACGGAAATATGCCTTGTCCCAATCGTAGTATTTGCCTCCACGCCCGGAGTTGTCGTACTCAAGGATATTGACGTTCTCGTAAGCTCCCGTACCATTTGTGGTAAATTGGTAGCCATGTTTGTTGAAACGGCTGTTCAACTGGCCTATGGCATAGGCTGCCGCCTTTTCGTCCGTTTCGCCCTTACCGCTTGTACGGGCATCGTGAAATACGGTGTAGAGCATATTCACATTCTCCTGTACGCTGGCCGTTTCATAGTTGTCCGTTGCCCAGCAGGGCGTGAAGCCCACTTCGGCTTTCAGCGTCACCACCGGCTTGCCAATCTGTCCTTTTTTGGTAGTAATCAGAATGACGCCGTTTGCCGCACGCGACCCATAAAGCGAACTGGCCGCCGCATCTTTCAATACAGAAATAGATTCGATGTCTTCCGGGTTCAACGTATTCATGATGTTGTTGGTAGAATAGAGCTCACCGCTCATCTGCCCCGTATTGCCCGAAGAGACCGGAACACCGTCCACTACATACAACGGTTCATTCCCGGCATTCATAGAACCTATGCCACGGATGCGGATGGCCGGTGCGGAACCCGCCTGGCCGGAATTATTCGTCAGTTGCAAGCCCGCCACTTTACCGTTCAACGCGTTTTCAAAGCTGGTCGTCGGAATGTCTTTCAGCGCATCCGCTTTCACTAAAGAAGCCGAACCTGCATAGCTGCTCTTTTTGGCCGTGCCGTAAGCCACCACCATCACTTCATCCAGCAGTTCCGAATCCGATTTCAGCACCACCTTCATAGCAGGCTTTATGGCAGCTTCTACTTTCTGCATACCTACAAAAGAGACAATCACTGTCTTTGCCGTGCCCGGCACATTCAAGATTGTAAATTTACCTTCGATATCGGTCACAGCCCCCAGCGTTGTACCCTTCACCAATACCGATGCCCCAATAATCGGCTCATTGTTGTCCTCGGCAAATACTGTTCCCGAGACCGTAGACGTCTGAGCCATCACTCCCGCCCCCATAACCAGGCAGACAATGATTAACAAGAAGAATTTCTTTCTCATGCTTCTCTTCCTTAAAATTAGTCAATCAAAACACTTTTTAATATCCAAACGCTGCAAAGGTATGTATCTTTTTCAAAAAGAAAAGCAATAGTATTCAAAAAGCTTCATTTTGATTGTATTTTAAGCTAAACACAAGCAATATGTCTATAGCCTAAGCATTCCAAGCAATAAGTATGATACTGGATACGGAAATATAAGCAATGCCAAAGAAGATATATCCGGATTTTAAGATATGACACGTCCCGGCATACAACTTTTTTCGTAACTTTGCACAGTTTTAAAATACACTGAACGAATGGAGTTTAAGTATGACGTTATTGTAATCGGCGCCGGACACGCAGGATGCGAAGCCGCTGCCGCTGCTGCAAACCTGGGTTCGAAGACTTGTCTTATCACAATGGATATGAACAAAATCGGACAGATGAGTTGTAACCCGGCAGTGGGAGGCATCGCCAAAGGACAGATAGTACGCGAAATAGACGCCTTGGGAGGATATATGGGATTGGTGACAGACCAGACAGCCATACAGTTCCGTATACTGAACCGTTCCAAAGGTCCCGCTATGTGGAGTCCGCGCGCGCAGTGCGACCGCAACAAATTCATCTGGGCATGGAGAGAGATACTGGAAAATATCCCCAACCTGCATATCTGGCAGGATACCGTGCAGGAAATCCTCGTTGAAAACGGTGAGATTACGGGAGTAGTCACATTATGGGGAGTAACGTTCCATGCCAAATGTGTAGTACTCACCGCAGGAACTTTCCTCAATGGACTGATGCACGTGGGACGTACCATGCTTCCAGGCGGACGTATGGCAGAACCTGCATCCTACCAATTAACCGAATCCATCGCAAAGCATGGCATCACCTTTGGACGCATGAAGACGGGAACCCCCGTACGCATAGATGGACGCAGCGTGCATTATGAGGATATGGAAATCCAAGACGGAGAATGTGACTTCCACAAGTTCTCGTTCATGGACACTCATGTACGCCATTTGAAACAGCTCCCTTGCTGGACCTGCTTCACCAACGAAGAAGCACACCGCATCCTGCAGGAAGGTCTGCCGGATTCTCCCCTTTTCAACGGACAAATCCGAAGTATCGGCCCACGTTATTGCCCCAGTATAGAAACCAAGATTGTGACTTTCCCCGACAAACCGCAGCACCAGCTTTTCCTGGAGCCCGAAGGGGAAACAACCCAAGAGCTCTACTTGAATGGATTCTCTTCTTCATTGCCCATGAACATCCAGATTGCAGCATTGAAAAAGATACCGGCGTTCAGAGACCTCGTCATCTACCGCCCGGGCTATGCCATCGAATACGACTTCTTTGACCCCACCCAACTGAAACATACGCTGGAAACGAAGAATATAAAGAATCTGTTCTTTGCCGGACAAGTAAACGGAACAACCGGTTACGAGGAAGCAGCTGGACAAGGAATCATGGCAGGTATCAACGCCCACATCAATTGCCACGGCGGAGAACCGTTCACCCTTGCAAGGGATGAAGCATATATCGGCGTTTTAATCGATGACTTGGTAACAAAAGGTGTGGACGAGCCTTACCGTATGTTTACTTCCCGTGCCGAATATCGCATCCTGCTCCGTATGGATGATGCGGACATGCGACTCACGGAAAAAGCCTGGAAGCTGGGACTCGCCAAGGAAGAGCGGTACAAGCTGCTGACAGAAAAACGTGAAGCCGTGAACCGGATTATAGACTTCGCGCGGAATTACTCGATGAAACCGGCATTAATCAATCCGGTATTGGAGCAGCTCGGCACAACTCCACTGCGCCAAGGATGCAAATTGATAGATTTGATAAACCGTCCGCAGATAACGATTGAGAACATTGCCGAACACGTCAGTGCCTTTAAACGAGAACTGGATAAAATATCCGATAGAAAGGAAGAAATTGTAGAAGCTGCAGAAATACTCATCAAGTACGAGGGATACATCGGACGCGAACGGATTATTGCGGATAAATTGGCAAGATTGGAAAGCATCAAGATAAAAGGTAAGTTTGACTATAATTCCATTCAATCCCTTTCTACCGAAGCTAGACAGAAGCTGATGAAGATAGATCCGGAAACAATAGCCCAAGCGAGTCGGATTCCGGGAGTATCTCCAAGCGACATCAACGTGCTACTGGTACTTTGCGGACGATAGAGCGCAAAGTTCCACGTGAAACAAAGAATTCAATAAACGTATTAAATAAACTGATTATGAGCAAAGAAACTCTTACCAAAAGCATCCGAGAAATACCCGACTTCCCCATTCCGGGAATTCTATTCTACGATGTAACTACCTTGTTCAAGGAGCCTACCGCCTTGCAGGAACTCTCGGACACACTATACGAGATGTATAAAGACAAAGGCATCACCAAAGTAGTGGGTATAGAATCAAGAGGATTCATTATGGGCCCCATTCTCGCCACCAGACTGGGGGCAGGCTTCGTACCTATCCGCAAGCCGGGAAAGCTTCCTGCAGAAACCATTGAAGAAAGCTATGATAAAGAATATGGCAAAGACACCGTGCAGATGCACAAGGATGCCATCAATGAAGACGATGTAGTATTGCTACACGACGACTTGCTGGCAACCGGTGGAACAATGGAAGCCGCCTGCAAACTGGTGAAACAGATGAACCCCAAGAAAGTGTATGTAAACTTCATCATCGAGCTGAAAGAGCTTCATGGCAAGGATGTGTTTGGAGATGATGTGGAAGTGGAGGCTGTGCTGTCGCTTTAGCCATTTCATATTTCACCACAGATTACACAGATTAACACAGATTATTTATCCACCACAAAACACAGTTTTATCAAAGAGAAATCTGCGCTAATCTGTGTAATCTGTGGTGAAACGTCGGTATTATGGAAGAACTCAGAACTAACGACTACCTCAAAGGGATTGTATCCAACCTTCCCGAAAGTCCCGGTATTTACCAATATCTGAATACCGAAGGGACTATTATATATGTAGGAAAGGCAAAGAATCTGAAGCGAAGAGTGTCTTCCTACTTCAACCGGGAGCACGAACCGGGAAAGACGAGGGTGCTGGTCAGCAAGATTGCAGATATCCGATATATCGTGGTGAATACGGAAGAAGACGCGCTATTGCTGGAAAACAATCTTATCAAGAAATACAAGCCTCGCTACAACGTACTGTTGAAAGACGACAAGACGTATCCCAGCATCTGCGTGCAGAACGAATACTTTCCACGTGTATTCAGAACCCGGAAGATAATCCGTAACGGTTCCTCCTATTATGGCCCTTACAGCCATATACCTTCCATGTACGCATTACTCGACCTCATCAAGCATCTATACCCTTTGCGTACATGCCACCTGAACCTCTCTCCGGAGAATATACGTGCCGGGAAGTTCAATGTCTGCCTGGAATACCACATCAAGAACTGTGCAGGACCTTGCATCGGGAAGCAAAGCCAGGAAGAGTATCTGAAAAACATCGCTGAAATCAAGGAAATACTCAAAGGGAATACCCAGGAGATAGAACGGATGCTTTTCCAGCAAATGCAGGAACTGGCAGCCGAAATGAAGTTTGAAGAAGCACAGAAGATAAAGGAAAAATACCTGCTGCTGGAAAACTACCGGGCAAAATCGGAAGTGGTAAGCAACGTGCTGCACAATATCGACGTGTTCTCCATCGAAGAAGACAGCGATGAAAAGTCCGCTTTCGTCAACTACCTGCACATTACGAACGGTGCCATCAACCAGGCTTTCACCTTTGAATACAAGAAACGATTGAATGAGAGCAAAGAAGAACTTCTCTCTCTCGGCATCATCGAAATGCGGGAAAGATACAAGAGCCTTTCTCGCGAAATCATCGTGCCTTTTGAGCTGGATATGGAGCTGAAAGATGTCGTCTTTACCATCCCGCAACGGGGAGACAAAAAGAAGCTGCTGGAACTCTCCATCCTCAACGTGAAGCAGTACAAAGCCGACCGCCTGAAACAAGCCGAAAAGCTGAATCCGGAGCAACGGACCGTGCGCCTGCTGAAAGAGATACAGCAAGAGCTGCACCTGGACCGCCTGCCCATGCAGATAGAATGTTTCGACAACTCCAACATCCAGGGTTCCGACCCCGTGGCCGGGTGCGTGGTCTTCGTCAAGGGGAAACCTTCCAAGAAGGATTACCGCAAGTACAATATCAAGACCGTAGAGGGACCGGATGACTATGCCTCCATGAAAGAGGTCGTAAAACGGCGCTATCAGCGCGCTATAGAAGAGAAAGCGCCCCTGCCAGACCTTCTTATCACCGACGGTGGAAAAGGGCAAATGAGCGCCGTAAAAGAGGTGATAGACGAGCTTGGCCTGAACATCCCCATCGCCGGACTTGCCAAAGATGGCAAACACCGCACTTCCGAGCTATTGTATGGCTACCCTCCCCAGACCATCGGATTGAAACAGAACACCCCCCTCTTCCGACTGCTGACGCAGATTCAAGATGAAGTGCACCGCTTCGCCATTACCTTCCACCGCGACAAGCGCAGCAAACGGCAGATTGCCTCCGCACTGGACGAGATAAAAGGTATCGGTGAAAAGACGAAAAGCGCGTTGCTCAAGGAGTTCAAAAGCGTGAAGCGTATCCGCGAAGCATCTGCCGAGGAGCTTGCCGCCGTGGTGGGAGAAGCGAAAGCCAAAATCATCCAGACCTATTTCTCAGAGAAATAATGACTGATAAATCAGCCTGCAGAGCCATGCACACAACGAATTAATTCGTAACTTTGTCCCCTCAAAAAGACAAGAACAACATGAGAGTAGTGATACAACGTGCCGGACACGCTTCCGTCACCATCAACGGAACCTGCAAAGCCTCCATTGGAAAGGGCCTCATGATACTCGTAGGCATCGAAGAATCCGATGGAAAAGAAGATATTGACTGGCTTTGCAAGAAGATAGTCAACCTGCGCATTTTCGATGACGAAAACGGCGTAATGAACAAATCCATTCTTGAAGCAGACGGCGAGATACTGGTTATCAGCCAGTTCACCCTCCACGCCTCCACCAAGAAAGGTAACCGCCCTTCCTACATACGGGCAGCACGACCGGAAATATCCGTCCCGCTGTACGAACAATTCTGCCGGGAACTGAGTTTAGCATTAGGTAAAGAAATAGGTACCGGCGAATTTGGTGCCGATATGAAAGTAGAACTAATGAACGATGGTCCCGTAACCATCTGTATGGATACAAAAAACAAGGAATAATGACGTTAGAAGAAGCACAGAAACAAGTGGATTCCTGGATAAAGGAATACGGAGTACGCTATTTCAGCGAACTCACCAACATGGCCATACTGACCGAAGAAGTGGGCGAAATGGCCCGCGTCATGGCCCGCAAGTATGGAGACCAGTCCTTCAAAGAAGGAGAAAAAGACAACCTCGACGATGAAATGGCAGATATTCTCTGGGTACTTCTCTGTATTGCAAACCAGACCGGAGTGAACCTAACAGAGGCTTTCCGCCGCAACTTCGAGAAGAAAACCAGACGTGACCAGACAAGACATATCAATAATCCTAAATTGAAAGACCATGGAGAAGAATGAGCCTACCCAGAGTAAGTATGACGCCGCCCTGGCTAAGTACAACACCCAACTGGATGATGCAGAAATAGCTGCACAAGCTGCCAGAATCATTGCAGAGAAGGTACCGGCAAACAATACACCGGAGGTAAAGAAATTCCTGTTCAACTGCATCGACCTTACCACCCTGAAGAGTGAAGACAGCGATGAAAGCGTCATGAAATTCACCCAGAAAGTGAATAAATTCGACGAAGAGTTCCCCGACCTGAAGAATGTGGCAGCCATCTGTGTATACCCCAATTTTGCAGAAGTCGTAAAAGACACGCTGGAAGTGGAGGATGTAAAAATAGCTTGTGTATCAGCAGGTTTCCCCTCCTCCCAGACTTTCATTGAAGTGAAAGTGGCAGAAACTGCCATGGCACTGATGGAAGGCGCCGATGAAATAGACATCGTTATTTCGGTGGGCAAGTTCCTGGCTGGAGACTATGAAGGCATGTGCGAGGAGATACAAGAACTCAAAGCAACCTGCAAAGAGCACCACATGAAGGTAATCCTCGAAACCGGAGCTTTGAAGACGGCTTCGAACATCAAAAAAGCATCCATCCTTTCCATGTATTCGGGTGCCGATTTCATCAAGACTTCCACCGGCAAGCAGCAGCCTGCCGCCACGCCGGAGGCCGCCCTGGTTATGTGCCAGGCCATCAAGGAATATCACGAGCTGACGGGTATCAAGGTAGGCTTTAAGCCCGCAGGAGGAATCAACTGCGTGAACGATGCACTGATTTATTACACCATCGTCAAGGAAGTGCTCGGCGAAGAATGGCTGAACAACGAACTGTTCCGCTTGGGAACCAGTCGTCTTGCCAACCTGCTGCTTTCGGAAATCAAGGGCGAGGAAATGAAATTCTTTTAAGAGGAAGCTGCATTTACCTATAAATAAAGCCTGATGGAGTGGGTTCCATCAGGCTTTTTCATATTATCAACCGGAAACAGTTCCGTCATTTTTCCCGTTCCACCACATAGTCCAGATACCCGGCTAGCGCTGCTTTTACCTCCGTGTCGGGCAAAGAAGCCAGCAAAGAAAGAGCCTTTTCCTTATAGTCATACATCACTTGCGAAGCATACTCTATACCACCATGCTGCTTGGTAAACTCGATTAAATGGGCTATTTCACTAGGCGTTGCCTCTCCGTTCTTTATCTTCACGGCAATCTCTTCCGCTGTTTTATTCTTCACGGTATTGAGTACATGGAGTACGGGCAGGGTCAACTTCCCTTCCACCATATCATTTCCGGTAGGTTTGCCTATTTCCTTGCTCTCGGAGTAATCGAAAATATCATCCTTTATCTGAAAACAAAGCCCGATATATTCACCGAACAGACGCGCAGATTCCGCCTTTTCATCGCTGGCTCCCACCGAGAGAGCGCCCGCCTTCGTACAAGCTGCAAAGAGCACGGCCGTCTTCTTGCGGATAACGTCGAAATAGACTTCCTCGGAGAAATGGAGATTGCTGACGTTGGAAAGCTGCAGAAGTTCACCATCTGCCAAATCCTGCCCCAGGCAGGAGACGATGTCGATAATGTCATGGTTACGGGTCATGCCCACTTGCACCAACGCTGTTGCAAGCAGATAATCGCCTGCCAATACGGCTACCTTATTATTAAAAATGGCATTAACGGAGAGTTGTCCACGGCGTTCAGTACTTTCATCCACTACATCATCGTGTACAAGGCTTGCATTATGGAGAAGTTCCAGTGCAACCGCAGCATGCAGGGTTGCAGGACATACTTTACCGAAAAGCTTCGCAGCCAGAAGCACCAGAATGGGGCGCATCATCTTCCCGTTCTTCTGCCGGATATGCGCAATCACGCTGTTCAGCAAAAGGTTGGAACTGGAGAGGGTACTTTCAAAAAGTTTCTTGAAGTCCTCCAGTTCCTCAGAAATCGGAGATTTTATCAATGATGAGTTGTCCATGCATCGCTATTTGCCTACAAAAATAGTAATAAAACGGTTAATACGGTATTTTTTTGTACTTTTACCATGAAAAAAAGGATTAAATGTATGAATTCAATCGATAAACTGTTTTTGCTCGATGCCTATGCACTGATATATCGAGCCTATTACGCGTTCATCAAGAACCCGAGAATCAATTCAAAAGGATTCAACACTTCGGCCATTCTGGGCTTTGTAAACACCCTGGAAGAAGTGCTCAAAAAAGAGAATCCCACACACATAGGAGTAGCCTTCGACCCGTCGGGCCCCACCTTCCGCCACGAGGCCTACGAGCAATACAAGGCACAGCGCGAGGAGACACCCGAGGCCATCCGCCTTTCCGTACCTATTATAAAGGACATCATCCGCGCCTACCGCATTCCCATCCTCGAAGTATCCGGCTACGAAGCCGACGACGTGATAGGCACGCTCGCCACCGAAGCCGGACGGCAGGGCATCACCACCTATATGATGACTCCCGACAAGGACTACGGGCAACTGGTATCGGACCGCGTCTTCATGTACCGCCCCAAGCACACCGGCGGATTCGAAGTGATGGGTACCGAAGAAGTAAAAACCAAGTTCAACATACAGACCACCGAGCAGGTCATCGACATGCTGGGACTGATGGGTGATGCTTCCGACAACATCCCCGGCTGTCCGGGTGTGGGCGAGAAAACCGCACAGAAACTGATTGCCGAATTCGGCAGTATCGAAAACCTGCTGGAACATACCGACCAGCTGAAAGGCGCACTGAAAACGAAAGTGGAAACCAACCGCGAGATGATAACCTTCTCCAAATTCCTTGCCACCATCAAAACAGATGTTCCCATTCAGCTCGACATGGATTCGCTCGTCCGCGAAGAACCGAACGAAGAGGAACTCCGCAAGATTTTCGAGGAGTTGGAATTCCGCACACTCATCGATCGGGTACTCAAAAAGGGAAGCGGCAATTCGTCCTCCCCTACTCCAACCTCTCCGGTACCCGACCTCTTTGCCGGGACTCTGTTTGCCCAGCCGCAAACCTCCACTCCCGAAAACAGCGCCCCGATTCAAGGCGATTTGTTTGCAAATTTTGCGGGCGAGGGGACGGGCATTTCTGAAAATTCAAACCTGACGCGGTTAGAAATGCTCGATGTAGACTACCAACTCATTGATACAGAAGATAAAAGAGCAGAAATTATTCAAAAGTTACTTACAAGCGAAATTCTCTCAATAGATACCGAGACTACCGGAACCGAGCCAATGGACGCCGAACTTGTAGGAATGAGCTTCAGCGATGCCGAAAACCGTGCATACTACGTACCCGTTCCCGCCGAACGAGAGAAAGTCTTAAAAATTGTAAACGAGTTCCGCCCCCTCTTCGAAAACGAGAAATCCATGAAGGTGGGACAAAATATCAAGTACGATATGATTATCCTCCAAAATTACGGCGTCCGGGTGAAGGGCAAACTTTTCGACACCATGCTTGCCCACTACGTGCTTCAACCCGAACTCCGGCACAACATGGACTACCTAGCGGAAATCTACCTGCGCTACCAGACCATCCACATCGATGAGCTAATTGGAGCGCGAGGCAAAAACCAAAAGAACATGCGCGACCTTCCGCCCGAAGATGTCTACCGTTATGCCTGCGAGGATGCGGACGTCACCCTCAAACTGAAAAACGTGCTGGAAAAGGAACTGAAGGAACAAGATGCCGAACATCTGTTCTACGAAATAGAGATGCCGCTCGTGCCCGTACTTGTCAATATAGAGAGCAACGGAGTGCTGCTCGACACGGAAGCCTTGAAGCAATCGTCCCAACACTTCACCGTCCGTCTGCAGGAGATTGAGAAGGAAATCTACGAAATGGCCGGCGAAACATTCAACATCAGCTCCGCCAAGCAGGTAGGCGAAGTACTCTTCGACAAACTGAAAATCGTGGAGAAGGCGAAAAAGACCAAGACCGGACAATACGTCACCTCCGAAGAAGTGCTACAAAGCTACCGCAGCAAGCACGACATCATCGGAAAGATACTCGAGTACCGCGGACTGAAGAAGCTGCTGAGCACCTACATAGATGCCCTGCCCCAGCTCATCAACCCGCGCACGGGACGCATCCACACCTCCTTCAACCAGGCGGTAACCGCTACCGGACGCCTCAGCTCCAGCAATCCCAACCTGCAGAACATCCCCATCCGCGACGAAGACGGAAAGGAAATCCGCAAGGCGTTCATCCCCGACACCGGCTGCGAGTTCTTCTCTGCCGACTACTCGCAGATAGAGCTGCGCATCATGGCACACCTCAGCGAAGATAAGAACATGATAGACGCCTTCCTCAGCGGACACGACATCCACGCCGCCACCGCTGCCAAGATATATAAGATAGATATAAACGACGTAACCGCCGACATGCGCCGCAAGGCAAAAACGGCAAACTTCGGCATCATCTACGGCATCTCCGTCTTCGGGCTTGCCGAACGCATGGGCGTTTCCCGCCAGGAAGCCAAAGAGCTGATAGACGGCTACTTTGAAACCTACCCACAAGTGAAGGAGTATATGGACAAAAGCATCCAAGTGGCACGCGAGAACGGCTATGTGGAAACCATCTTCCACCGCAAGCGCTTCCTGCCGGACATCAACTCAAGAAACGGGGTGGTACGGGGCTATGCCGAACGGAATGCCATCAACGCTCCCATCCAGGGAAGTGCCGCCGACATCATAAAAGTAGCCATGGCACACATCTATCAGCGCTTCCAAGCTTACAATCTGAAAGCAAAGATGATTTTACAGGTCCATGACGAACTAAATTTCAGCGTTCCAGAGGCAGAAAAAGAGCTTGTACAGAAAATCGTAATCGAAGAGATGGAGCAGGCATATCGCATGTACGTACCCCTGAAAGCCGATTGTGGGTGGGGAAACAACTGGTTGCAGGCACACTAAACAGCCCAATAACTTTATTTAACTTACAATCAGAAAGCAACAGAAGCAATCCTTTCCAAATACAGTTTGCTCATCAGAATATCCGGCAACCTCGCTGCCGGATATTTTTTATTCACCAATCTTGCCAAAAGGAAAGCATACCGGAACCCTCACTACTGACATATTGATAAAATTTAATCCGATATTTATATTTATGTCAATTTAATACGTACCTTTGCAGCGAAATCAATGACATATTGATAGAAAATAGAAAGTTAAACTAAAAAAGACATAAAACCATGAAAGCAAAAGTATCTTTAAAAACAGTGATTGTTTCAGCACTTCTCTTAGTTTGCGGATTAAATGCCTCAGCCGACAATAAGAGCAACCTCATTTACAATTCGGAAGAAGTAAATGGCATGAAGGTGGCAGAGACCGTATACAAGATGGACGGAAACACGCTTGCCAACTATATGAAGTACAATTATAAGTACGACGACCAGAACCGCATGACGGAAAGCGAAGCCCTGAAATGGAACAGCACCAAGAATACATGGGGCAAGGACATGTGCATCCGCTATGCATACCAAGGCAAGACGATGACTACCACATACTACAAATGGAACAACAAGAAAGGCGAATACATACTGGTTCCCGAGATGACAGTAATCATGGACAACCCTAACATGTAATTGACAAACTCTCTCTTAAAGTAAGAAATCTTATTCCTAACAACAATAACCGAAACCTTTCATAAAAGAGCCGGAATGATTCGCACATTCCGGCTCTTTTATTATATCTTGAAAAACAAATCCTTTCCGTCAGATACCAATAACCTTACACGATTAGTATCCTGGATTGTTTTCTATAATGGCACTGTTTGTATCAATCTCACTTTGGGGAAGCGGCCAAAGTTCATCCTTTCCTTTGATATACTTCATCGTGTTATACACACGGAGATTCAGTGCTTTCCCATCCCAAGAACTACCTTCTGAATATGCCGGATGCCAGTTGTCATCAAATGAAGGCTTGGCATTGGACATAAGCCCTTTTTGATTGGGAGCATAAATCTTACCTGTCATCACTGTAGAAGCCATACCCCAACGACGGAGATCAAACCAACGAAAACCTTCATTACAAAGTTCAACAGTACGTTCGTAACGTAATGCCTTTCGGAGTCCGCTCTGCGAAGTAACTACCACATCGGGCATTCCTACACGATTACGAATTATATTGATGTCCGTTCGTGCTAACTCCAGATTGCCATCAGCCATTTCAATATTGGCTTCTGCCTCTATTAGATAAACCTCTGCTAAACGCATCAAGCCGCAATTAAGATCACTGGTTTCATGGTTGGAGATTGCAGCTCTTTCCAACTCGGCTATATCCAAATATTTCCTCCAGAGATATCCAGCAGGACCTTTAGTGCCATTGGCACCGTATACGCCCTTGGTTCCCTGTGACTCCATGTTTGTCACGTCCTTGCCCGTGCTATAGTCGTGAATCTTTTTACTGGTAGTGGAAGTCTGGAATTCTAGATTGAATATGCGTGAACCAGGTCGCAAACAGAAAAGATCCAGACGAGGGTCCCGGTTTTGCCAAGGGTTCTGCCAGTCATACAGAGAAGATTCCGTAATCGATTTGCCATCCTTGCATTGAAACATATCAACAAATGTTTGTGTAGGACCAAAATAGGCGCATCCTCCCAGTGTACGTGGAGCCATGTAATATGCCTCCTTGGTTTTATTACTGGATATTACCGCATCATACTGCACGGACCAGAGCCACTCATTGCTTGCCTCACCGTCATAACCAAACAGAGCCGTCTGACCGGTTGGCTCTCCTGCCTCATGACTTTCTCCACAATACTGTGTATTGATGGATTCCAATTCAAAGCCTGCCTCCTTAGCCAAATTCAAGGCTTGTTTGGCCGAACTGGCAGCCAAGTCATACTTTTTCCAATTCAAGGCAATACGGGCACGTAACGCATACGCTGCTACCCGTCCGATGCGTGCACTGCCATAGCTTTCTGCTTTATGGCGGAGTGGAAGGTTAGCCAAACACTCGTCGCTAAGATCCGAAAGCAGATTCTCTACAATGGTCTCTCTCGGTGTACGTGGGGTCTGGCTGTCATTTATACCCGCTGTGTGGACCACATACGGCAAGTCTCCATAGTGCTGGCAAGCTTGATCATAACAGAATGCCCGTATGCACAGCAGCTCTGCCCGTATACTCTCTATATCCGTATCAGAGGCTGTGCCACGCAGATTATCCAGCGCATCGAGAAGCTGGTTGATACGTGCCACGGTCTTATACACGCAATTATAAAGCTTGTTTGCCACCGCGTTTTCAGCAGAAGCTCCGGAGGTGATTAATTCCGTATACATAGCCGTGTTGACACGTGTAGCACCAATATCGGTAATATTGTCTGTCACCTTCCACCAGGTGGTGGTGCTGGCACTATAAGCTGTCAGAGATGAGTAAACAGCGTTCAAACCGAAATTCGCCTCTTCCATACTCGAAGGATAAGAGGCAGAAGACGGTGAAGTGAGTGGTTCAAGGTCGAGTGAACAAGCACCGAGACCTAATAGAGACAGCGAAAGGAGTGCTGTATAAATATTGTTTCGTTTCATATCATTTTTTCTTTTTATGTCTTCTTGAATACAGACGGTTTCCCTATTCCGGCTAATCAGAATTTGATGTCAACGCCAAAAGTGAAGGCTTTCGTCTGGGGATAATTGTTTGCCGCACCCAGAGATACCCCATCTGTTGCTGATGCGTTATAGTTGACTTCGGGGTCATAGCCATCCCAAAAGTCAGTAAAAGTCAAGAGATTCTCAGCATTGGCATAAATGTAGGCAGACTTCAGTCCGATGGCTTTCATCCATTTGGAGGGCAGGTCGTAACCCAGCTGCAGGTTCTTCAGACGCAGGTAAGCGGCACTCTTCATCCAGAAGGATGATGTATAGGTGTTGTTACTGCTCTTATAAGAGAGGCGAGGCGTGGATGCATCATGATTCTGCTCCGTCCAATAGTCAAGGTGTTCCTTGCGGTAGGTTCCTCCCTGATAGCAAGGCATCACATAGTAGGAATTGAGATAACCGTCGGCCTTGCCAACTCCTTGCAAGAAAGCCGAAAGACGAATTCCTTTGTATCCCACTCCTAAATTAAAGCTATAACTATAGCGTGGAACTGTACTTCCGATAATCGTCTTGTCATCTGTAGTAATTTTGTTGTCTCCGCTGACATTCCGGTATTTCAGGTCACCGGGATATACGGTTGTACCGAATTGGGGACAGTTGGCATTGATTTCGTCCGCTTCTTCTTGTGAATTGATGAAACCGTCGCATATCAATCCGTAAATGGAGTTAATGGAAGACCTCTCTTGGTTACGAATATCACCGCTTGTGCTGCTTGTGCCCCGCATGTCGGTGATGGTGTTTTTCACGTCGCTCAGCGTAAGGGCGGCATCCAGCGAAAAGTCCCTCGTCAGCTTCTTGCTGTAGCCTACGCTTAGCTCCCATCCCTGGTTTCTTACCTTGCCGGCATTCTGGAAGGGAGCACCCATACCAATGTGGTTGGGGATGTCCAGCTTCATCAGGATACCATCCGTTATCTTCCTATACCAGTCGGCAGTGATGTTGATACAGCCGAACAGTGAAAGATCTATGCCTAAGTCAGTCATGGTAGAAGTCTCCCATGTAAGGTCCCTATTGGAGAGCGAGGTAACAGCAGAGGTCGTGTAAAGATTACCTCCCATAGATATAGAGCCCGTAGAGAGTTGCTGAGTAGTGGGATAATAGGAACTTCCGATATTCTGGTTGCCCAGTTTGCCCCAAGAGGCACGTAATTTCAGATTATCCACTCTATCGCGTATAGATTCCATAAAGGGTTCCTCGCTGATGCGCCATGCTGCAGAGAATGAAGGGAACACGCCATATCGGTTACCCTCTGCAAATCTGGAAGAACCGTCGGTACGGATATTGGCCTCCACAAGGTAGCGTTCCTTGTAGTTGTAATTCAAGCGGCCAAAGAAGGAGTTGATGGCCCATTGGTACTCCCCTCCGCCATTGTTCATGTTCTCAATGTTACCGGCATCAATTTGGTCATATTGAGGGAAGTTGAATACTTGACGATAGGCAGAAAGAGTCTTTTCTGTATAGGTCTGACACTCCATACCTGCCATTACTTTGAAGTAGTGGTCATCCAGCTGTTTCTCATAGTTGGTCAGTGCCTGTGTGTTCCAGTAGAAGTAACGGTAGGCCGATTCTGTAAGCGAGTTGTAGGTTTCGCCGCTCTTGAAGCTGGTAGTACCTTCCGGGTCACCATACGTGGTGACAGAATTCTTATAGTTATGGTTATTCTTGGTGATATAACGTGGAGTGGCTTGAACTGACACATTCCATCCATCGAGAATCTTATAGGTCAGAGCCATCGCCATGGTAGCACGGATAACATTGTTTTTCACAATACCGCCTTCACGCAACAACAGCACGGGGTTATTGCCCATCAGACCATTTGCCCCATTATAAAGACCAGTAGTAAATTGATTGACAATGTTCGGGGTTCGGGTGTTCATATAATTGAAGGCATGTCCTTCGTAGGGAGAACTATTTTTATTGGCATTGCTTACTTGTATGTCAAACTTCATGTCCAGACGGTCGCTAAGCTTGATGTCCATATTGTTGCGTACAGAGATTTTACGGTAAGAGGAATTGACCACTATACCCGTCTGGTCCAGATACCCTATAGAAGTAAGTGTCTTGATACGTTCTGATGAAGAAGTCAGAGTAAGCGTATGCCCATGGTTGAATCCGTTTTCTGTAAGAATCAAGTCCTGCCAGTCTGTATTAGGATAGATGTCCGGGTCAGTAGCCATGCCAGCCACATATTCCCTTATATATTCATCACTATAGGGCAGGTCGGATCCGTCGTTACCTGCTGCCACATTTTCCAATTGCATATATTCCAATGCATCCACTTTTTGAGGAAGCATCGTTGCGCCTTGGAATCCAAAATATCCTTTATAGGATATGCTGAACTTGTCTTGACTGCCACCCCGTTTGGTAGTCACCAGAATGACACCATTGGCAGCACGTGAACCATAGATGGATGCAGATGCAGCATCTTTCAAGACGGACACTGACTCGATGATGTTAGGATCCACTTCATCTATGGTTCCTTCTACGCCATCGACCAACACCAACGGGGCGGCACTATCACCACCGAAGGTTCCGATACCACGTATACGTATATGACCGCCATTGCCGCCTGGCTCACCGCTCTGTGTAGTGACAGTTACACCTGCAGCCATGCCTTGCAGAGCCGAAGATACGTTTGATACTCGACGGCTTGCAAGCTTCTCGCTGTTAAGCGAAGAAACCGAGCCTGACAGATTAACCTTCTTGTTAGTGCTATAACCTACCACTACCACGTCGTTAAGCAATTGTGAGTCTTCATCCAGTACCACATGAATGAAGTTCTCCCCTGCAGTCTTCAGCTTGAGGGTACGGAAGCCGATGTAGGATACGATGAGTTCCGCGTCTTCGATGGTTTCAAAATTGAAGTTGCCGTCCACATCGGTAATGGTTTTCTCGGGAGAATGGGTCACTTGAATTGTAGCACCGGGAAGTGGATTATTGAACCGGTCCACCACTTTACCTTTGACGGGTTTCAGTGAAGCTGCGACTACATTCAACGAAACAAGCAGCCCACAGACACACACAAAGGATTTAATCATTCTTGTTTTCATTAGTTTTTATGATGATTTTAATTTCGGCTGCAAAAGAATGGATGCTGTATTACAGACTTGTGTCACTTCTGTGATTTTGATATGACACCGGATGAGAGCCCGACATATGTAACTTGAACGTAACCCCATAGAAACGACGAAGTAATTTCACTCACCTATTTTTGCTCTCAATTCAAACAACAAATAATTGAAAGAGAAAAGCAATGAACAAAAAGAACATTTTTTACGCCGCATTGCTGCTTATGGCAATAGGGGCAGAAGCTAAAGAGATTAAAGGCAAAGTCATGGCCGACGGCAAGGGGCTGGCCAAAGTTGTAGTAACCGATGGCACCGCATTCGCTCTTACCAGTGAAGACGGAAGCTATATGATTGATGCTGATGAGAAGGCCCACTTTATCTATGTAGTGACACCTTCAGGCTATATGGCTCCTTGCAACGGGGGTACTCCCGTCTTCTATAAGACTCTGAACGAGAACAGCCACGATTTCCAGCTCCATCGCTGGGGAACAGTAGGAGGCAAATACGCCATGATGGCAGCAGCCGATACACAACCGCGCGGAGAGAACGCATTCCATCGGCTTGAAACGGAAGCTTTCCCCGACCTCAAGCAAGTGGGCTTTGAATATATGAGCCAGAATATTCCTGCTTTCGCCATCTTCTTGGGCGACATCTTATGGGATAACCTGGAAATGTTTCCCCACATCAAGCAAGAGATAGCAAAGATCCAAATTCCCATCTATCCGGTTATCGGCAACCACGACCACGACAAGGAGGTGAGCGACGATGATGCCAGTGCACATCTTTATCGGCATTTCTTTGGACCCACTTACTATGCGTTCAATGCTGGAAAAGACTATTATATCGTTTTGGACAATATCCTTTATAAAGGAAACAAGAAGTATGAGGTGGGGCTCAATGATCAGCAGCTCAATTGGGTGAAGAGCTATCTGCAGTACGTCCCCAAAGGGGCTCATCTGTTTGTTTGCATGCATGCTCCGGCATACTTCTATAACGAGAACTACAAGTTGGGACGCGTAGCCGAGTTACTCGACCTTTTCGAGGGTTATAAGGTAGATATTCTCAGTGGTCACACTCATGTACAATGCAACACACAAATCAGAAACAACATTCGTGAGTACAATATCGCCTCCATCGGAGGCGCGTGGTGGTTATGGGACGGCATCTATAGCAAAGACGGTACCCCTATTGGCTACCAAGTATTCGAATCCGGCAAGAACGGAATTGCAAATTATTTCAAGTCATTAGGACATGACCGTGACTATCAGTTCCGTTACTATCCCGTGGGTACAGTACCCGGCCATGAAGACGAACTCTGCGTCAAGGTATGGAATTGGGATAACCGCTGGAAAGTGGAATACTACGAAGACGGGAAGTTGAAAGGCGAAATGAAGCAGTATAAAGGCATGGATCCTGATTATGATTTCTTCCTGCAGCGCAAAGCTGTCACAGAGGGAAAGGATATGAAGGAACGTGGTCGCCAAGCTAACAAGAATGCTTATTTCTTTTTCTCTACAAAACCGAGCGATAAAGCAAAGAAAATAAAAATCGTGGTGACTGACGCCAACGGGAAAAGCTACGAGCAGTCTTTGGAACATTAAGTAAACAGACAGATAGTAATCGGTACCTGATTATGAGCCATTCCCTGCTCCTCGTTATTCAGCTATCGGTTATTATTCGTACCTTTACCCGAAAAAGGAATGCCACATGATACCCGAGACCCTCATTACCTATATCGAGACAGCAATCATTCCCCGGTACAAGGAGTTTGACAAGGCACACAACCTCTCACACGTCCGCACCGTCATCGAAGAAAGCCTTGCCCTCGCCCGGCAATATCCCGAAGCGGACGAACGCCTGGCATACGTCATTGCCGCTTACCATGACACGGGACTATGCCGCGACCGCGCCACCCACCACCTTGTCTCCGGCGAGATACTGATGGTAGACGACACCCTGCGGCAATGGTTCTCCGATACGGAAATCCTCCTCATGAAAGAAGCCGTAGAAGACCACCGCGCCTCCACCGACCACGAGCCGCGCAGCATCTACGGCAAGATTGTTGCCGAAGCAGACCGCATCATCGACCCGGACATCACCCTGCGCCGCACCGTGCAGTACGGATTGAAACAGAATCCTGCCGCCGACAAGGAGTGGCACTACCAGCGGTTCCATCAGCATCTCATGGCAAAATATGCACCCGGCGGTTATCTGAAGCTCTGGTTTCCCGAGGACAAGAATGCGGAACAGCTGAAGAAGCTCCAAGCCATTATCGCAGACGAAGGACAGCTGCGGCAAGTTTTCAACCGAATATTCGAGGAGGAAAAGTAATAGCGGTATCAATGAAGCATATGCCCCATTTCATTACCGACTATGGAAACGGTTTGTTTCCTATAATGGAACAGAGTGTTCTCTATAAGGAAACAAAGTGTTTCCTATAACGGAACAAATCGTTTTATCCCGTCGAAACAAGTCGTTTCATACAAGAGAAACAATCTGTTCCGACGGGGTGTAACAAAGTGTTCAGTACTGTGAACTAATACAATAGCTCTATTTAGAAGGTCTCACAAGATAAGTATCCGCCTCCATAAGTATAAAGACTTATGGGCGTGCCAACATGAGGAAATCATAAAACTCACAGATGGACTGGCCTTCGGTCTCTGATTCGAAGACAAAGAAGAGCGGCTGCTTTCCCTTATGCAGCTTTGCCGGAATAGAGAGCGAAGCATAGAACTCCCTGCAAGTGCTGCCAGCCTTCACATTCACAAGTCCTATCTCTACACCGCCTTTTGTTGTCCAAGGGCTACCCAGCATGATGCGGATGCGCCCGTCGGTATCTTCAGCCTTCAACCTTAACTGCATCTGCAAAGACTTATCTCGCGGAACGGCATTCATATTCAGGTATTTATATCCTACAATCGACCCACTTGTGTTATTCACCACCGGAGCGAACGGGATTTTGTGGTTGTTATCGCCGGCATAGGGATTATTATCCCGGTACACAGGCCGGATATAAGACCCCGTATACACATAATGGGGATAGACCTCTTTGATTCCTCCGGGATTGGTGTGCCAACAAGCCAGCCCGGCCGAGATGCGCTGCATAGGATTGAGCCCTTCAAGAAGGAAGCCTTCAGAGTTGAACTCTCCGCGTGAAATCACGACTTTCCCGCCTTTTCCTTTTTCCACCTTTACATCAATGGCCGACACCATAGCTTGGCGTGCATAGCAATCGGTACCTATCTGGCGATGATAGAACACGTACCATTGCCCTCCTATCTTGCAGATACTGCCATGCGTATTTCCACCGGGCATGGCCGAAGCTATCACATTGCCCTTTTCATCATACTCGCGCGCACGGGCATCGATGATTGTTCCGCCATAGGTCCAGGGACCCAGAGGATGCTCGCTATAAGCGTATGCCAGCGTATAGTTGCTGGCGTTCGGCAAGCCATCTTCACCCTCAGCGGTAGTACGGCTATAGATAAACACATACTTATCCTCAATCTTGCGGATGGAGGATGCCTCAAAGAAGCGGAATATACCTTCCTGCCGATAGCCTGAAATCATGTTCTCCACCACTTCGGTACCGGGCTTTACCGTGCACATGGTAGCAGGGTCCAACTCCGCGCCATGCGAAATGCCAAATCCCCAATAACCATACACGCGTCCATCATCGTCAACAAACACTGCGGGGTCGAATCCCAAGCAACCGAAAGTCTCACGAGGACGTTCCTTGTTCCAATTGCATACTGTAAACGGACCATCGGGACGGTCGCTTTTGGCAATCATGGAATTGCGCCCGCCACCTTGATTATTCGGAAAGAGGTAATAAGTTTTCTTACCATCGGCATCGGTAGTTACTGTCACGTCAGGGGCAAAAAGCACGTCGTCGGTCCCATCAGCATTCAGTTTATACAGCTCGGGCGACTCATTGACTTTAAATATCACGCCGTCATATCTCCAACGGGTCAAGTCCTCTACGGGTGCCGACCACACCACTTGGTCACGTCCACAATACATCCACTTGAGATTATCGTGCGAGCCATAAATATAGACACGGTACTTGCCGGGGCAGTCAGGATCCTCAAACACATAGGGCTCACCGTCAGGAATAAACTCCCAAAGCGGCAGATAAGGATTCTGTGCAGATAATGTAAAAGACAGACCGATGAGACATGAGAAAATCATCAGAATTTTTCTTACTTTGTTTTTCATAATTGCATTGATTTATAGAATGATACTTAAATTATAATTGCGACAAAACTATCAATTTATCGTTTCATCATCATGCTTTTAATGCAAATTAACACGTTCAATACGAATTTCTAAATACCGTTCCGGCGGCTCTCCCATCTCCTCCTTTCTTCGTTGGTGTATGCAAAAATCAGCTATTTTTCAGTAAGTTTGTCCGGTTTGCACTATCTTTGCTTAAAAAAGCGAAGATAGGCTGCACCTCAGCATAAAAAATGAACGAGTTCATTTTATTCTGCATTCGGTTTGCACTATCTTTGCATCCAATTAACTGAACAATAACTAAAAAAACAAGATAACACTATGGCATTAAAAGCTGGTATCGTGGGCCTTCCCAACGTAGGAAAATCCACTCTTTTCAACTGCTTGAGCAGCGCAAAGGCACAAGCGGCAAACTTCCCGTTCTGTACAATCGACGCCCAAATGGGACAAGTGTCCGTACCCGACGAACGACTGACGAAGCTCGCCGAGCTGGTTCACCCGGGGCGTATCGTACCTGCCGTGTGCGACATCGTAGACATTGCCGGACTGGTGAAGGGCGCCAGCAAAGGTGAAGGACTCGGCAACCAGTTCTTGGGCAACATCCGCGAGTGCGACGCCATCATTCACGTGCTGCGCTGCTTCGACAACGGCAACATCGTCCACGTGGACGGTTCGGTGAACCCCGTGCGCGACAAGGAAATCATCGACACAGAGCTGCAACTGAAGGACCTCGACACGGTGGAAAACCGCATCAAGCGTGTAGAGAAGATTGCCAAAGTGGGTGGCGACAAGGCGGCAAAGATAGAGTACGAACTCCTGCTCCGCTACAAGGATGCCCTGGAACAAGGACAAAGCGCCCGCACCGTCATTCCGCAGAACGACGACGAGGAACAATGCGCCAAGCAGATGTTCCTGCTTACTACCAAGCCTGTGCTCTACGTCTGCAACGTGGATGACGTCAGTGCCGCCAGCGGCAACCAGTACGTAGAGCAGGTGCGTGAAGCCATCAAGGGCGAGGATGCGGAACTCATCATCATCTCCGCCCAGACCGAGGCCGACATCGCCGAACTGGAGACATACGAAGAAAAGCAGATGTTCCTCGAAGACCTGGGACTGAAAGAAAGCGGCTGCAACCGTTTGATTAAAGCTATCTACAGCCTGCTGAACCTCGAAACCTTCATCACTGCCGGAGAGATGGAAGTAAAGGCATGGACCTATCGCAAGGGATGGAAAGCGCCGCAATGCGCCGGCGTTATCCATACGGATTTCGAGAAAGGGTTTATCCGGGCAGAGGTCATCAAGTATGAGGATTATATCAAGTATGGTAGCGAAGCAGCCGTGCGCGAAGCCGGAAAGTTGGGTGTGGAAGGCAAGGAGTATGTGGTGCAGGATGGGGACATCATGCACTTCAGGTTCAATGTGTAATGATATTCATTCCAGATGGCAATGTACAAAGAAAGTACATTGCCATTTTCTAATAAACTCCATACAATAACAATACTGTGAAACAGATTATCTTCCTTTTATTCTTATTGTCCTGTACTGCCGTTTATGCACAACAGCAAGACTCGGTAACCATTCACGGACGGGTGACTGATTACAACGGACAGCCGATAGACAGTGCCAGCGTCTGGTGGCAAAACCCGCAGTTCAATGACATCATAGAAGCCATAACCGACAAAGACGGGCATTACACGGCCCGTATACCCAAAGGGAAATATCAAAGTGCAGCCTCTATTTATCTGCCCTCCTATGCGCACATTGCCATGAAAAGCGGGCTGCCCGAGACTGAACACCGCCTGGAGTTCTGGGCCTGGGATTTCATCGCCGACCGCGACACTACACTCGACATACGTTATCATCGTATGGAAGCTTATGGCCTGCGTGCTTTCTGCATCCCCGGAGCCATGCCTACTTATCAGATATACGTCCGTCCCATGAGCTTGACACGTACCTACCAATGGATGAAAGAAACAAAGCCCGAGTCATTGGTACACGGTGAAAACCTGAGTGACATTGAGCAACAAGAACAAAACAAAGAAGCCAGAGAATGCCAGATGGCTCCCCGCCCCGGGCAACTGAAAGTCACCGTCTGGATAGACGGCGAGAAAGTCCCCGTGCTGATGAAGCAGGAAATAAAAGAATATTTCGACAGCAACGAATATGGCAACGCCTATCTATTGACAGTAGACATGCCCAAGCATCCCAAAAAAGACCTTCCCTACCGTATCTTCAAAGTAGAACTGGAAGACATGGAGAACGGTGACCGGGGCGAAGGGCTTTACTATATGGAAAAGGAAAACTACGTTCAATAAACCATACACAACAAATGGCAAACAGTAATCTGAAATACCTCATAGCAGGTACCGGCGGCGTAGGCGGAAGCATCGCCGCCTTTCTTTCATTATCCGGCAAAGACGTCACTTGCATTGCACGTGGCGAACACCTTGCCGCCATACGCGGGAACGGATTGCAACTGCACTCCGATTTGAAAGGTGAACATTCTCTGAAAGTGGCGGCATTTACCGCAGAAGAATTCCAAGGCAAAGCGGATGTTATCTTCGTCTGCGTCAAAGGTTATTCCGTAGACTCCATTACGGAACTCATCAAACGTGCCTCACACGAGCGTACAGTGGTAATCCCCATCCTGAATGTTTACGGAACCGGTCCCCGTATCCAGCGGTTGGTCCCCGGCGTCACGGTGCTCGACGGCTGCATCTACATCGTAGGATTCGTATCCGGACGGGGAGAAATCACGCAGATGGGAAAGATTTTCCGGCTCGTCTACGGAGCACACCGCAGCACGATTGTTTCCCGTGAAACATTGGAAGCCGTGCAACGCGATTTGCAGGAAAGCGGTATCAAAGCCGAAATCTCCGACGACATCAACCGGGACACATTCGTCAAGTGGTCCTTCATTTCTGCTATGGCCGTCACCGGAGCCTATTACGACGTACCTATGGGCGAAGTCCAGAAACCGGGCAAAGTGCGCGACACCTTTATCGGACTGTCACAAGAGAGTGCAGCTTTGGGCAGGAAGTTGGGTATAGAATTCAAGGAAGACATCGTGCAGTATAACCTCAAAGTAATAGACAAACTCGCCCCTGAAAGTACCGCCTCCATGCAGAAAGATATGGCCAAAGGACATCAGAGCGAAGTACAAGGCTTGTTGTTCGACATGATTACGGCTGCAGAGGAACAAGGGATTGAGGTGCCGACGTATAGGATGGTGGCGGAGAAATTCAAATAAACTGCCACGATGAACTGCCAAACGAGATAATTTCATACCTTTGTCCCGAACAACCCCGTAATTCAGTAATTTAATTCTTCATAAATATGTTATCACTACTCACCATCAACTGGAACCCCGACCCCGAACTATTCAACTTCTTCGGCATATCCATCCGCTACTACGGTTTGTTATGGATTATCGGCCTCGCTTTTGCCTACCTTATCGTGCAACACCAGTACCGCGACCGCAAAATAGACGAAAAGAAATTCGAACCTCTTTTCTTCTATTGCTTCTTCGGCATACTGATAGGCGCACGACTGGGCCACTGCATATTTTACGACTGGGCCTACTACCAAGACCACTTCGTTGAAATGATTCTCCCCATCAAGCAGACCGCCGCAGGATGGAAAATGACGGGTTACACCGGCCTTGCCAGCCACGGCGGCACGCTGGGCCTGATTATCGCCCTCTGGATGTACTGCCGCAAGACGAAGATGCACTACATGGACGTGCTCGACATGATAGCCGTTGCCACTCCCATCACCGCCTGCTGCATCCGCCTTGCCAACCTGATGAACTCCGAAATCATCGGCAAACCGACCGACGTGCCCTGGGCATTCATCTTCGAGCGCGAAGACATGCTGCCCCGCCATCCGGCACAGCTCTACGAAGCCATCGCCTACTTCATCTTCTTCCTGGGGATGGTCTGGCTATACAAACGCGGACAGAAGAAACAAGAGACCAAGCTCGAAACAGATTTCAGCACCACCAAGCGGAAATCAACCACCGTGCAGGCCGAAGCCTCCCTGCCCTATCACCGCGGTTTCTTCTTCGGACTCTGCCTGACGGAGATTTTCACCTTCCGTTTCTTCATCGAGTTCCTGAAAGAAAACCAGGTGAACTTTGAGGACAGCATGACGCTGAACATGGGCCAGTGGCTCAGTATCCCGTTTGTGATTATCGGGGTATATTTCATGTGTTTCTACGGGAAGAAAGCTTCCAAATAAACATTTCAGCCCTACATAAGCAACATACCCACCCCTTTCATCTGTGTGGATTTCTCTACTTTTACGGCATCGAAACAGTAACCGTAAATCATATATTTATCATGAAAGAGAGACAACTGATGAAAGGGGCAGCTTTTATGCTGCTGGCAGCAACTGCCACCCTGCCTGCGCATGCCCAACTGAAAACAAATGCCGGCGTGCAATACCTGCTTTCCCAGTCGAAAGACATGAGCCAGGATTTTCTGGACCTCAGCAACACCTATTTCTTTGCCGACAGCCTGGTATCGTTCGACACCTCTACCGGTAAAGGGACTGTCCAGTGGAAACGCCAGCAACTGATGCCCCGCCAGGCATTCAATGCAAACACCTACCTGCACCAGCCCCTCCAGTCGCTGGACTTCCCGGAGACGGCCTACGACAACAACCCGCAGCTGACGTTCACCGTCGAACCGGTCAGCGAACGCACCCTCCGCATCCGTATGCTCACCTCGCCCATCGTGCCGAAAGAAGATGCCGACGACCCCATGCTCATAGGAAAGCCCGCCGACGGACGCTCTTTCTGGAAAGCCGAGAAAACGGACAAAGGTACCCTGTACACCTCCCGATACGGCAGCCTGCTCATCGAGAATTACCCCTGGCGCCTGGTGCTGAAAGATGCCGACGGACGCCTGCTGACACAGACTCGTTGCTGGAGCGACAACGACTCCACACAGGTCAAGGTACCTCCATTCAGCTTTATCAAGCGCGGCTCGGACAACTCACGCAGCATCAATCCCGTATTCAGCCTTGCACCGAACGAGAAAATCTACGGTTGCGGCGAGTCCGCCACCGCACTGAACAAGGCCGGACAAAAGGTCAACCTCTTTGTCACCGACCCGCAGGGCCCCGAAACCCCGGACATGTACAAGCCTATCCCCTTCTTTTTCAGTAACCGCGGCTATGGCATGTTTATGCACACTTCCGCCCCCGTGACCTGCGACTTCGGCTGCTCCTACATCGGAGCCACCAAACTCTTTATGGCAGACGAAGCGATGGACATCTTCATCTTCCTGGGTTCGCCAAAGGAGATGCTGAGCGAATACACCGCACTAGTAGGACGGCCCGAAATGCCCCCTTTGTGGAGCTTCGGCACCTGGATGAGCCGCATCACCTACTTCAGCGAAGCAGAGGGCCGCGATGTAGCCCGGAAACTGCGTGAGAACAAGATACCGAGCGATGTCATCCACTTCGATACCGGCTGGTTCGGCGTGGACTGGCAATGCGACTACGCCTTTGCCGCCGACCGCTTCGACAATCCCCGGCAGATGCTCACCGACCTAAGGTCACAAGGCTTCCGCACCTGCCTCTGGCAACTCCCCTACTTCACTCCGAAAAACAAGTTCTTCCCCGAGCTGGTGGAACGCGGTCTGTACGTACGCAACGGTAAGGGGCAGCTCCCCTACGAGGACGTGGTGCTGGACTTCACCAACCCCGAAACCGTGAAGTGGTATCAGGAAAAACTCGGCAATCTGATTGAAATGGGTGTAGGCGCCATCAAAGTAGACTTCGGCGAAGGTGCCCCGCTGGATGCCATCTATGCCAACGGCCGTAGCGGACTGTACGAACACAACCTCTACCCGCTGCGCTACAACAAAACCGTGGCCGACATCATCAAGAAGCTGCACGGCGAAAACATCATCTGGGCACGCTCTGCATGGGCAGGCTCACAACGCTACCCGCTGCACTGGGGCGGTGATGCCGCAACCACCGAAACCGGTTTCGAGGGAACCATCCGCAGCGGCCTCTCCATCGGACTGAGCGGATTCTGCTTCTGGAGCAATGACATAGGCGGCTTCGTGACCCAAAGCCCCGAAAGCCTCTACCGCCGC
>ULVG01080375.1_pt1 | contig 29296 bp, 26 predicted proteins | sample 1959221 | NCBI WGS metagenome assembly ULVG01 (sample SAMEA4835780, study PRJEB28245) | human gut metagenome | biome: gut microbiome; material: fecal sample | place: Denmark | collected 2008
AGGTTCGAATTTTAAAGGAGGATATCTTTAACGCTTACGTTAATCAAGCAATAATTGATCTTGGTGAGCATATAAGCTAACGTAAATGGTATAAGAAGTATGGCTTTGTTATAAAGCAATTATTAAACCTATGGAGGTAAAAGAAAAGTATAAACAGTTGTGATTGAGTATTCACCGAAAGCAGAGAATATGCCCAAAAAAATCGAAGAAAAAGTTAATGAGATGTTGAATGATGGATATGTATTGGTAACGATTACGGAAACAACGACAGCGAAAGCAATTTTGGTATTAAAAGAATAAAATGCTTTAATTCTTAATATTGTTAAAGATAGGCTATATCTATTAGAAGGTTGAATTGGATATGAATGTTGTAGCGATAATTATTTAATTGTTGATTATGTTCCTAGTTTTTGGATTCTTGGCATTTGGAATACTTTTGATTAATCCATTGACTTTCATAAGCGGTTACCGCTAGAAATTCAAGAAGCATACATTACAAAATGCAGCATAAAGAAGCAATAAAGAAAAAACTGGTAATAAGAAGATAAATAGCATTTGATTTTGTGTATGCTATTGATGTATTTAAGTCGATAGATCACGAGTTTCAAAATATAAAAGAAAAAGTAAAGTTCTGGCCTCTAGCATATGGTAAACTTAGATAACTGCTTTTGAAAATAAGTAATCAATTTTAAAAATGGTGAATTGAAGGAGTAGTAACATGATAAAAGCTATAAGGAAGAAAGAATCCGTTATAAAAGAGGTCATCATAAGCGAAGCAATTATATGGATGGTGGGACTGGCCTTGGCTATATTCGTTATAGCCTGGCCGAGAGAATACGCCTTGGATTTCTTCATGATGATAGAGCACATGCATATCGACAGGATATATCTCGGTCTTGCCATTATTATATTGACCTTAATCATTTCAGTTGTAATTTTCTTTTTGTTGGTCAAGGAAACAAGATGGAATAACCATAATTTAAACTTAGCACCTATAGAGTTATCTAATGATCAGATTATCATTAATAATTATGATGGCAAGGATATAATCGATGTTGATGAGATAGTTGAAATCAAGATAATGAATCATGACTCTGTGCTTCAAATTAAAACCAAGGACGAGAAAACACACCATCCTGACCATTTGAAAAACACTAGGGAAGTGTATGAGTCACTCAAAAATACAATGGCTAGTGATTATCCATCAATAGAGTTCACTGATTCTACCAACAAGGCCTCAGAGAAGTGATTGATAATGGAAGCAGTGATGAAGAAAACTAATTTTTACTTTGTATTATTTTTTACGCTTTATTTTCAATAGTCTTCGTTATGGTTTGTAATCTCGATAGCAAATGGATATATTCCTGAAACAATCAAAGTTATTATCAAAGTTAATAATGATAGAGTATCAATTGTGAGCTCAGTTCTAGAGTATATATTTTTAATGGTTATATAATTCAACTTTGTTATTTTGTTTCTTTTGTTGCGAGTATAAAACATTTAAAACTTAGTTTTTAATAGTGCTTGATTGTCTTTATTTGGAATAACTATTATTTTTGAATCGAATGGTAAAGCATTGCTTTCTTTTGAAATTAGAAAATAGCACTAAATCCAAACATAGAAGCTAAAAGATTTCTTTAAATTTATGTCTTCTTATTGATTTTTTTACTGAATTAGCCTATATTCTTCCCGCTAAGGGATTCGTTGGAAACGAATACCCGGGAGGATATAGCATTTATGAAAAAAGACATTCACCCAGCCTATTATCAGGCTACAGTCACCTGCACCACTTGCGGAACTTCATTTGTAGTTGGATCTACCAAGAAGAGCATCAATGTTGATACTTGTTCACACTGCCACTCTTTCTACACTGGTAAGGTCAACCTCAACTCTAAGACTGGACGTATTGATCGCTTCAACCGTAAGGCTGCAGCTGCCAAGAAAACAGAGTCTAAGTAATACACTTGAATAAACTAGACCACCTTTTAAAAGGTGGTCTTTTTATATTCAAAGTGAATTTGGTTTTAAGATTGTAAATGTTGAAAAAATATGTGGGTTTTACATGACAAGTGATAAGAAGTAGTATAATTTGTTTTGAGAGGAGGAAAGGATTTGAATAGTATGAAAAAACATTTCTTATATTTGATTGGTGCTTTTTGTTCGTTACTAGCACCTCTCTTATTGGTCTTTATAGCTCAGCCTTTCTTTCATATTGAAGGTGATATGTCTCATGGTGTTTTGAATGGCTATGATCAGCTTGGAAATTTAATTTGTATTGTTATTATTCCAAGTATCTTAATTGCAGTATGTCTTTTCTTCTCATATTTCTTATTGATTCATAAAAAGAGAATGAATAATATAAATATCGTTCTATCTTTAGTAGTTTCAATTATATTTACTATTGTAGAAGTGTTAGTATTAGCTTTGGGATCTTATATGGCTACTATAGAATTGCTCAATTATATGATTCCTACAATTGTCGGTTATCCTGTTGTTGCATTTAGTCTTTATTGCTTGTGGAAACAATACTCTTATTCTTTGAAATACCATAAAAACAAAGTGATAGAAGAAAAGAGAAAAAATGAAGTTTTATAAATAGAAAACTAGATTATTTTGAATTGGGTCTTAATTAGGAAATCCTTATTTGAAATATCAAATCTCAGCTTTTTTGGCAAATATGCAAATATTTATGAAAACGAAAAGTGCATATCTTTTTGACATACACTTATTCAAAGTATTTGATTCGACTATTAGTTTTACTTAGATCTATCTTTTCCGATGAAATCCCCATAAAGCGGAGTCGCTATATCAAATCCACCTGCAACTGCTAGAACTTGGCCTGTGATGTATTTGGATTCATCGCTGGCGAAGAATAATACAGCATTGGCTATTTCTTCAGGTAAAGCCATTCTATTTAAAGGAACATGTTTTAAGAACATTCCTTGGAATGCTTCGTTTATGTTTTGCTTTACGGCATCAGTTGCTGTAATTCCAGGTAGAACAGCATTACAACGAATGTTGTTTCTGGCTTCAGTTACTGAAATCAATTGAGTTAAATAGTTTATGGCTGCTTTTGAAGTTCCATAAGCTACTTGAGACAAATCTGGAACTTTACCTCCGATAGAAGAAATATTGATGATAGATCCGCCGTTTTTATCCATATACTTTAGTGCTGCTTGTGAAGTCATAAATACGCTTTTAAGATTGATACTTATCGTATCGATAAATACTTTTGGATCAGTATTTCTTAAGTCTCTATCTTTTGTAGGGTCACTAGTTCCAAAATTGTTGACCAAGATATCTATATGACCTTCTTTTTTACCGACTTCTTCTACTGAAGAAGAAAAGCTTTCTTCTTTAGATGCATCACAAAATACGGGAAATACTCTTTCCTGCCATTCTTTAGGAAACTGAGCTATTGAATCGTTAGCTCTTTGAATGTTTCTAACAGCCATATAGACTTTTGCACCTTCATTTAGAAATGATTTGACGATAGCAAATCCAATTCCTCTAGTAGATGCTGTGACTATTGCAACTTTTCCTTGTAATCTCATTTTTAACCTTCTTTCTATACTTCTTGCAAGCAAAAGTATTATATCTTCTAATATAAGTAAATAAAGATGAAATAAAAAACCACTCATTATGAGTGGTGATAATATCTAGGTGGTGGACCGTAAAGGACTCGAACCTTTGGCCCGCTGATTAAGGGTCAGCTGCTCTACCAACTGAGCTAACGGTCCATCGCTATTTAAGATAGCGGAAGTAAATATACACAAGTCGAAATAAAAATGCAATAGTAAATTTTAAAAAAATGAAGAAACATAATTTGAATTGCACTTATAAGGCTGAATTGTGTAAGATTCGTTGCTATTATAAAATTAAGTTATTGATATTATCTATTCATATATGTGTGTTAAATATTAAATAGACACAATCAGAGGACTAATACTTAAGGAGTTATAGAATCTATTAGAGCAAATTGTAAGTTAATTGTAAAGGAATTACAAAAAAGCTAATATTTAATAAAAAATAGTCATAATTGGGCTTAATTTACTCGGTATGATAGCAGATTAAATATTTAATTATTAAAAAGTATTTAATGAAAAATTAAATACAAAATTAAAAAGTGTTCATATTTTTCTTTTTCTTTTTTGCTAATCTAATCCAAAATTATAAAAAATAGATATTTTTTCTAAGAAAAATCAATATATTGAAATTTCTTGAATTAAAATTAGCTAAGTTATATAAATACATCTACGAAAGATTTTTCTAAATCTACGCAATGAAAGGATATTTTGAAAAAATGAAAAAATTTGTTTTGGCTTTTGGTATTCCTGTGTTGGCAGTCGCTTCTTTGATTGGATCTGGTTACGCAACATGGTATTTCAACAATACTGTCGAACCTGATAGTAAAAATATTACAGTAGAACCTACAGAAAAGAAGGTTGTAGGTGCTAAGTTCCAACATGGTAAGGAGAATATTAAGCTAGTTCTTGATCAAACAGATAAAACTGGTGAAACTGATGATGGAATGCCCCATGATCGTAAGAGTGTTCATTTTGAAGGACTTTTCAGTGAGTCTTTGATAGCAGATGATGGAAATGACGAAACTACTGGTGATAAGTTCGTTAGTGGAATTTCTTATAAAATAACTACTACAATTACTATTCCTGCAGAAGTTGCTACATATGTTAATTTCAAATTCAATGGCAATACTTCCTCCGCTACTAACTTAACTCTTACAAAAGAAACTACATTTGTACCAGAAGATAATCAAATAGCACTTGAGGATTTTTTCAAAATTTCTCATGATACGGGTAATACTGATGTGATTGTTGAATATGCAAAAGAGCCTTCTAAATTGGCTGAATATGAAGCTATGAAGACCGCTGTACTTGATAAAACCATTGATATTAGATTTGAAGCTGAAATTGTTACTACTAAGTAGTCTAATAATCTTTAAGTTTTAAGGGAGTTCTTATATGAAAAGGTACATGAAATCATTGCTATTTGGTTTTGTGGTACCTTTTTTTGCTATTTTATCATTATTTGGTGTTGGATATTCAACATGGTACTTTGTAAATGATGTGACTAAAGATAACATAACTATTTCTACCGATATAACAGGTGTTGCTGATTTTGGAAAGATAGTCATTAATTATGATAAAAATAGTGTAGAAGATATTAGTTCGTCTTCTTTGAATTCTAAAATAATTGTTGAATCTGATGGAATCCATTTGATTAATCCGTTTTATGTACATTATCTACTTCCGAAAGGAGCATTAATTTCTAGTGCAGGAAACGTACTTAAATTTAACTTGCAATTAACAGTTGATTCTGGATATGTAGCTGACAGCCAAATGTCTGTCAAAAATATTATGAATGTGTCCTATTTACCTTATTCACACAATAATAGCTCAGATCGGAAATTTATTAATGTCGGTGAAAAGAATATAGATGTAACAATACCAGCAGATAATACTAGAAGAACAGTAATTTATAATGGAATTCAGTGGCGACAAGATATTGAACTAGTAAGTTCTAAAGATGCTACTACTTCAGATCCTTACAACAAGTTTACAGTAAGCGATGAAGGTAAAGTTATAGAGGATGATCAATATAAAGTAGTGAGTCCGAGTGACTCTACTCTTAGAGAAGCTGATAAGGAAGCTGCTAAGGACACATTCGTCTTTTGCTCTGACAATCTATATTTTAGTTTTCCAGACGGCTTTAAGATTACTGATAAATTAGAAGATGTAGTTCAAATCTTTAGTAATGCAAAGATTTCTTTTACTTTTTCAGTGTCGCTTTAATAAATAATAACAAGAAAGAAGGTATATATGGGTTTATCAACATTGGTGCTGATTGTATCTGCAATATCATTGGTGTGTTTTGCAATTGTCTATATTTGTATCTTCTCCTTTTATTACTTTAATAGAAAGAAGTGTATAGAAAACAAATTAGAAGATAACGAAGTAATTAAGATTTTGGATAAAGATGTTGAGAAGTATGATAAGAAGAAAAATAAAAAACTATCTTTTATAGATACTTACTATAAGAGAAAAAAGAGAAAAAAAGTCGGGAATATTATTTCTAATAGTATTGTAGGGATATTCCTAGTCGCTCTCATAGGTTTCTTTGTCTGGGCTACTGTGATGAAGTCGAATGACCAGATTACTTATTTTGGAGATAAGACATATTTAGTTGTTCAGACTTCTTCTATGTCATCTATCAACGATAACAACAAGTATTTGAAAGATGGTAGTATAGATTCAAAAGATAGGATGAATACGAGAATATCTCAGTATGCTTTTATCGGAATCAATAAATTCAAATCCGAAGATCAAATAAAAGTATATGACATAGTAGCTTTTAGAATGGACGATAAGATAATTGTTCATAGAGTCTATTCTATATCTATAGGAGAAAAAGATGGGCATAAATTGTTCACCTTTAGAGGAGATGCAAACCCAGCCTCTATGTCGGGTGAAATTAATGTCACATCGGATAGAATAGTCGGAGTTTTTGATGGCTATCAAAATCAAGTATTAGGATCTATAGTCATCTATATTCAATCTGGTACGGGATTGATTTCAGTCTTTGCTATAGCAATAGTGTTGATGGTATATATCTTTTATTATGATAGAATCGATCTTAGACTTACTGATAGATATGAAGCCTTGATGAAGGAAAGATTTGGTAATAAAGCATCCCTTTGCATAGTTGTTACTTTTACTAAGCAAACATATATTCCTTATAGTGAAGAGGATATTAAAAGATAAAAGGAGGTTTGAATAAGATGAGAAGAAAAACATTATTAAATAGAAATGTTATTATTGTTTTGATGCTCTTCATCTTTTTGATGACCGCTTTTGTTTCTACTGCTTATTCTTTGTGGTATTTCCCTAATTCTGGAAATCCAAAGGAAGTTAACGCTGATATGAAGGTGGATGATATAGAAGAAAACTTTACAAATACAGGTAGTTACTTAAAAATCATAGATTGTAGAGATGGCGTGATTCCTAAGGACACCGATTTTGCTATAAAAAACGGATCAGTATTCTTGGATAATTCAGAAAATTTCACCGATAATGGCAATACTTTCAGAGGAAAGAAAGGAGAGGATGGTAAATATAGATATTCAAAGAAAGTATTTAGTGTTCCTTCTTTAAATTTAAGATCTTTTGTATCTAGTGTCTCTTATCGCCCAGGTACTAGCGCGACAGACATGACAGAAATTTACTTATATGATTTATTAAATTCCCAGTATAAGTTAGTAGATCATTTAACAAACGAGAGCATTGAATTAAAAGATGGAAATGGCACTAGTTCTGATGGTGGTAACATGGATAAACCGCTTGATGCTAAATCATATTCTTCTACTAAATTTGAAGATTATAGGAAAAATATAGGATACTCTTTTTCTAAATCTAGAATACTATTTTTAGTCCCTAGAGATATTGAATTGATCAAAAATAAGCAGTCTGAAACTCCTAAGGTAGTTAGTGATTACAATATTTATTTCCATAACGAAGCTACAAGTGGCGACTACGATTATAGTAAATTAGATTATGTGTGGCTTTGGAATGATAGAACAGATTTTGGAGCTTTATTGCCTTTGAGCTCTGAGACTAAAGAAGATGGCAAGAGTTATAAATCATTGCATATTAATTATAAGACTCTTTATGAAGCTTACACTTACAATGATTTCAATGGCAAAGATTTCAATAGCAAAAATAAAAATAAAGCCGGGTTTATCATGACGTCTCAAACAGCACCTACAGGTATTATATTTAAGACGAAAGATGGAACAAAATTAGCTCCTAAAGACACTCATGGACATACTGAGTACTTAGCTTTGCCTTTACCTCCTATCAATTCCACTTTCTCACACTTTGATATTTATATTAATGCTGCATCAAATGGTAAGTTTACAATCAACACTGATCAAGATGTCGATCTTACAAAGAATAAGAACATAGTTTACTATTCGGCCAGTGGTCTTGATCACTTATGGATGTGGTCTAGCAAAACAAAAGATGTTGACCGTTGGATTTCATCCAATTATGTTTATAAATTTAATATGACTGATTGCAATAAGCCTGTTTCTTGTTTCTCATACAATTATGGTGAAAAGTTTAATTTTTACAAGAATTGGAAAGGACCTGATGGAACAATGCCTGATGGTACTCCAGCGCAATTATCTCCTGGATTTACTTTTGATAAAAATGAAGACTATGATAACCTAATTTTGGCGAACTACGATGGTGATAGTCAAACCATTGCCACCGATGCCGATGGTAAAAATAATATCATCAGTGGTTTGTTTGACGATACTTCTGAACATACTTCCTATTATGAATGTACTTCCATTTATTTGCTTGAAAACGATAAAATTCACAATAAAGATAAAAAGGTTGTTACTGTATATAAGTCGAAGTCTGAGTTTATTGCTGCATTGAATCAACTGAATTAGGTTCTAAATAAATACATATTATTTAAAGAAAATGTCTACGGATTGCCGCAGACATTTTTATGTCAGGGCTTTTCATTCAATATGTTGCTTTTTCAATTACTTTTTTATAAAAAATTCTCTTTAAAGGCTTGACAAAACGCCCGGAACTGATATCATTATCAACGCACGAACGGGAGATGTTCGTATTTTTTATGCGACAAGTACGAAACGCCCGGAATCGTGGACATAAAATTAAGAGGGATAAGATAAATGCCTACAATTAACCAGCTTGTGCGTCATGAGAGACGCAGGCTCGTAAAGAAGTCCCTTTCTCCTGCATTGGGCAAGAGATGGGATTCTCTCAACAAGAAGATGAACAACACTCCAGCTCCTCAAAAGCGTGGAGTTTGCACCCGTGTCGGAACTATGACTCCTAAGAAGCCTAACTCCGCTCTTCGTAAGTACGCTCGTGTTCGTTTGACTAACAACTACGAAGTCACTGCTTACATCGGTGGAGAAGGACACAACCTTCAGGAGCACAAAGTTGTTTTGATCCGTGGTGGCCGTGTACGTGACCTCCCTGGTGTGCGTTACCACATCATCCGTGGTGCTCTTGAGTGCTTCGGTGTCGAAGGTCGTAAGCAATCAAGATCTCAATACGGAACCAAGAAGAATGGTGAGATCCAAAAGAAGTAAAGTTAGGAGTTAATGAACAATGCCTAGAAAGAATGGTTCAATCGAGAAGAGAGACGTACTTCCCGATCCTGTGTACAACAGCAAACTTGTTACTCGTCTCATCAACAAGATCATGAAGGATGGTAAGAAAGGTCTTGCCCAAAGAATCCTTTATGAGTCATTCGAAAAAGTAGAGAAGAAAACTGGCAAACCCGCCATGGATGTCTTCGGACTCGCTCTTGGAAACATCATGCCTGAAATCGAGCTCAAGGCTCGTCGTGTCGGTGCTGCTAACTACCAAGTACCTGTCGAAGTCTCTGCTGACCGTCAGGTTACTCTTGGACTCCGTTGGCTCGTCAACTATGCTCGCCTCCGTAATGAGAAGACCATGGTAGACAAGCTTGCTGGAGAAATTATCGACGCTGCAAATGGTGTCGGTGGTGCTGTAAAGAAGAAGCAAGATACCTTGAAGACTGCTGAAGCCAACAAGGCCTATGCTCACTACCGCTACTAGTCGTCCTAAGACTCAAAATATAGAGAGGAAACCATAAAAATGGCTAATAAGGAAGACTCAAACGTACAGTCGTTTGAAGCTATTGCCGAGGACCACGTTCGTAATATTGGAATTATGGCCCACATCGATGCCGGTAAGACAACTACATCTGAACGTATTTTGTTCTATACCGGACGTACCCACAAGATAGGTAATATCGATGATGGTAATACTTCACTCGACTTCATGAAGCAGGAGCAAGAGCGTGGTATCACTATTCAATCCGCTTGTACTACCTGTCTTTGGAAGGAAAGAACAACTCAGGAAGAGTATCGTATTAACTTGATCGATACTCCGGGACACGTCGACTTTACAGCTGAAGTCGAGCGTTCACTTCGTGTTTTGGACGGAGCTGTTGCTGTTTTGGATGGAAAGAACGGTGTTGAGCCTCAAACTGAAACTGTTTGGAGACAGGCTGATAAATACAACGTTCCTTCAATCGTTTATGTCAACAAGTTGGATTCTATCGGATCTGATTTCGAGATGTCTTTCCACTCAATCAAGGAAAAGCTTGGTGCAACCGCAATTGCTATTCAGTATCCTTTGGGAACTGAGAAGGAATTCTATGGTGTCATCGACTTGGTCAAGATGATAGGATGGAAGTGGGTTAATGAAGTAGATCCTAGAACTAACTCCATTCCTGCTCCTACTCAAATTGAAATTCCTGCTGAGTATATGGAGAAGGCCCAAGAGTGGCGTCAAATGATGTTGGATGAATTGGCCAACAACGATGACGAAATCATGATGGAAGTTCTTGAAGGAAAAGAACCTACTGTCGAAGAAATTCAGGCCGCTTTACGTCGTGGAACCATTTCTCACAAGTTCCACCCTGTTCTCGCTGGAGCTTCATTCCGCTCTAAAGGTATTCAAACATTGCTCGACGCTATTGTCGACTATTTGCCTTCACCTTTGGATATTCCTGCTGCTATTGGAAAAGACAAGGATGGAAATGATGTCGAGTGCAAGCCTAATTCAAATGCACCTTTCGTTGGACTCGCATTCAAAATTACTACCAACCAATTTGGTAAGCTCACATTCTTCCGTGTGTACTCTGGTACCTTGAAGAATGGTTCATACTTGTACAACGCTACTCGTAATGTCACTGAGCGTGTCTCCAGAATTGTTCTTATGAACGCTGACTCTGAAGAGGATGTCTCCGAAGTCAGAGCTGGAGAAATTGCAGCTATTATCGGTCTCAAGTCCACGAAGACTGGTGATACCCTCTGCACTGAAGAGAATCCTACATATCTTGAATCTATCAAGTTCCAAGATCCTCTTATCTCTGAGGCTATCGAAGCTGATAAACACACTGACACTGATAAGATGGCTGTAGTCCTTATGAAGTTCTGCGAAGAGGATCCTACCTTCCACTTCTACACAAATAAGGAAACTGGACAATCCATCATTGCTGGTGTCGGAGAACTCCAACTCGATGTTAACTGCACCCGTTTGAGAGATGACTACGGTATTCCTGTACACGTAGGTGCTCCTCAAGTTGCTTACAAGGAAACTATTCGTAAGTCTGCTACCTGTGAAGGTAAGTACATCAAGCAATCTGGTGGACACGGACAATACGGACACGTTATCTTCAAGTTCTCACCTAACCCTGGTAAGGGAATCGAAACACAAAATGAAGTCACTGGTGGTCGTATTCCTAAGGAATTCATCAAACCTTCAATCGATGGTTTGGTAGAAGCTACTGCCCATGGTTTGGTTGCTGGATATCCTGCAATTGACATCAAGGCTGAGTTGATGGATGGATCATCACACCCTGTCGACTCTTCCGAAGCTGCTTACAAGATGGCATCTTCAATCGCCTTCAAACTTGCAGCTCAAAAGTGTGACCCTGTCATCCTTGAACCTATTGTCAAGGCTGAGATCACCACTCCTGAACAATATCTTGGTACTGTTTTAGGAGATATTTCCTCAAGACGTGGAACAGTTACTGATACAAGCACCAAAGGTAATGCTCAAGTCATTAGTGCTTTGGTACCTCTTGCAAACATGTTCGGATACATCAACGATCTTCGTTCTATGACTCAAGGCCGTGGTATCTACACTATGGAATTTGCTCAGTATCAAGAAGTTCCTAAGTCTATCCAGGAACAAATTGTCAAAGCCCGTACAGGTGCTGGCAATTAGTCGAATTTGATTCGTTAGTTAAAAACCTACATAAAACGCTTTCAATGGCTCTACACCAGCTATGGGCCTTTATTGAAAAAAAAGCCTTACTAATGTATATTTATAAGGCTACATAGCAATGCTGGCAAACCAATTTTTAAGGAGGCTTATAAAAGCTTATGGCAAAGGAGAAATTCGATAGAAGCAAACCGAACGTTAACATCGGTACAATTGGACACGTCGACCACGGTAAGACAACTCTTACTGCTGCTATTACCAAGGTTCTCGCCGAGAAGGGTGAGGCCAAGGCTATGGCTTATGACCAAATCGACGCCGCTCCTGAAGAGAAGGCTCGTGGTATCACCATTAACGCCGCTCACGTTGAATACGAGACTGCTAAGAGACACTACACCCACGTCGACTGCCCGGGACACGCTGACTACGTCAAGAACATGATCACCGGTGCTGCTCAGATGGATGGAGCTATCCTCGTCGTCGCTGCTACTGATGGTGTTATGCCTCAGACCCGTGAACACGTCTTGCTTGCAAAGCAGGTCGGTGTTCCTTACATCGTTGTCTTCCTCAACAAGTGTGACCAAGTCGATGATCCTGAACTCATCGATCTCGTTGAGATGGATGTCCGTGACCTTTTGAGCAAGAACGGATTTGACGGAGAGAACTGCCCTGTCATCCGTGGATCTGCTTTGAAGGCTCTTGAAGCTGAATCTGGATCTGCTGATGAGCAATGCATCGTCGATTTGATGAATGCTTGCGATGAGTCTATCCCTGATCCTGTCCGTGATATCGAGAAGCCTTTCTTGATGGCTGTCGAAGATGTTATGACAATCACTGGACGTGGAACCGTCGCCACTGGACGTGTTGAGCGTGGTGAAATCAAGTCTAACGACTCTGTTGAAATCGTTGGTTTGATGCCTACTCGTACTTCCACCGTCATTTCACTCGAAATGTTCCGTAAGACCTTGGATTATGCAAAGGCTGGAGACAACATCGGTATGTTGCTCCGTGGTGTCGATCGTGACCAAGTAGTCCGTGGTCAAGTTATCGCCAAGCCTGGAACCATCGTTCCTCATGCAAAGTTCCGTGCTCAAGTTTACATCTTGACCAAGGAAGAGGGTGGACGTCATACTGCTTTCGCTGATGGATATCGTCCTCAGTTCTACTTCCGTACAACTGATGTCACTGGTGTCATCTCTTTGGAAGAAGGAAGCAAGATCGTCATGCCTGGTGACCACGTCGAGTTCAACGTTGAGTTGATCAAGAAGGTCGCTATCGAGAAGAACACTAAGTTCGCTATCCGTGAAGGTGGCCACACCGTTGGTGCAGGAACCGTCATCGATATTCTTGACTAATTAGTTCCTATTGAAACGATATAGCTCTGCTTCGGCAGAGCTATTTTTATTTCCATAGTTGATTAGATCTTAAACATTAAAAAAGAATTTGATTCTTTCACTATTAAACAGGCACATATATTATGGATAACATTAGGTGATATGCTTATTTCTCTTTACTTTAAGACAAAACATCTTTATAATTATTTAGCTTTGTGAATATTTAACAAAGCTCTCTGCTATGCACCAGAAATGCTGTACATAGCCGTCATGTCCAAAGGGAGGAAAAAGAACATGAGAAAGTACGAAATCATGTATGTCCTTAAACCTGAACTCGGCGAAGAAGCTACCAAGGCTGAAATCGCTAAGCTTGCTGACATCCTCACCAATAATGGTGCAGTTGTTAACAAGACCACTGAGTGGGGTCTCAAAGACTTCGCTTATGAGATGGAAGGTTTCAAAAAAGGATACTACGTCATCCTTGAGATTGAGGCTGATCCCGACAAGAGCAAAGCTCTTAAGGAATTCCAACGTCTTGCTAGTCTCAACGCAAATGTTATCCGTTATTTGATCACTAAGGCTAATGCCTAGTAATCAACTAGAAAGGAAACATTTTAAATGGCAGTAAATCGTGTCGTATTGGTCGGAAGACTTACTAGAGATCCAGAGTTAAGAAAAACTACTTCTGATTCTAGCGTCGTAACATTCACTCTTGCTGTGGATGGAATTCCATCTAGAGATGGAAAGGCAAATGTCTCTTTCATCTCTTGTGTTGCTTGGAGAAACACTGCTGAAAATGTCGCTAAATTCACTCACAAGGGAAGCCTTGTCGCTGTGGATGGAAGACTTCAGCAAAGAACCTATATGTCTAAGGACAATAGGAAAGTCAGTGTTGTAGAAGTCGTATGTGATACTGTTCAGTTCTTGGAAACAAAACGCGACAGTGCTTCACGTAATGAGCCTAGCGAACCTAGTGATGACTTCACTTCATCTTCCAAAGCTGACGCACCTGTGGAAGGAATCGACACATCTGACGATGATTTGCCATTCTAGTATTCGATTTGATAATAATTAAAGAAAGGATGCATGAACTATGTTTGTGAAAAAGAAATTCACTCGTAAAAAGGTATGCTACTTCACCAAGAATCACATCAAGAACATCGATTACAAGGATGTTGAGACTTTGAAGAAGTTTATCTCACCTAACGGAAAGATCACACCTAGAGCTACAACTGGAACCAGTGCACGTTATCAACGTATGTTGGCAAAGGCTATTAAAAACGCTCGTTTCATGGGATTACTTCCGTTCGTTGACAACGACTAATCATATTGTAAGGTTAGACTTTAGCACCAGTTTTACTGGTGCTTTTTCTTATGCTTATAATTATTACTAGCTAATTGTTATCATTGTTTTTAATTGACATTTGTTCTGCCTAGGGCTATTATGACAATTGTTATTTGGTTCTTATGGGATGGAATCCAGGAGGGAAAAATATTCTAAAGTGATGATTAGTAAATATATTTCTATAGGTAATTTTGGAATTCGATATACAGGAAAGCATAAATGTTCACATAACGTGTGCACTTCAATATCACCAATTGTTGTTAGTGTTTGCGGCTGTGGGAACTTTAGTCTTGATTAATGATAATATGGCTAAAGAGAAATTTATTAAGTATCACATTTGGAATAGTCTAAGACCTTATGGTGAAGCAAGCCATGATAATGTGATGAAATACTTTAAGTCGACTGGAACATATTACTATGAATTTTTAAATAAAGGATTGACTGCAAAGCAATCATATAAACTAAGTTTAAGAAAAACAGATAAAGACATTCAAAAGGAATATTCTGCAAATATCTATGACAAGTATTATCCTTTGATTGTGATATCGATAATGTTATTTTTCGGACTTATAAATATGATTATAGGTTTAACTGGATATAAAAATGGTGAATTAGGTGTTTGGATGTTATATATATTTCAAGACTTAATAACATTAGTTCTATTAGGAGAAGCTATATTTAGAAAATGTTATAAAACTTTATTTGATTGGACAACATTATTAGTTTTCTTAATTGGATCCTGGTCTTTCTTTGGATATAGTTTGAATTACTTTGGAGCTGCTCTTCCAGACATAAAATATAATTACATTTATACTTTTCCTGGATTGATATATAAGGCTAAGTATTGGAGTGGTGACTTGGTTGAATCAGTTTATTTCTTCGACCCTATCTTATCTATTGGATTGATTATGTTATTTATTTACTTAGCTATAGTTATAGTAAAGTCGATAATTAATAAAAGACTCGATAAACAAATAGAAGCAATTTGAAATTGTAGCTAGAAAGTTTAAAAAAAGAGATTGCTGTTTGTTTGGCAATCTCTTTTTTGATTAATCGTTATCTTCGATTAAATATGTTTCGTAATGATCGACTGAGTCGCCGGCTTTGAGTGTTATATGGGATAAGCCTAAAGCTATTTGCTGAGGCTCTAGAGCCAAAGCACGTCTGTTATGAAGGATAAGACCTTCTGCATTTTCAAACTCATATTTAGAGCATGAAGCATCAGCGTAGATGTTTATGGCTTCGAAGTCAGTGAACAATGACAACTTAACTTTTCCACCTTTATAAATGACTTGAGGTTTATCTTCTTGAATTTTATCGAAGACGAATAAGTGATCTATTGTTTTTTCCCAGATTGTCTTTTCAATGACATCGAGCTTAGGTCCTAATACAGACATGCTTCTAAAATTCATACATTCAGGAACATTGTCGATTCCAGTTACTAACTGACTCTTACCATCGTTTGTTCCCCATTTAGAGGCATTTATATATAAGGAATCATTAGATATATTTTGAATTCCATTGATGTCCCAGTATAAATGGTTAGAGAAGGAAACTATAGTGTCCTTATCAGTAGTTGCATGATATCTGATGGTGAATTGATTCTTACCATCGATGAATTCATAAGTGATTTTTGTTTCTAGATTTCCGGGATATCCATTTTCACCATCTTTATCAGTAAGAGTGAATTCTACTAAAGTTTTACCATCAGCGTTAATAATAGAATAATCGAAAATTTTGAATGACATGGAATTCATTTTTCCACCATGGATACAGAATCCTTGTTGCTGTTCTATCAAATGATAATTTTTACCATTGATAGTTATATTGCAGGGAATACGTCCAGCAGTTCTAGCCAAGGTCTTTCCGTTGAATTGAGTATCTTCTGGGTACATCTCTCTCTTAGGAGCGAGATTAATCAAATTTCCATCCCAAAGTACTTTCCAAACACCGGCACCAATCGAAGAAAGAATAACAGTCAACCTTCCGTTTTCAACTTTTATGTAGTCAGTCTTCTCGTCATGCATAATACTTGTTTTTATCATGTCTTTATCCTCAGTTCTTTAATAGTTTAGTCTTTTTTCTTTTATCTTTAAATAACAATAAAAGATAAAATAATAAATACTAATTTTTATATTTAAAAAGCCTAGCAAGAGCTAGGCTAACTATCAAAATAAATTGAATAAAGCTATATAAGGCTTTGCACCCGTATTGAAATAGATTATGTATAAAACAACCAGAGCTACTATCCAAAGGAAAAATAAAGTAATTCCAATCCAGCACAATATTTTTGTATTTTTTCCACTTTTTTTATTGAATAGACCATAAAATCCAAATACAAGTCCAAGTAATCCACCTAAAGCACCGAATACTAATGATAATACGCCGAAAACAATATTATCATTTGGATTAGTTGAATTTGATTTTCTCGATGAGTTTTCTTGTATTTCATGGATATTCATTGGACTTCCACATCCGGGACAATAATTGCAATTGACATTCATCATCGAGCCACAAAAAGGGCATTGCTTCTTTGTACTGCTATCATTTTGATTGTTAGAGTTATAAACTTCCATATAATCACACCCCCTTTAATAAGCTCTAATTATATACATTAGGATAATTCTTTAGTGCCTGTATAAAGTTGGTAATAAACACCTTTTTCCTCTAATAATTGGTTGTGTGTTCCTCTTTCAATAATTCTTCCGTGATCTAAGACCATGATGACATTAGAATTCATAATGGTCGAAAGTCTATGTGCGATAGCAAAGACGGTTCTTCCTTCCATTAATTTGTCCATTCCTTTGGTGACGATAGCTTCGGTCATGGTATCGATTGAAGAAGTTGCTTCGTCTAATATTAGGACGGGAGGGTCTGATACAGCGACTCTAGCAATTGATAGAAGCTGGCATTGACCTTGTGACAAAGATGAGCCATCACCTTCAATGAAGGTATTGTATCCGTTAGGAAGCATTCTAATAAAGCCATCTGCGTTAGCAAGTTTTGCGGCTTCAATACATTCTTCATCAGTTGCATCCAATCTACCATAACGAATGTTATCCATTATTGTTCCACTGAATAATGATGTGTCTTGAAGAACAACACCTAATGATCTTCTCAAATCTTTTTTCTTAATCTTATTGATGTTGATATCGTCGAATCTAATCTTTCCATCCTCTATATCATAGAATCTATTCAACAAGTTGGTAATAGTTGTTTTACCAGCACCAGTGCTACCAACAAAGGCAATCTTTTGACCAGGTTTAGCATATAAATCTATATCGTGTAATATGATTTTTCCAGGTGTATAACTAAAGTCGACATCAAACATTTTAATGTCACCTTTAACAGGAACGTATGTGGTTGAGTTATCGGCTTTGTGAGGATGTTTCCATGCCCAGTCTGAATGAATAGAAGCATGCTCTTCTTCGACAAAATTATTGCCGTCCCAATGGCCTTGTACTAATTCGACATATCCATCGTCGGCTTCGACCTTTTCATCCAACATTTTGTAGACTCTTGAAGCACCAGCTTTTGCTTGTGCGATGAATCCAAATTGTTGACCGATGGTGTTTACCAATCCTATAGCTTGTTGTACTAAAGGATCAAATCCTAAGGTTATTCCTAAAGTCATAGTTCCTAATCCGAATTGGAATCCATAGTTTTGAGTGTTGAAAGCAAAACATATGATTCCAACGATGATTGTTATGACATATACGATATAACCGACATTGATGATGACAGGACCTATAGCACCGGCAATCCAGTTTGCTTGATAAGATGAATTCATTAAGTTTTTGTTTTTCTTATCAAATTCATTTTTAGCTTTTTCTTCGTGGTTAAAAGACTTAACAACTTTTAATCCACCCATCATTTCTTCGATTAAACCTTCTTGTTCTCCAATTGATTTTTGCTGATCATCAAAGTATTTTTCGGCTTTCTTACCCATCATTGAAGAAGCTATAAACATTCCTATGACACCAACGATAAAGATGATTGTCAAATAGACAGAGAACATCAGCATCATTACAAATAGAGTGATGAATGTTAGCAAGGATGAAAACAAAGTCTGAGTTGTTTGTATTGTGAATTGACGTATCGTATCGACATCATTAGTGTAGATGGACATGATTTCACCCTTTTGGTGTTGATCGAAGTATCTAACAGGCAAATCTTCCATATGCGAGAATATTTTGCATCTAGTCTTATGCATGAAATCTTGGCCTATGTATGCCAAGGCTACGGCATATGTACCCATAGCTAAGTTTCCTAATGTATAGGATATAGCCATGAATATCAAACAAGGATACAAGGTGCCTTCAGCAAATGACTTAAATACGTCTTCCGACACAGCGACATCACCTGTAGAATGAATATTCTCTAATCCATCAATAACTCTTTGTATTGCTATTGGTGCTGTAACAGAAGCAATTGCGGATATGATGATACAAATGATGGATAAGGCAAATAACCATGGATGTAGTCTAGCCATCTCTTTGATCAAAGAGAGAAGGACATTACGTTTCTTTTTCTGATTCATAACTGTTCCTCCTTTACACCTTGAAGATCGCAGACGTTTTTAAAGATGTTATTGTTATGATAAAGGTCTTTAGCAGTTCCTTCACCATCTATTCTTCCATTGTCTAAAACAATGATTTTATCAGCGTGTAGAACAGAAGAGATACGTTGAGCGATAATGATTTTTGTAACTCCAGGTAGGGTTTCTTTAAGGCCTTCTCTAATCTTTTCATCTGTTTTTGTATCCACTGCTGAAGTAGAGTCGTCAAATATCAAGACCTTAGGCTTCTTGATAAGAGCTCTTGCTATACATAGTCTTTGCTTTTGACCACCAGAGAAGTTAGCACCACCCTGGTCTACTTTGGATTGATATTTATCAGGCATTTGCTGAATGAATTCATCAGCTTGTGATATCTCACATACTTTTTGAATTTCTTCATCGGTTGCATCTTCTTTTCCCCATCTAATGTTTTCAGCTATTGTTCCTGAGAACAACACGTTCTTTTGAAGAACCATTGAAACTTCGTCACGCAATGCTTTTTTATCGTAGTTCTTAACATTTGTTTCTCCAACTAATATCTCGCCTTCACTGGCATCATAGAAACGCGGAATTAAGTTGACTAATGTGGATTTAGCAGAACCTGTTCCACCTATGATTCCAACCGTCTCTCCACTATTGATTTTGAGATTTATATTTTTCAAGACTTCATCTCCATTACCATCTTTATATTTGAATGAGACATTCCTAAATTCAATCGATCCATTTTTTATTTCTTTTAAAGCGTTAGGGTTGTTCTCGATTGTGGATTTCTCAACCAACACTTCATACACTCTCTTCATAGAGGCTAAACTCATGGCGACCATGACCATAATAGTAGCTAGCATCATAAGGGCAAATAAGACCCAAATAGCATAGTTTGTAAGGATTGAAAAATATCCAACTTTTATTTGACCTCTAAGAATTGCAAATGTTCCAAAGGCTACTACTAAAGCCATAGAAAAGTTTATTGAAAGATTCATCAAAGGATTGGATAAAGCACCTGAGATTTCTCCTTTGGTCAATATCTTTCTAATATCTTCAGAAGCATTGTTGAATTTTTGCTTCTCGAAATCTTCTCTAGAATAAGTCTTTACTGTTCTAATTCCTAAAACGTTCTCTTCGACAGCTTTGTTCAAATTGTCATATTTCATAAAAGCTTTAGAGAAGAATTTCAAAGCTAAGACTATCAAGACTACAGTTATGACTGCAACTATAGGAAGGGTAACTGCATAGATCCAAGACACTGGTGCAGCTACAACAATAGAAGCGATTATGGAATAGATAAAGTATATCGGCGATATCATTCCGTTTCTTAGAATCATCATATAAGCTTGCATGATGTTGGTCACATCCGTAGTTTGTCTTGTCACCAATGAAGCTTTTGAAAATTGATCAATGTTATCAAATGAGAAGTCTTGAGTTTTATAGAATAAATCTTGTCTTAAATTGGCGGCAAATCCAGCAGCAGCTTTAGATGATTCCTTCATTCCCCATAAGGATGTTCCAAATGAGAAAAAAGCTAAAACAACTAGCAATACTGCATACATTACAACATGGCACACAATTGTCTGTGTATCATTTCCACCATTTGTTTGGAAGTCGTTCATCTCATTGATCATAAATCCCATCAATAAAGGAATAGTACAATCAGAGCAAGCTTGTAGTCCAAAGGCTACAAAACTTAAAATTGAGCTTTTCTTATATTCTCGAACGCTTTTAAGGAGCATTTTAAAGATTCGAACATAAGAAACTCTTTGTGTTTCTTTTCTTTCTCTCATATATTTACCTCAAAAAGCTATTTATCTTTAGTAATCTAACATATGTATTTTTATTGACTAGTCTTATATTTCGGTATATTTTTAATCGAACATAAAAGCGATAACAAAAAGCCATCTCCTAGAGATGGCCTTCTTACCAAAAAAAGAATCTATTTTTAGATGTTTACTTCTTAGGGAACTTCTCTTCTGCAGGGATTGCAAGAGGATCGAAGTCAGCATTTGTGTAAATGTTCTGAACATCCTCTAATTCATCCAAAGCATGAACGAAGTTTGCAAGTTTTTGCTTGTCAGCATCTGCTACATCATGTTTGACATAGTCAGGAATAGGAAGCATAGTGATTTCGTTTGTGACAAAGTCAACTACTCCAAGATCCTTTAAAGCATCTCTAGTCTTTGCGAAGTCCTTGGGCTCTACCTGAACTTCGATGATTCCATCTTCAAAGGAAACTCCTCTCAATCCTTCGATTCCGGCATCGAGAAGACCCATTTCGATTTCTTCACTCTTGTCTTCTTCACCTTCAAAATCGAAGACACCAGTTTGTGTGAAAAGATAATCTACACAACCTGAATCTCCAAGGTTTCCACCACGATGAGAGAAGATTGCACGAACTGATGCATAAGCTCTCTTATCGTTGTCGGAAAGAGTGTCGACGATGATTGCTACTCCGGCAGGAGCATATCCTTCATAACGTCCACCGACATAAGTGGTGGCATCTCCACCCTTAGCCTTAGCTATAGCACGATCGATGACATCACGAGTTACACCTTCTCCACGATATTTTTCAATTGCTGAACGTAATGCGAGGTTAGAACTCGGGTCAGGATCTCCGCTCTTAGCGGCCATGTAAATTTCCTTACTGGCACGGTTGTAAAGTGCAGACTTTGCGGCGTTTGTTTGAGCCATCTTTTTGGCTCTGACTTCATGTGCTCTACCCATATTCTATTTACCTCTCTTGATTAAAATAATATTGGCTTGTATTCAATATTTCACAAGCAAAGATTAATATACTACTTAATAAACACTCATAGCAAATATTTTTTATTAAAATCCATTATTCAAAATAAATTCTTATATGGTTTTAGAATTATTGTTTGGATTTATATTAGGAGTACTTAATGAATAGTGTAGATAAAATTGATTAAGAAAAGCCAGATTTTAATCTGGCTTTTGGCAATTATTCAGCTTTGGCTGAATTTGATTTTGCTTGTGGTAATTTGAATTTTGGATGTGCTTTTAAGACAGCAGATTTCGCAGTTTCAAAGTAACGCTTTTCTTGACGGAAACGAACTGAATTGCTTCCCATTTCGAAATTGTAGTATTTGTTTGCCACATCGATGGAATCATCTTCACGATTGAGAATCAAGCCTTTTACTAAGAGAGAATTTCTATATGTAGACAATCTATAAGGCTTCAATACAGCGTTCTTGACATCTCTCTTCAATCCGGTGAACAACATATCAGCTCCAGCTCTATCATTGAGAAGAAGAAGGATAAATAATCTTTCACCAGCGATATAAGCTTGCTCTTCAATAGTTAGAAAACGTGAGATTTGATGACACTGCTTTAATATGGTGTAGCAATTATCCAAGTCACCTTTATATAAGCTATCGATATACTTATAAATCAAAGCTTTTGATTTCCAATATGAGGTAGGATCAAAGTTGAAGTCAGGAGCTATTAAATCTACATCGGCAAACTCATAAGCAGTATCTATACAGTATATGTTGTAAGCTTTACGGTCTTCTTCTTTTCTCGTCTTTATGAATACGAACATATCGTTAGGATAGTCCTGTCTAAACGGGAAGAGTTGGTAGATCAATGTTTCTATAGCGTGGATACCACAGAATAGGAATCCCCATTTCAACCACATGACACTGTTAGGAATGACGAAGTATAGAGCAAAGAGCAATGCAACCATCACTATGATTCCACCCATTCCTCCCCAGAGCATTCCGGAAGGATTGGCATCTACTTTTCTATCCTTGGGAGCAAAGTTTGCATGCATTTCAAGGATGTACGAACTATTGAAATAGAATTTTTTAACTTTTCCGTTCTTATTCTTGACCTCTCTATGTTTCTCATAACAAAGCCCAGATAGAGTTAGAAATGTTAATTCATAACCGGTCATCTTTCCTACTAAGACTTTTCCTAAAAACCAAGCTGATATTGCAAGTAGATTTCCTACTAAGATTGGGACTAACAAGAATCCGATACGTGCTCCCGATGAATTTTGAATTGCTTCGTAACCACTTCCGTATATTTCCCAAACAGCAAGACCTACCATATAGGCTAGAATGATGACGAAGGAAACGTTAGACCAGCTCTTATCCTTCAATTTTAGTGGAGGAAGGGGTGCTCTAATTTCATCGACCATCTCAACGGCTCTTTTAGATGGCTTATCAGCGTGAAGAGATTCTCTTGGCTGAGCCTGAGAAGAAGACTCTTCTTTTTCAAAGTTATTTTCTTCTGACATTTAATTTCTCCTTAAAAGTTTTAGACTTTAGACAATAAAACATTATAAGGGTAAAAAAAATTAGGCTTTATTTTTAAGCTTGGTTTTTAGAACTTCAGGCAACTCTAGTTTGGTAGTTATTGATTTTGACAACAAATCCATTAATTTTTCTTTTTCTATGCAAGGCTTTATAAAATCTAAAGATGAGTAGACTGATTCTATAAAACCGGATTCTATAATCTTAGAGCTAATTATCTTTGACAACTTTTTTATCACGGATAAACTTTGATTGAAATTTGAATTAAAACTATAGATTTTAAAAGCTTCGTCAATGGAAATATTATTTAAAAAATATTCATTTCCAGAGTTTAAATATAGATTTATTCTATTCTCTAAATTTAATTGCGAATTGCCTCTAACATAAACAAAACTAGGATTTAAATCATTGCTTGATAGAGTATGAATGAAATGATGCTTTCTATCTTCTATTTCTACTTGATTAGATGTTTCGTATCCATTAAAAGATGAACTTAGAATTATTCCAAAAGGAAGAACATGATAAGGATCTACTTCTTTTTTAAAGAAATCCAAAATGTTTTCCTTATAGAACATTTTTAATGAAATTAGTTTTGCTAAATTTGCTGATCTTCCACCATCCAAAGCTAAAACAAATCCAATGTCATTTCTCATGTTTAATTTAGAAAAATGATCGTTGAATTCATTTATATCAATGTCTCTATTCTTTATGACGAATGAATAATCTTCAACATAGAGTTTAAATCCATTATTTTCCAAGAAACGACAAAATGGATCCTTGGAATCTTCAAGGACCATTATTGTCTCATTTTTGTAATGACTGAGATTTAAAACGATTTTGTTTAATATGTCTTGTGACGTATCATCAACCATTACTTTTTGTGTTCGGCGTTGTATCTCTCGATGTACTCTTCCATAGTTCTAGCAAAGAAATCTCTGTTAGAAGTGATGGCTTTTCTCTCGACAGCATCAACAGGCTCTTTCATTCCAGACTTAACCCAATCGCTAATCAAAGCTATATCAGCCATTGCAAATTGAATCAAGATAGGTCTTGTAAATGCTTTGCATTCGTTTGAATACCCTCTTACGAAGTAGCTAGCCAAATTGTCATAGAGATCGACTAACTTTTCTAAGAATAATTTGCAGATGAGGTTTTCTGACTCAGCTGTGTCAAACATCTTGGAGTAGAAGACCTTTCTCTTTTGAATGATTGTCAAGATAGCTCTCAAAGCGTTTGCTTTAATTTGGAAATCACTGATATCTTTGATGTCCACATCTACTAGTTCTTTGATGGCTTCGTTAATAGAGTCGAAGTAGTAGTAGAAGTTTTGACGCGAGCATCCTACCTCATCACAAATGGTTGTGACAGATACCTTTTGATAAGATGCTTTCTCGATTTCGTTTGCGAGAGTGTTGATCAACGTAAACTTTCTTTTTTTCATAGTGCCATGCCTTTTTCTAATTTTTAAACCAAAACATATTTTAAAACATAGAACCGGTATTTAAATTCAAATTTAGTTGGTTTTAATCTTTAAAAAAACTAAAATGCTTGCTATATTTAATTTACTCAAATTTCTTTCATAAAATAGATAGGTTGAAAGATTAGGAGGTTAAGTATGCAAAGAGTAAAAATGATGAAAAAGTATGCTGATTTAATAATCAGAAATGGTCTTAATACTCAAGCTCGACAAGACGTTGTTATTATCGCCAATGCCGAAATGCACACTTTTGTGGGATATTTTGTGGCAGAGTTATACAAGATGCATGTTCATAGCGTTAGAGTCTTTTATCGTGATCCAGTTGCAACAAGATTTTACCTTATGAACACTCCTGAAACTAAACTGAGCCCAATAGCTGACTACATAGCTTCTTTTTATAAGGAAGCATCGGAAAATAACTTCTCTATTATTCTTTTCGAAGGTACGGATCCACAAGTATTGAGAAAGAACCCCAGGGAGAAGCATCAAGCTTATCGAAAAGCTATTGAGAATTCTTGTCATAGTTCATTCTATAAATATAAAAGAGGAACTTTGCCATTTGTTAGAGTTGCAGTTCCTACTCGTGATTGGGCAGTTTCAATCTATCCAGAACTCACGCCAGTTCAAGGTGAAGATAGACTTTGGCAAGATGTATATGAAAGAAGTGGAATTTGGAGAGAAAGACTTTCTGCTGAGAGTGGATACAGAGAAAGAATCAACAGATTATTCGATATTTCTCAAAAATTAAATTCATTAAGATTAGCCAAAATAATGATAACTGATTCCAATACCAAGACTAATCTAACTGTCAGTCTTCCCATTAAACATATTTGGTATTCTCCTTTAAAAACCAGTGAGGAATTCAATGAAAAATTCTTGACTGAAATGCCAGGATTCTTCATCTCTACAGTGCCTCATTCTCACGGGGTTAAAGGTGTGGTGAACTCGACTAAAGTTGTCTATTTTGATGGTGAACCTATCGAAGACGTTTCATTGACATTTGAAAATGGAAAAATAGTTAAAGCTACTGCTTCTAAAGGACAAGAAGCTTTGAATAAAGCCATAGCCGTAGATGATTATTCCAACAGATTGGGTGGAATCACTTTAGTTGATAGGGATTTGATGCCTGAGGCTTCTAGTGAAGAATATTTTGACAATTATGTTCTCAATATGACAGAAGGATCTCATATCACGATTGGATGTGCTTCATATAGAGGGTTTGAAGGTGGATATGACCTCACTCCAAATGAATTACAATCCCATGGATTGAATCAATCCTTGCTCTCATTAGATTTCCCTATCATGTCTGATACATTGAGTGTTGTAGGTGTCGGTGATGATAATTCCAAACATTTGATAATGGACAAAGGACATTGGGCTATATAAAAATAAAAACTATTTTCTCTTAGCTATGGGAAAATAGAATTTTTATTTGTGAGAAAATCGTTTTTATAATTTTTATTTTAAGAAACAAAAGAAAAGATTTTATTTAATTATCACTAAACCGAAAATTTATAAAATATAAATTATTTCTTGTGCTATACTCTCTATCGCTTAGGGCACATTTTTTTGTGTTTTGAGTCCCAGCTAAATAATTCTTAGGAGGAAAAAATGGCTGAAAAGAAACAATATGTTTATCTCTTCAAGGAAGCTCATGGATTGGGCAAGAATGTCCTTGGAGGAAAAGGTGCAGGACTTGCAGAAATGGATGCTATCAAGATCCATATTCCACAAGGATTCATCATCGATACTGATGCATGCAACCTTTATTATAGATCTCATGAGTCTATCCCTGCTAGCTTAGCAAAGGAAATCGATCTCAAGCTCAAACAACTCGAGAAGATTACAGGAAGAACTCTCGGTTCAGAGAAGAAGCCTTTGCTTCTCTCCGTCCGTTCCGGAGCTCGTGTCTCCATGCCTGGTATGATGGATACCATCCTCAACCTCGGTTTGAATGACAAGACTGCCGCTGCTTTGGCTAAAGAGAGCAACAATGAGCGTTTCGCTTATGACTGCTATCGTCGTTTTATCTTGATGTTCACCAATATCGCTATGGGACTTCCTCGTGATGACATGGATGCTATGCTCGATGAAATCAAAGAGAAGAAGGGTTACAAGAACGACTATGAAGTAACTGCTCCTGAGCTCAAAGAGCTTATCGAGAAGTATAAGGTTTACTATAAAGGAAAGTTTGGAGTTGACTTCCCCGAAGATCCTCATGCACAGCTTATGACTGCTATTCAGGCTATCTTCCGTTCATGGAACAACCCTCGTGCTATCCTCTTCCGTCGTTTGAATAACATCCCTGGAGATTGGGGAACTGCTGTTACCGTCATGCAAATGGCTTTCGGTAACATGGGACCCACTTCCGGAACTGGTGTCGGATTCACTCGTAGTCCTGCCACTGGTGAGAAGAAGCTTTCCGCTGAGTTCTTGCAAAATGCTCAAGGTGAGGATGTCGTTGCTGGTATCCGTACACCTGATCCTATCACCAAGCTCAAGGAAATCATGCCTAACGTCTATAAGGACCTCGTAGAGGATGCTTACAAGCTTGAGCACCACTACAAGGATATGCAAGACTTTGAGTTCACAGTTCAAGATGGACATCTCTTCATGCTCCAAACTCGTACTGCTAAGAGAACTGCTAAGGCTGCTTTGCACATTGCTATCGACCTCGCCAAGGAAAAGATTTGCACCAAGGAAGAAGCTCTTACCAAGATCGATGCTCGTTCTTTGGATCAATTGCTCCACCCCACCTTTGTCGAAGAGGCTTTGAAGAATTCCAAGCCTATCGCCACTGGTAACCCTGCATCTCCTGGATCCGCTGTTGGACACTTGTCCTTCACTTCTGAAGATGCCAAGGCTCGTCACGATCAAGGAGAGAAGGTAATTCTCGTCCGTGCTGAGACCGCCCCTGAAGATCTCGAGGGTATGGTTTCTTCTGAGGGTGTCCTCACCATGCGTGGTGGTATGACTTCTCACGCCGCTGTCGTCGCTCGTGGTATGGGACGTTGTGCAGTCACTGGCTGCGGTGCCGCTCAAGTCGATGAAAAGAACAAGACTCTTACTATCAATGGTAAGGTCTATGGTGAGAAGGATACTATCTCACTCGATGGTTCTACAGGTGCTGTTTATGAAGGCTCAATTCCTACTGAGGAAGCTAAGCTTTCTGGTGACTTTGCAACCATCATGAAGTGGTCTGATACTGTCCGTAAGGGCAAGATGTCAGTCGAAGCCAACGGTGATACTCCTCTCGATGCAGCTAATGCTGTCAAGTTTGGAGCTGATGGAATCGGTCTTTGCCGTACTGAGCACATGTTCCGTAATGCCGGACGTTTGCTCTCTATGCAAAAGATGATTCTTTCCAACACCACCGAAGAGCGTGAAAAGTATTTGGATGAACTCGAACCTCTCCAAGAGGAAGATTTCTACCAAATGTATCTCGCTTTGGATGGACTCAATCTCAATGTTCGTTTGCTCGATCCCCCTCTTGATGAGTACTTGCCCAGAAAGGCTGAAGAAATCAAGACTTTAAGCGAAGCTACTGGAAAGACTGTTGAACAAATTCAAGCTAGAATCGATGAGCTTCATATGTCCAACCCTATGATGGGACTTCGTGGATGCCGTTTGGACGTCGTATATCCTGAAATCGGCCGTATGCAGGCTACCGCAGTCATCAAGGCTGCTCTTCGTGCTGAAGAGACTCTCTCCAAGAAGCATGGTAAGCCTGTACACATCCTCGCTTCTATGATGGTTCCTCAGGTTGTTGAAGTTCGTGAATTCAACTACGTCAAGGGACTTATCACTGAGACTGCTGACAAGATCATTGCCGAGTCTTCTGATAAGAAGCTCAAGTATCGTGTTGGAACTATGATCGAGACTCCTCGTGCCTCTGTCACTGCTGGTGAAATCGGTAAGGAAGCTGCATACTTCTCCTATGGAACCAACGATTTGACTCAGTTCACCTATGGATTCTCTCGTAACGATTATTCTACTTACATCACTTCTTATCTCGACAAGAACTTGCTCGACTTCGATCCTTTCAAGACATTGGATCCTGATGGTGTTGGAAGATTGATTGAACTTTCCGTCAAGGAAGGTAAAGCCAGCAATCCTAAGCTCCTTTGTGGAATTTGTGGTGAGACTGGAGGAGATCCTGCTTCCATCGCTTACTTCTACAAGTTTGGATGCGACTATGTCTCCTGCTCACCTTTCCGTGTTCCTGGAGCACGTCTTGCTGCCGCTCAGGCTATTGTTGCTGAAGAAGCTGCCCAAAAGAAGGCTGCCGCTTTGTCCCGCCGTGGAAGAAAGCCTGCCAAGAAGGGTGGAAAGAAGAAAGCTAAGTAATTAGCTCTTTACTTCCTTTAATAAATGATAAAAGCCAGCCCAATGGGGCTGGTTTTTATTATGCAAAGATATTTAGATTCCTAAGAAATAATTTAAAAGTTTTAAAATATTAAAAACTCAATATATTTAGTTTTTTATCCATTTTGAA
>ULVG01018825.1_pt1 | contig 28736 bp, 19 predicted proteins | sample 1959221 | NCBI WGS metagenome assembly ULVG01 (sample SAMEA4835780, study PRJEB28245) | human gut metagenome | biome: gut microbiome; material: fecal sample | place: Denmark | collected 2008
AAACCTCCTTTAATATTTACACTAAGGAATAGTCTCAATTAACGAAGTATCTAATTTTCAATTCTCAATTCTCAATTATCAATTAACAAAATGGACAAGAAAACAATTTGGAAAACCATTATCCAGACGCTGGTCACCATCCTGACCGCTATTGGAACTACGCTGGGCGTCACCAGCTGCATGGGGCTGTAAACGAAGCGCGCAGCCCACGACAACACAAGCACGAAATAAAACACCCGCTGCCTCAGAGAAGAATGAGGGGCGGGTGATTTGGTCTTAGCGCAGGAGTTCAAATCCTCCCACAACTATTTCAATTCATTTTCTATCTCTTCAATGCTTGGCAACGTACCTTTAAAGTCTGTCGGATAGAGTTTGGAAAGTTCATATTCTGAAATGCCTATGGGCTGATTGGACGACTCCAAGGCATATTGAGCCAGCACATTGTCTTTGGACTTGCAGATCAGAAGCCCCAACGTAGGATTATCAATATCTTTTTTCAGCAGATGGTTTACAGCAGCGACGTATGTCCCCAATTGTCCGATATACTCCGATTCAAATTTGCCTGTCTTTATTTCGACAACCACATAGCAGCGGAGATTCAGATTGTAGAACAGCATGTCTACAAACTTTTCGGTTTGCCCTATCATAAGGCGGTATTCACGCCCCATATAGGCAAAGCCCGTACCAAGCTCCAAAAGGAAATTGCGGATATTCACCTCCAGTGCATCTTTCAATTCCTTTTCACGATATCCTTCGGTCATCGTAAGGAAGTCGAACTTGTATGGGTCTTTGGTCATTTCCTGCGCAAGGTCACTTTGCGGAACAGGCAGTGACGCCTTAAAGTTGGTGATGGCCTTCCCCTGCCGTTCGAAGAGATCTGTATCCATAAAGTTCAAAAGGACATTCCGACTCCAACCGTTTTCGAGCGTCTTCCTCACAAAGAACATCGCCTTCTCAGGCTCGTTGAAACATTTGTCTATGATATATCTATGATGCCCCCAAGGGATACGCCAAATAGCACTATCCTGTAATTCACCCACAACTTGTGGGTGAATTATAAACCACTCATTATAAAGCAGATAAAATCTTTTGGCGTATCCAATACTTGTTTCCGACAGCCCCTTAATTCCTGGTAATTTTGTTTGCAAATCGGAACTTAATAATTTCAGTATTTTATCTCCCCATCGGCTCTCTGCATGAAGCGTCACAATATCCTTTCCCAACGACCAGTAAAATTGCAGCATCTCACTATTCACATGGGTTGCCGCCTTTATCTGGCTATGCTTGTACCTCTGACTGAGTTCCTCAATCCAGGAGGCGTAATCTTTATCTATGTTTGCTAAGTGGGTCATGATAATTCTTACTTATATTCTTGTGTTATACTTAAATTTATATAGTGTTGTACCGATTGTTCAATCGTAATATATAAATAGTAAATTATTTACTGAATATTAAATGTGTACCATGTCCCCAAAATGATAGAGTTGATACATATATTTTATTGTAATTACTCTTAAAGCCAGACGGTAACTTATATAAACTTGGATTCAAATATGCATCTTTAGGAATCTCTATACATAGCCACCAATTATTTACAGAATCATGATACTTTTGCTTATAGATACCCAATTTTTTTTCTTTTATTTCTATATTATTCAAAACTGGATCTAATTCTATATCACTTATTCTTGGTACTATGTACATCATTTCTGAGAAAATTGTTATTTTTAAATTGTTCTCAATATAAGCGTATGAATATCCGGCCTTAGCTTCTTTGACATATTTACCTACCGATGTTTTATTATCCAATAGCATTTTTTTCAATTCGGACTTCAATATTTTCTTATCATACTGGTAGCCTACCATTACTTCATGAGCAAACTTTACATCGATATAATTTATATGGGATAAATTGGTATTTCCTGTATGTTGAATGTCTTGAATTACTTCTTTACATATTTTTTCCAAATCTGAGTTTATTGCAGGACTATTGTGTTTGTCGTTTATATAGCATTTAGTTATTTCTAAGCCTATTTTATCAGATGGATTATTTTCTGAATATACAAGAAAGTCCGGTCCCTCAAGGAACTGCACACAAAGCGGCTCTTTTCCTTCAAATTGAATCTTGACAGAAGAATCATTTAAAACAAATGATGCAATATTGAATTCTTGTTCTTTCTTTTGTTTGTCACGCTCACTATATCTATCCCAATTATCGGGATAGATTTTCTTAATGTATACTTCAGGACTGTGTTTCATATTCTTCACGCGTAATCGGAATTTGAGGATCAACAATTAAAACTTCATCGTAAGTTAACCCATAAAGATGATAAACTAACGAATCTATTTCTATCTCTTTGAGAAGGATATCTTCTCCTAAATTTTGTCTCTTTATCTGCAAACACGCATCAACTACATTGATAAGTTTTTCCATTACATGTTTATCTATCTTTATTGGAATATTTTTCAGTGTTGACATAGTAATCCTTGGGAATAAACGCTGTTTTGATTTATCCCCAATATTTTGAACATAATATCCTATTAATGTAGAGGATAAAATACCTAATAAATATTTAAGGAAACGAGTGTCATCACTATTACTTATAATAATGTAACAGGATTTATTGACCAAAAAGATATCTTCCGTATAAGTTGCAACTAATTGCTTACCAACAATTTCTCTAAGAATAATTCTTGGATTATGAAAGAATTTAAATTCCGGTTTAGTATATAAATCTCCAGAATAGTCTAACCAATTATCCTGTCGTTCCTTTATTCCAAATCGAATAATATTTTTTCCACCATATTCTAACATATAATTACTATTGACTTGTATTTTGCTGTGTAGGAATTTAGCCTTAATTTCTTCAGGTGTATGGATTGTATTATGATAAGGTTGCTCTCCTAAGCACATTTGAATATTACATTGGCATAATGTGGTGGAAGAACTATTTTTTATCTTATTGATAATCTGCGCATCATCTTTCTGAATATTGATATATATTTCAGAACCTAAATTTTTATAGAAATTAGCCTGATCTATGTAACTAATAGATTGATGATTATCTTCATGAATAACTATTCTACATTTATCTTCAATATATAATTTAGTCAATCCAAATACGACATTATTAACAGATGCTGTATCAAAAACTGTCAAATTATAATTATCTATAAATAAAAAATGTGTTAATTCAATCAACTTTTTCCGCAATAGCTTACAAGAAGGAATGGTAAGAAACGTATTTGGGGTAATTAGCACTATTATTCCAAGGTTATTCGTCAAATATTTAACAGAACATTCAATAAACAATCTATATAAATCAATTTTACCTCCTTGCCAATTATAATAATTGCGATACAATTTTTTATATAAACTGAGCGATATTAATACATACGGCGGATTCCCAATCACAATATCAAAGCCATCCTTCACCCCAAACATCCATTCCGGGTCGAAGAAAGGCGATGAAGCATTCTGGTCGAACATATCCCACGATGCCAGCTGGCGGGCTTCGTCATTTCCCACAGCACCGTTTGCATACAGCATATCGGCTATCTCCTGGCGAAGGTCGTTGACGATATTCTTGTATTTACGCTTGGTTTTCACAGTCTTTGCCCCAAAAATCTTGTGCTTGGCTATCTTCAGTTCGTTTTCTTTCGCCTTAATCTCCGCACTATCGAATAAGGACGCATCTTTCTTGACCAAACCTATCAGCGTGTTGGCAGCCACGAATTTTGCTTCGAGGTTGGGGAGCGGACGGATACCAAAGTTATCGGTAGGGTCGGCGTTGGTATTTTGATCGACAACCAACGAAATGAAGAAGCGCAATTTGCTGATCTGTATGGCAATGGGCTGAATATCTACTCCATAGATACAGTTTTCGATGAGATAGAGTTTGCGGGCGTAGTCGGGGCGGTTGATGCTTTCGTCGAAACTACGCTCAATGTCGGCAATCAATTCTTTACGTTCATCGCTCGAAGAGTTACGGTAGGCTTCGGACGTTTCATCCAATGCTTTTTGAAGCATCATCTCTTTCCACCCCGAGTTGTCGGGGTCAATGCGATTGAGGATGTGTACCATCTGCTGGAGGATGCCCATAGGAAAGGCGCCCGAGCCGCAGGCAGGGTCGAGTATCTTGCAATTGTATAAGGATTGCATGATACTTTTGCGTTGTTCGGCGGTCAACTCCACGTCATCGTCCGAGTATTGCATGAGCTGGCGGTACTGGGGTTCCAGCTCCTCTCCTACCATACGCTTCAGGTGTGCCACCAGGCTTTCGTCCACCATGTACTGCACAATTTCGCGCGGCGTGTAGAACGAACCTGTCTGCTTGCGAGCCGTTGTTTGCGTTTCGGGGTTGAACGATGCCAACAGGTTCTCGAAGACCTTGCCCAACAATTCGGGGTCGAGAGATACCTCCTTATCAAAGGGGGTATTCTCTTCGACAGTAAAGTTGTAGCGCTTCAGAATATCAATGATGCCACGGGCGGAAACTTTCTTCTTTTTCTTGTCGCCATACCATTCTGAAAGGTCGATGTTTTTGCCTACTTCTTCACCAAAGAACAGATAATCTGGAATAATCAAAGAATTCTTTACCGATTCCCTGTCGCTAAAGCCGTCATAATACATTCCATGATCCTTGTCGTCCAGACAGTCGAACAGACCGCCGTTGAGGAACGGCACTGTACGGTTGGCCAAATCGACAAACAGTTGAGGGTTCTTGAAATAGGATTCGTAGCGCATCAGCTTGTTGTTGTCATAATCGCCACGCCCATTTCTGAAATGGCGCTCTGACAACTCTTTTCCACCTTCGGTAGTGATGGGGCTGTTGAGCATGGCAAAGAACAAGTTCTGAAGAATGGCTTTGTAGTATTTGCTTTCGTTGGACTTGCTGAACAAATCGACCATGGCATGAGGATTGAAGCCTTCTATCAGATTGTCTGCTATATATCTTTCGTCAAAAAATTCCTCTGGTATGAGATGCCTCTGTTTCAAGAACCATACAAAAATGAGGCGGGTAATGAGGCGGATGGCGCCTTCATTGTTGAACTTGGCATCGTCGTCCTTGTCATCGATGTTATTGGGGAAACGTATAATTTTGATAGCCCAGGCATACCAGTCGCTCAACTCCTGATAGAATTCTTTGGTCAATACTTCGACAGAGAAGCGGCTCAACAAGTCCTCCTTGCTTGCCACCCGTCCCTTTTCGTTCAAGTATTTGTTGGGGGTATAGTAGGCTATTCCTTCACCCAGAAAATAACTGTATCTGCGTGGATTGCTGTATCTTTTGGTGACCCGTGCGGAGTCGTCTGCCGCGTCGAGCGTAATCTCTATCAGCGAGAAGCGATAGTTTTCATTGTTGTCTTCGGGCACAAAGACAACCAACGCCCTGTCTTGCGTTTCATCGGCAAGCATTCGGAAAGCTTCTTTGGAGAGCGACACGCGGGCATCGTGCCTGGAACGATGTTTCACCTCATAGACTACCAGCTCGAGCGACTGGCACGTGCCGAGCTTCACGGCCTCGGTGGAATAGGTCATTTTGGTATTAAACCAGACTTCCTCTTCGGAGGGAACAAAATCCTCGGGCAGGAAGCTGTTTTGCAGAAATCGTACAAACTCTTGGCGGCTATATGCTTTGTTGAATTCCATAATCGAATCTTTTATCTCTTTTATTTATAAGGTTTATTGCAGTTCTTCGCTTAAAATCAATGTTTCTTCTCCATCGTCCACATTGTTTTGATAGCTGATGATGCGTGCCAGGTATTCAGCGGAGATTTTCAAGGGCAATTGGGGCGCATCCTTTGGCATCAGCTGATTGATATAGCGTATCTCATAGCCGGACAATGCATCGGCTTTCACCACTTGCGCCAAATCTTCAAGATAGTCTTGTGGCAAGGCTTGTTTCGACATCAGCACTTTTATTTTGGCCAATGCATTTATCTGCTCCTTCTCGTTTCTGTCCTTAACATCGCTGTTGAAGAGTGATGATTTAACCCGCTGATAGATGGTATCAAAGTTGTTGCTCAGTTCGACTGGCTCCTCGTGCCTGTCTGCTTCGAACAGTGAAATGGCCTCTTCTGCCGAAATCATGGCAGGGGGATTGGCCGCATCGCCTATCTTGAAAACGAAGTCGTCGCCTTTGCGTCCGAACATCAGGATACCTTTCTTTGGCTTTTCCGCCTTTCTTGCCGTTCGGGCACGATGGGGCATCTCCAATGCGGCATCGTAATCTTTTGTCCCCTTCAGGCCGTTGAGCAGCTTGCGGTAGGGCGTGTCCCACGAAGCCTCTTCGCTGCGGGCAAACTCCTTGCGATAGCGCTCCTTGAAGAATGCCTTCACCTCTTCTTCTTTGGTCAGCGCCTTTGTGTCTTCGCCCATGATGGCGTGAATCATGGCCATTTTGAGCGTGGAGATTTCTTTGGTTCTTGTTTCGGCTTCGCCTACATCGGTAGGGAAATAGTTGTATATATACAGGTGTTCGAATACTTTTTTGTTGACACGATTGATACGCCCGATGCGCTGGATGACGCGGGTCGGGTTATAGGGTATGTCGTAATTGAAGATGGCACCCGCACGATGCAGGTTGTAGCCTTCGGATATGGCATCGGTAGCTATCAGAACCTGATAATCGTTTCTCTGCAAGGCAGGTTTCATACCCGCGTCAAAATTGGCTCGGATAAGGTCCTTGTTGGCAGGGGTGGCGTCGGCTGAGGTATATTTCATCACAGGCAACCCCGCTTTGGCAAGCGCGTTGCCCAGATAGTTTACCGTGTCGGCAAATTCGGAGAACACAATGAGTTTACGCTCTGGCTCGTTCTTCATTTTCTCTTGGACGATGCGGATGAAAGAGTCCAGCTTGGGGTCGTTCTTGATTGTGTTGTCCTTGCCAAACCATTGTTCGCGCAAACTCTTGAGCAATCGGATGTCTGACTCAACATCTGCCACAAAATTGTCTTTCACATATTTCATGTCTATCTCAAAGAACCCACGGGCTTCGTACTTTTCGAAGAGTTCCTCGATTTCTTCCATGCCGTCGTCGCTTGTGTCATAGAAAGCAGACACATCCGGCAGATTTCCTTTCTTGAATACAGGTATCTTATGTCGTTTCTCAATCCATCGGAGCATGTGTTCGGAGGACTGAATCATGTATCCCAACGAAGCCTGGAATGCCGCTACCGAACTCTCGAAACGGGCTACCAGCAGGTGGCGCATAAACTTGGAGATATTGGCTTGCCGTCCAATCAAAAGATTGAAATTGACACCTGTTTTGTCTTCGAGTTCTTTGGCCAGCTTTTCTTGCAAGTCTTCGTGAATATAGAGGGCTGGCGAATAGCGGGCTGCCTTGAAATGGTAAACGTTACTGCCTTCTTCAGAGGGGCTGATCCGTTCCAGCGTAGAAAGATACAAGGTTTTCAATCCGCTCAAATCATATTCAAGTTCCTCAGGGTCGTCGGGCAAAACCAGCTGAATGTGCTGCTGCTTCAAATCTTCGGCGTATTCAGGAATGTCCAACAGGTCCAAACGTGAACGGCGAACAACCAGCGGGCTGATGATAGAGCGGATTTTCTTGGCCATGTCGCTGACCTGCGTTTTGATTTCTTCGTCAGTTTTTTTGCCTTCTCTTTGCTCTTCACGCAATTTTTTATACTTACCTATCAAGTCTTTGAATGAAGCGCCCAAGTTCTCGACGGTCTTCAATGTAGAGTTTGTAGGTATCTGGAAGAGTTTTATCAATGCATAAATATCGGCAGGCTGGTTGTTGAAGGGAGTAGCCGTCAGCAACAAGACTTTATTGTTGAAACACAGATTATGCAACAGGGCATAATCCTGCGTATATTCATTGCGGAAACGATGTGCCTCGTCAATGATAATCAAGAATTGCTCGCCAGGTTTCACCAACTCCTGATAATGCAAAAGAGCCTCTTCTATTTTTCCTGAACTGAACACAGTAGCGGTAAAGCCAAACTCATCGCGATAGCCTTCCCACTGCTTGTACAGATGCGGAGGGCACACAATGATGGTCCGCAACTTCAGATTGCGGGCGATGGTAGAGGCAATCACACTTTTGCCCAGACCTACCACATCGGCCACAATAGCGCCGTTATGGTTGTGCAAAGCGTTCAAAGCCATCTGGACGGCATCCGTCTGGTATCTTAAATTCGAATACTTTCCTTCCGTAATATCATGTGGGGTCAAAATATTGTTGGAGGTTGGGATATTAAAGTATTCTTTCAGAACTCGGATGTACATGAGGTATGGCGAGTAGAGCTGTTCGTACCAGATGCGTTTCATTACCTTGTTTTCCCATTCGTCCAAATTGTCTTTGCTTGCAATGGTCACAGAGTCGTCCCACAATTCATCAAACAGTTTTTTCCCCTCTTCGTATTCCAGCTTGTCATTGAAACGGGCGTTCAGTTCCAAACGTCCTTTCAGTCCCTGATAAGACAGATTGCTTGAACCTGTTATCAATACTCCAGGCAGTTCTCCGCCTTCGTTCATCAGGTCATTGTAGGCAAACAAATACATCTTCGAATGACAGGGTTCGAGAGTCTTGCGTATCTCCAAAGTGCCATCGAGTATTTTGCCATAGAACATTTTGAATTGTTCCAATTTGTCAGCAGAGTCAAGGAGGTCTGAATCATTAAATAGTTTAATAAACTGTGTATAGTATTCTTCTTTCACCAAATTGCGTGACACAAAACCTTTCCGAAAGTTTTCTACCTCGCTGATACGTTTGGATATATGCAGGTCAATATCCAGTCCTACAAGTATTCTGATCTGTTTGTCTTTCAGTTTTTCGGATAGTTGGATATAACCCGAATAGTAGAAATAGCCGACTAGTATATCGACTGCATTTGTTTTGGGCAGAATGCCGTTTATAATATCGGATAAGAATTTTTCCTTATTTGTTATGAAACTGTTGCTCATTCCTCTTTGATTATCGAACAGGGTTCTTTTAAACTAAGCGCACTTGGCATTTTCTTTATCGTTTCGCAAATATAAGGAAATATTTATTCGAAGAAGAGCTGTAGAAAGAATAAATTACATTCTACTCGACCTAAAGCTACAAGTAAAAATGTCGTAAGCTATTCCCCACCTCCTCCATCCACTCCCGATAAAGGAATACCGGCCCAAAATGCCAACACTTGGTAGATACGTCGGCCAGACGCTTGTAGGTTTCCGAACGATAGAACAGGAGCAGGGCGTCGACATAGCTGGCGTAGGTATAGACAAATCTGTTTTGAAAAGTGCGCCTTACAGCTGACAGTTGACAGTTTATAAAAATCGATTCTCAGTTTGTCTTTTTTTATCTCAGTAGACAAAAATAGTGGTATTGGGCCGGGTGTATAATACCCTCTATCTTTGTTCCTGTCGACAAAGGGAAGTTCCAACGGATGTTGGCCCGTCGGGACTTCTAAAATGAGAGGATAAACAGGAATAATGGACACAAACTAAATTATAGGGGTTACTTCAAGATGCAACGGATGGATGCGGCTTTGTAGTAGTCTTTCCCATTTACAATCGGATCGGACAGGTAGAAGTTGTTGCTGCCTCCAGTGAAGAATATCATTTTGTCGGCTATCTCCGTACTGCCTTCTTTCAGTGCCCAATATCCGTTCAGGCGGCCATTATTATTGTGCTTACTACTGAGCCAAGTACCGTGTGGATAGACGCTGAACCCGGTCAGGTTGTTGACGGGAGCCACGTCTCCTTCTTGCTCCTGCCCGGCGTTGTCCGTCTCAAGCAGCCACGTGCCAGCTTTCAGTAGCGAGGTGTTGTCGCCTGTGTAGCTCTTTAGGGCCTCCCAGTCTTTGTCGCTTGGAATGCTCCAGCCTTCGGGACTTAATTCGCCGGCCAGAACTGCTTCGCCATTGTAGAAATAGTACTCCAGTCCTTCCGGCTTGAAGTAGGCGGCTTCTATGCCGAGTTTCTCCAATTTCTTCAGGGGTGTTCCGTCCTTATAGCAGGTTGCCCGTAAATCTTCTTTCATCCAGTACTGCGTTCCTATTTTGACGATCGGGTAGGAGGACGGTTGTGCGTCGCGGGTGTCGCGTATGGTCAGGCTCACGACGTCGCAGCTTACGGCATTGCTGCCCGAGGTCAGGCTGATCGTTCCGTCTTCGGATACGTAAAATTTGTTGATGCTCGTTTGGTTCCCTTGGTTGTAAGTGAAGCTGTTTGCTTCCGTATTCCAGACGATTGTTCCTCCGCAGATGGCATCGGGCGTGTCCATCAGCCGCAGGACAGTTCCTCGTGTCAGGTCGGGCCGCCCTGTTTCCTCCGATATGGGATAGTAGACGACAGCGCTGGAGGTCAGTTCGTCCGAGATTAAATATTCCTTGCACACATCTACCAGGGCCTTCCCTTCGTGGTAGATGCGATAAACGTCAGACTCTCGGAAAGACAAGATGGCCGTGTGGATGGCTACGTTTTCCTGGTTGTTGGCCGTCGTTTGCCCGTCGACGGTAGTCCAGTCGCTTACGGTACCTGCTATGCCGGTCAGAAATTCTCCTCCCTGTTGGGTGGCGGTGATGGATATTTCGCATTGGGTACCTGTCTTCATCACTTGTTCCGGCATCAGGCAGGTGTATACCCTTCCGTTCCATTCCATAAGAATGCTATTGTCCGTTTGTGTCAAGCTTTGCGGAATGATGATTATTTCTTTGCCTGTGAGTTTTTCTCCGCTGTTGCTCCACGAACCGTAGGTGAGGATGTCTGTAGGCTCCTGCGGATTGGTGATGCTTTCGTCCGTCAGATTGTAGCTGGCTTGCGAGTAGATGTTGGTGACGATAATGTTCGGATCGTCCTCCAGAATGCTCGCCGCATCCTCGCCTTCGCCAGGGATTATGGTAAATTTCAGTTTGGCAAATCGATGCTTGAAGTTCAGTGTCACGTCGTTTTCGCTGCTTCCCACGTTTTGTTTTTTGGCAGTCAGGAAGTCGCTTGCCGAGAAATTTTCAGGTGTGCTTTGGTCGGACTGGATGCTGACAGATAAAGTAGTGCTCCCTGCTTCGAGTCCTTCCTTTTGGTAAGGGTGATAGCCTACGAAGTCCAGTGTCCCTCCTCCTTCGGGATAAAAGACCGTCCGCGCTGGTGTGAAGGAGCTGCCGTTGCTGTTGCATGTCAGTTGCAGGTTGTCTATATATCTCTTTCCATCGAGAGAGTTGGGTGTCAGCGTGGCAAACAGGCCGATGCGGTCGTTTGTTTCGAAAGATGTTGCGGTAACTTTTGTGAGTAATTGTCCACTGATAGTGCCCGAGAACGTGATGGGGATGTCGCCGGGTTGCATGTCAAATGCATTGTTTTCAGTACTACAGGATAGGAAGAGCAATAAAATTCCTCCCATTAAACGATAGACTACACCTGTAAGAATCGGATGTCTTTTCATGGTATTAATTTTTTAGAAAGGTTATCGGTGACAAAAGTAAAAAAATAAAAATATTAAAAAGTGAAAATGCCGTTTTTTTCTTCACTACCTCATCTAAAAGCCTGAAAACTTCGTTTTCGCTTTGTGCTTCTCTCAGTTTGCACTATCTTTGACCCTCTGAAACTAAAGATGTAAATGCCATGCCACTCAACTTGCCCGATAAACTGCCCGCCATCGAACTGCTGAAGCGGGAAAACATATTCGTCATCGACAATTCGCGAGCTACGCGACAGGACATACGACCCCTGAAAATCGTCATCCTCAACCTGATGCCCCTGAAGATAACAACGGAAACGGACCTCGTCAGGCTGTTGTCTAACACGCCGCTACAGATAGAGATCTCTTTCATGAAGATAAAAAGTCATACGCCCAAGAATACGCCCATCGAACACATGAAGGCTTTCTATACGGACTTCGAACTCATGAGGAACGAGAAGTATGACGGCATGATTATCACAGGGGCGCCCGTGGAGCAGATGGACTTCGAAGAGGTGGGCTACTGGAACGAGATTACGGAAATATTCGACTGGGCACGCACACACGTGACCTCGACGCTCTATATCTGCTGGGCGGCGCAGGCGGGACTCTACCACCACTATGGCGTGCCGAAATATCCGCTCGAGAAAAAGATGTTCGGCATTTTCGAACATCATACGCTGCAACCGCTGCACCCCATCTTCCGAGGATTCGACGACGTGTTCTACGTGCCTCACAGCCGGCATACGGAGGTGAGACGGGAGGATATCCTGAAGGTGAAGGAACTGACACTGCTCTCGGAGTCGGACGAAGCGGGGGTCTACATGGTCATGGCACGCGGAGGAAGGGAATTCTTCGTGACAGGACACTCGGAGTACTCGCCCCTGACGCTGGACACGGAGTACAGACGAGACCTGGGCAAGGGACTGCCCATCGACATGCCGAAAAACTATTATCGGGACAATGATCCCGAAAAGGGGGTATTGGTGCGCTGGAGGGGGCATGCGAACCTCCTCTTTACAAACTGGCTGAACTACTTCGTCTATCAGGAAACGCCGTATAACATCAACGAGATCGGGGAATGAAGGTACTGAGGAAAATAGAACTGCTGGCACCGGCACGGAATCTGGAGTGTGGCATCGAGGCGGTGAACCACGGGGCCGACGCGGTGTATATCGGTGCGCCGAAGTTTGGCGCCAGGGCGGCTGCTACGAACTCGATGGACGACATCGGACGCCTGACAGACTATGCCCACCTCTACGGAGTGCGCATCTACGTGACGGTGAACACCATCCTGAAGGACGAGGAGCTGAAGGAGACGGAGGACATGATCTGGGAACTGTATCGCAGGGGTGTGGATGCACTCATCGTGCAGGACATGGGCCTGACACGCCTGAACCTGCCACCCATCCCGCTGCATGCCAGCACGCAGATGGACAACCGAACGGCCGGAAAGGTGCGCTTTCTGACGGAGGCCGGCTTCCGACAGGTGGTATTGGCGCGCGAGTTGTCGCTTGACGAGATAGCCGCCATCCACAAGGCCTGTCCCGACACGCCGCTCGAGGTGTTTGTGCACGGGGCTTTGTGTGTAAGTTATAGCGGACAGTGTTACGCCAGCCAGGCTTGCTTCGGGCGCAGTGCCAACCGTGGGGAGTGTGCCCAGTTCTGCCGCCTGCCTTTCTCGCTGGTGGATGCCGACGGACGGGTGGTGGTGAAGGACAAACACCTGCTGTCGCTGAAGGACATGAACCGCCTGGACATGCTGGAGCAGCTGCTCGACGCAGGAGTTACCTCGCTGAAGATAGAGGGACGGCTGAAGGACGTGGCCTACGTGAAGAACGTGACGGCTGCCTACAGCCAACGCCTGGACGCCATCCTGAAGCGCAGGAAGGAATATGTGCGTGCTTCGTCGGGCACATGCCGACTGGACTTTCGTCCGCAGCCGGAGAAGAGCTTCAGCCGCGGATTCACACACTACTTTCTGGAGGGAAGGAGAGAGGATATAGCTTCGTTCGACACGCCCAAATCGCTGGGCGAGGCCATGGGTACGCTGAAGGAACAGCGTGGCGGATGGGTGAGCGTGGCGGGCGTGAAGCCTTTCCACAACGGCGACGGCGTGTGCTACCTCGACGAGCAGGGGCGCTTGCAGGGCTTCCGCATCAACCGCGTAGAGGGCAACAAGCTTTTTCCGGCAGGCAACGTGGCGCGCATACGGCCGCGTACGCCGCTCTTCCGCAACCTGGATCAGGAGTTCGAACGGGCCCTGGCACGCAAGTCGGCCGAGCGGAAGATAGGGGTGCGCCTCAGGCTGGAGGAGAATGCCTTTGGCTTTTCGCTGACGGCAGACGACGAGGACGACAACCGCGTGACGCTGGCTTTCGGCTATGCCAAGGAGCGGGCACGCACGCCGCAGGTAGAGAACCTGCGCACGCAGCTGGCCAAGCTTGGCGGTACGCCTTATGAACTGACGGAACCGGCCGAAATCGCCCTGACGGAAGAGTGGTTTGTACCCTCGTCAGTCGTGGCCGACTGGCGCAGGCAGGTGGTGGAGCGGCTGACGGCTGCACGCCGCATCAATTACCGCCGCGAACTGGCCGTCTGGAGGCCGACGCATCATGCCTATCTTGCTACGACGCTGACCTATCTGGGTAACGTGATGAACGACGAGGCACGACGCTTCTACCTGGATCATGGAGTGAAAGCTGTGGCGCCCGCCTACGAAAAGCAACCTGCGGACGGGGTGGTGCTGATGTTCTGCCGTCACTGTCTGCGCTACAGCATGGGCTGGTGTCCTGTTCATCAGAAAGGACGTTCGCCCTATCGGGAACCGTACTACCTGGCAAGCTCGGACGGACGCCGCTTCCGGCTGGAGTTCGATTGCAAGAACTGTCAGATGAAGGTGTTGGCTAATGAATAAATGGTGAGTGGAGCATGGAGAAGGAAGAATTAAAGATAGATGGCCTTGGAAGAAAGCGCGGGACGGCTCATGCCCCTTGGCGCATTGGATTCTTCATGCCTCATTTTTTATTCTTCATTTTATTCTTTTTTTCTTCCTGTCATTACTCCCGCCCCAATCCGGAAGACGAAGGCCTGTCGCAGCAGATGCGCGACTCGCTGACCTACCTGTACGAACGACACTATACGTGGGACACCAATCTGGAGGTGAAGACCGACTCTGTCCAGCTGGAACTTCTGCCCGTGAAAGGGGCTTACTACCAGCTGCATAGGGGCGACCGCGTAGTAGTAGCCGAGTTTGCTGTCCATCCGGCCGACTCGATAGATTCCGTCTGGGTGAAGCTGGCCCACTCGCAGGAGGTACAGGGGTGGCTGCGCGAAGTCGACCTGAAGCGCGCCTTTGTGCCTACGGACAGCATTTCGCAGGCCATCTACGTGTTCAGCGACACGCATGCTTCGTACTTCATCGTGGTTTTTGCCATCTTTGTGGCCGTCTGGCTGGTACGCGTATTCCGACGCAAGCAGTTGCAGCTGGTCTACTTCAACGACATCGACAGCCTTTATCCCCTGGCGCTGTGCTTGCTGATGGCTTTCTGTGCGACGGTCTACGAGTCGATACAGGTCTTTGCACCCGACACGTGGGAACACTATTATTACAATCCCACGCTTTCGCCTTTCAAGGTGCCCTTCGTGCTTTCGATGTTTCTGGTGGGGCTATGGCTGTTCCTGGTTGTACTGTTGGCCGTGCTCGACGATCTTTTCCGCCAGCTTTCGCCCGCGGCAGCGGTGTTCTACCTGCTGGGACTGGCTTCGTCGTGTATCTTCTGTTATTTCTTCTTTATCCTGACTACGCACATTTACGTGGGCTATGTCTTTCTGGCGGCTTTTATCTGGATTTTCATCGGAAGGCTGAAGCATTCGCTTCATTCGCCCCGCTACCGTTGCGGTCGTTGCGGCGGCAAGCTGATGCACAAGGGTGTGTGTCCGCATTGTGGAGCTGTGAACGAGTGAAACTGTCCGCCCGAAATCGGACACCTGTCCGAAAATGAACACCTCTGAATAATGACTTATATTTGAAAATCAGTGAATTGTGGTTTTGGCATAATAGTTGTGGGCTGTGTATGGATTGAAACAGCTAATTCAAAATTATTGCCATGGATAGAGAAATTCCCAAAGAAGAGCGCCGTAGAGAGCGCAACAAGAAACTGATTCGTTATGGTGTAGCAGGAGTCGCAGGCGTGGTGGTGCTCAGTGTGCTCATTTCGCTGATGCGGACAGGCGTGAAAGAGAAAGATCTGGTGTTTTCTACCGTAGACCAGGGGACCATCGAGGTCAGTGTCAGCGCCTCGGGCAAGGTGGTGCCTGCTTTCGAAGAAATTATCAATTCGCCCATCAATACGCGCATCCTTGAAGTGTACAAAAAGGGGGGTGACAGTGTGGACGTAGGTACGCCCATCCTGAAACTGGACTTGCAGAGCGCCGAAACCGAGTACAAGAAGCAACTCGACGAGGAGCAGATGAAGCGCTACCAGCTGGAGCAGCTGGAGGTGAACAACAGCACCTACCTGAGCGACCTGGAGATGCAGGTGAAGGTGTCCGAGATGAAGCTGAACCGCATGGAGGTGGAGCTGCGCAACGAACGTTACCTGGACAGCCTGGGATCGGGAACGACCGACCGTGTGCATCAGGCGGAACTGAACTTCAAGACAGGCAAACTGGAGCTGGAGCAGTTGCGTCAGCAGCTGGCCAACGAGCGTAAGGTGAAAGCTGCCGACCTGAAGGTGAAGCAGCTGGAGTATGAGATCTTCCGCAAGAGCCTGGCCGAAACTAAACGTACGCTGGACGATGCGCAGGTACGTTCGCCCCGCAAGGCCATCCTTACCTATATTAATAACCAGATTGGCGCGCAGGTAGGCGAGGGCACGCAGATAGCCGTCATCTCCGACTTGAGCCACTTCAAGGTGGAGGGCGAGATAGCCGATACTTACGGCGACCGTGTGGCAGCCGGGGGGCGGGCCATCGTGAAGATAGGCAGCGAGAAGCTGGAAGGGCAGGTGAGCAGCGTTACCCCGCTTTCGAAGAACGGCGTCATCTCTTTCACCGTCCAGCTGGAGGACGACAGTAACCGCCGCCTGCGTTCGGGCCTGAAGACCGATGTCTATGTGATGAACGCCGTGAAGGAAGACGTGATGCGTGTGGCCAACGCTTCGTACTATGTGGGCCGTGGCGAGTACGACCTCTTTGTGCGCGATGGCGAAGGTCAGCTCGTGAAGCGCAAGGTGCAGCTGGGCGACTCCAACTTCGAATATGTCGAAGTAGTTTCGGGCCTTAAGCCGGGCGACCAGGTGGTCGTCAGCGACATGAGCCAGTATAAGAACAAGAACAAGCTGAAACTGAAAGACTGACCCACCGCAAGTTGTACCCGAAAGTACCCCACGAGTGGGGTATAAAAGCACTTCATTCGTGGGGTGCACCGGCCGGAAAACAATGGGAATGTAACAAACTAAAAGTACATACAGATATGCTGAAAAACTACTTCAAACAAGCCTGGACCCTGATGCGGCAGAACCTCCTCTTTACAGGCATCTACGTGGTGGGCACGGGTTTGTCCATCGCGTTGGTGATGACGCTGTTCATCATCTTCTACGTCAAGTTCGGGCCCGTCTACCCCGAGTATAACCGCGACCGCACGCTGGTGGTGAAGCCCGTGAAGCGCTATCCCAAGGACAAGCCCGAGAACTGGAACATCTACGGCGGCGTGGCCTACTATGTGGTGGACCAGATGCTGCCGGGGCTGCCCCATGTGGAGCGGGTGGCGGGCAGTATGATTGATTTCTGGACGGACTATCGGGTGTCTGCCACGGACGTAAAGCCCTTCAAGGCCGTTCCCCGCTTTGCCAACGGTGCCTTCTGGGAGGTCTTCTCCTTCCGCTTCACCGACGGCCGGCCTTTCACGCAGGAAGATGTGGAGGCCCGGGCGCGAGTGGCCGTCATCGGTGAGTCGCTGGCCCGGCGCCTGTTTGCCACGGCCGAGGGTGTGGAGGGCCGCCACTTTTCCTTCAACGGGCGCGACTACCGCGTGTGCGGCGTGGTGCAGGACGTATCCAATGCCACGCCCGAGACGGCGGGCGACCTGTGGGTTCCGTTGTTCAATGCGCAGTATATTTCCAAGGAACTGGACAGGCATGGCTTGCTGGGCAATGTGTATGCCTACCTGCTGGTGGACGATGCGGAGAACTTGGAGGCGGTGCGCGGCGAGGTGCAGGACGTGTTCCGGCGCTTCTCCCTGCAGGACAAGGACTATGAATACGACCTGATGGAGCAGCCCGATCCTTACTGGCTCAGCACATTTCGCCAGGAGGTGGATAAAACACCCGATACCATGGAACTGGCCAAGGGTTTTCTCTACATCCTGCTGGCCCTGCTCTTCATCCCTGCCTTGAATCTGAGCGGCATGATTTCCTCGCGTATGGACAGCCGCATGGCCGAGCTGGGCATCCGTAAGGCCTACGGGGCTACGCGCCGCCGCCTGCTGGAGCAGGTGCTCTGCGAGAACCTGTTGCTCACGTTGCTGGGTGGTTTGGCAGGCCTGTTGTTCTCCTACCTGATTGTGCTGACGGCCAGCGACTGGATTCTGACGCTGTTCGACAAGAACATCTACGACACTTCGCTCTCCACGTCGCTCACGCCCGAGATGCTGTTCAATCCCGCCGTGTTCGGCTGCGCGCTGGCCGTGTGCGTGGTGCTCAATGTGGTGTCGGCCCTCGTGCCCGCGCTGGGGGCGATGCGCCACCCGATTATGGAATCGTTGAATACGAAAAGATAAAATCTCATGCTTCAAACCATCTTACATCAACTATGGAACCAGCGTCGTCAGAACGGCTGGATATTCCTGGAACTGCTGGTCGTCAGTTTCTTCCTTTGGACCGTCATCGACCCTATCTATGTATTGACTGCCAACCGTGCCATCGACCGAGGGTATAACCCTGAAGGGCTTTACGTGGTAAACATCGGCATGTACGACGATACGAACGGCAACTTCGACCCCGATATGGCTTCCGACTCGATGAATCTGGTGGCCTACACGCGCCTTGCCCGCATCGTACGCGAGCAGCCCGAGGTGGAGTGCTGGGCCATTGCCGGTAATCAAAGTTTCCCTTGTAGTAACTCGTGGAGCGGTACGCAAATCTTTGCCGATACTGCCTCCCTGCACAAGGGGGAAGGCTTCGTACATGCCCAGACTTATAGTTTTGTGGCAACCGATGGCAGCAATATGCTTCATACCTATGGCATGAAGGATGCTCGTACGGGTGGTGACATCCAGGTGCCTGAACAGGTGGAAGACAAGGCATTCATCTCCGAACGGCTGGCTCAGCGCCTGTTTGGTACGGCCGATGCCGTGGGGAAGAAAGTCTATCAGGGCGAGGATGCTTTGGAGGTAGCGGGTGTATTCCGCGACTTCAAGCACCGCGACTACGAGCAGCCTTATCCGCTCATTGTCACCATGTACAGCGAAATGTATGGAAGTCCGTATATGCCGTGGTGGTACAATTTTGTCATCCGTCTGAAGCCGGGTGTGGACGTATCGGCTTTCAAGCAGCGTTTCCAGCAGGAAGTGGCGCCGCAGCTCTCCGTAGGCAACTTCTACTTCGACAGCCTGAAGGAATTTTCGGAGCTGAGCGAGGACTATGCCATGAAGAGCGGTGTCACCAACAAGCTCCGCCTGCAATATGCCCTGACGGGTTTCGCCCTGCTCTGTATCTTCCTGGGCATGGTGGGCACCTTCTGGATACGCAGCAACGCCCGTCGCGGCGAGATTGGGGTGATGCGCAGCATGGGCGCTTCGCAGGGGTGCATCGTGCGGCAGTTCCTCATCGAAGCCTGGCTGTTGCTGACGGTGGCCTTCGTGCTGGTCATTCCCTTCCTGCTCTATCATGCCCATGTCAACGGCCTGTACACGGTAGAGATGAATGACAAGTTCGTGCCCAATCCCGCCTACGGGCAAAACCGTTTCGGCTTCCACTTCACCGTGGTACTGGCACTCAGTTACGTTGTTCTGATGCTGATAGCGCTGGTCGGAACGTATGTCCCTGTGCGCCGTGCGGCCCGTACGCTGCCGGTAGAGGCGTTGAGGGATGAATAAAGCCTCAGCCCCGAAGCAAGGGGAAGCGGCAGGCCGAAACTCGGGAGTTTCTGCCCGACAACCGCGGTGGATGCGGAGGCTGGACCGAATGGATGATGGATTTTGAGGGGCGTCGGCTGGCGACACTTCGTCTGACAGCCCCGCACGATAAAGGATATATTATAGAATGTAACAAATAAAATGACCGCCCTATCCTTCCTCCTTCCTTTTGGGAGAGGGGCCGGGGATGAGGCTTTTGATGATTATGCTAAAGACCTATTTCAAACAAGCCCTTGCGTTGTTCAGGCAGAACCGCCTGTTCAGTACGCTCTACATTGCCGGCACGGGGCTGGCTATCGCCATGACGGTAGTGATGGCGCTGGTTTACTACGTGAAGCTGGCACCTGTATACCCCGAGGAGAACCGGGCGAACATCTTGTACCTGACCAGCGCCAGTTTCCATTCGGATGAGAAGAAATCGACGCTGCAGGCCGGCTTGTCCTATCAGGCTCTTCAGGACTGGGTGTATCCGCTGAAGAACGTGGTGGCGGTGTCGGCCCAGCTGGGAAACGACATGGAGGAGGGAGGCTACATCCAGCCCGCCGACCGCAGCGGTGATTTCCGTCCGGCGGTGAAGCTGGTGGACCCTGCTTTCTTCCGCATCTATCCGCTCCGTTTTCTGGAGGGGAAACCGTTTACCGACGCCGACTTGGAGAGCGGCATCCGCGAGGCCGTCATTTCCGACGACCTGGCCCGCCGCCTGTTCGGCACCGTCGAGGGAGTCGTGGGGCGTTCGTTCTCGCTGGACTATGTGAATTGTCGGGTCTGCGGCGTGGTGCGCGGTGCCAGTTACCTCACCTCGCAGTCGTATGCGCAGGTCTACCTGCCCTATTCAACCGCTCCGAACTACAGAAAAGCGCTTGCCGCCTACTTCCCCTATTGCGGCGGCTTTTCCGTCACGTTCCTGGTGAAGGACGGGGCGCAGGCCGATGCCCTGAGGGCGGAAATCGCGGACGTGACGAGGCGACTGAACCTGCAGAACCGGGAGCAGTGGCAGATGGAGCTATGGAAGCAGCCCACTTCGCACTGGTTGAGCGTCTTTCAGAGCTATCCGTCGGACGCCAGCTTCAACCCCTGGAAGACGGTGGCCTATCTGGTTGTTGTGGTGCTGGTGCTTCTGCTGGTGCCCGCGCTCAACCTGAGCGGCCTCATAGCCAGCCGCATGGAGAGCCGTCTGGCCGAGATGGGCGTGCGCAAGTCGTTCGGTGCGGGCAGGAGGGTGCTGCTCTCGCAGGTGATGTGGGAGAACTTCTTCCTGACGCTGGCGGGCGGTTTGCTGGGCCTGATACTGGCCTGGACCACCGTCTACCTGAGCCGCGAATGGATCTTCACGCTGCTCAACGACTGGATGGTGGAGGCTCCGCAGGATGCCAACGTCTACGTGTCGGGCGAGATGCTTTTCGCGCCTGCCGTCTTTGTTATCGCCTTCCTGCTCTGTCTGGCGCTGAACCTGCTGTCGGCCCTTCTGCCGGCGTGGATGTCGCTCCGCAAACCGATTGTTTATTCGCTGTATGAAAAAAGATAAGCATTATGTTCAGACTCATTCTTAAAACCCTATGGGCCCGTCGCCGCCGCAACGGCTGGCTGCTGGCCGAACTGATACTGGTCGCTGTCCTCTCGTGGATCATTTTCGATCCCGTCATTGTGGTGACCTACGACCGTCACCTTCCGCTTGGCTACGATGCCGACCGCCTCTGCATGGTATCTGTGGCCGCACTCCAGCCGCAAGCGTCAGGCTATGACGACCAGGCTGCCGACTCTGCCTCGATGATGCAGGCCTGTCTGAACCTTGTGGAGCGGGCCCGCCAGCATCCCGATGTGGAGCAGGCCACGCCGCTCGTCTCCTTTGTCTATCCGGGCTCGATGGGAAACAGCAGTTCTACCCTGACGGCGGAGGGCGACTCGACGGAGCTCGACGTCCTGCACGTTTACTTCTGGCCCCACACCCATTTCTTCGAGACGTATGGCTTCCGCCCTGGGCAGGGCAGCCCGACAGCGCAGCAGCTGTCGGACTATGCCTACCAGGAATCGGATATCGTCGTGACCGAGGACGCGATGGAAAGGCTGTTCCACACCCGTGCCTACAACCGGCAACGCTGCTGGGAAACCCGGCAGGGAGATACGCTCTACAACCCGGTGGTGGGCGTGGTGGAGGCCTTCAAGTATGCCAACGACTGGCGCCCCATCCCTGTGGCCTTCGTGCCCGAGCTGCATCCGGACATCCTTTCGACGCTGGAAGATATGCACATCGTCATCCGCCTGAAGGACGGGGTCAGCATGGACCGCTTCCTGCACGAGTTCAAGCCGTGGATGCTCCGCCAGATGCGGGCGGGCAATCTCTATGCCCGCGAGCTCCAGTCGTACGACGACCTCATTGCTTCGGGCGAGTTCTTCACTTCCACGTCGGTCTACCGCCGCAACCTGAGCATCGCCCTGTTCTTCCTCGTCAACCTCTGCCTGGGTGTCATCGGTACCTTCTGGCTGCAGACGCGCACGCGCCGCGAGGAAGTGGGTGTGATGCTGTCCTACGGTGCCACGCCGCGCCGCATCCGTCTCCAGCTGCTGGGCGAGGGCATGGTGCTCACGACGGTGGCTACGCTGGCGGGTTGTTTCCTCTACCTGCAATACGGGCTCAGCGAGGGGCTGCATCGGGGCAGCGCCTGGATGAAGAGCACCATGCCCTGCTGGGTGGATCACTTCGGGCAGCACTTCGCCATCGTGTCGCTCATCATCTACCTCATTCTGCTGGTGGTGGTATGGGTGGGCATTTACATTCCGGCCCGCCGCATCAGTAGCATTCCGCCTACCGAGGCGTTGCGAGACGAGTGAAATCGTACGCTAAAAACGGACAGGGTGTTCATTTTCGGACACCCTTCTTTTTGCTAAAATACAGATAATCAGTGATGCGTGATTTTGGCACGACTTTTGAATTAAGTTCATCACAGAGAATACAATAACTATAAACAACATACAATTATGGACATGATCAAATTAACAGGTATCAACAAGATTTACCGTACAGACGAGATTGAGACACAGGCATTGGAGAACGTGAACCTGACTGTAGAGCAGGGGGAATTCCTCAGCATCATGGGACCTTCGGGTTGTGGCAAGTCCACGCTGCTCAACATCATGGGACTGCTCGACGCGCCCACCAGCGGCACCATCGAGATAGCCGGCACCCGCGTGGAGGGCATGAAGGACAAGGAGCTGGCCGCTTTCCGCAACCGCAACCTGGGCTTCGTCTTCCAGTCGTTCCATCTGATCAACTCGCTTAACGTGATAGACAATGTGGAGCTTCCGTTGCTCTATCGTAAGGTCTCTGCCAAGGAACGCCGTCGTCTGGCTGAAGAGGTGCTGCGGAAGGTAGGGCTCAGCCATCGTATGCGTCACATGCCCACGCAGCTTTCCGGCGGTCAATGTCAGCGCGTAGCCATCGCCCGCGCCATCATCGGTAATCCTGAGATTATCCTCGCCGACGAGCCGACAGGTAACTTGGACTCAAAGATGGGTGCCGAGGTTATGGACTTGTTGCATCAGTTGAACGAAGAAGACAAGCGTACCATCGTCATGGTGACGCACAACGAAGACCAGGCCAAGCAGACGAGCCGCACGGTGCGCTTCTTCGACGGCCGCCAGATAGGATAACGCATAACAAACCGACAAAACAGACAGACAATGAAAACAAACATCATAGGAATCATGATCGCACTGGTGCTGGCATTTGCCGCAGCAGTAGGCGCATGGGCGCAGGACGGGAAGGTGAGCGAAGTGCGCAAGGTGGATGATTTCTCTTCCATCAAGATAACGTCGGTGGCCAATGTCATTTTTACGCAGGGCGACCGGTATTCGCTCCGCCTGGAGGGCAAGGAGAAATGGGTGAAGCTTACCACCACCGAGGTGAAAGGCGGTTGCCTGATCATCGCTTTCAAGAAGGGGGAGAAGAGATCTGTCAAGAACATTGACGGCCTGAAGCTCTATGTCACCGCTCCTACGCTGGAGGCGGTTGAGCTGACCGGCGTGGGCAGCCTGGAGTGCAAGGAGCCTTTGAAGCTGGACGACTTCACGCTTCGCATCAACGGCGTAGGCTCTGCCGAAGTGGCCGACCTAGCCTGCCGCCGCTTCACCGTCAGCCTGAACGGAGTGGGCGATGCCGAGGTGAACGTCGATTGCGACTACCTGAAAGCACGCATGGGCGGCGTAGGCAGCTTGGAACTGAAGGGGAGTGCCGATGAGGCCGACATATCGCGCAGCGGCATCGGCAGTGTGAATACGAAACGATTAAAAATTAAGAATGAAGAATGAGGAATGAAGAATTGGCTCTTCCTATGCCACCTTTCTTATTCATTAAATTCTTCATTCTTCATTCATAATTCTTCATTAAAAAGATGATCAAGCAATATTTCCAACAAGCCTGGGCGCAGCTCCGCCAGCAGCCGCTCATCAGCGGGGTGACGGTGGCGGGTACGGCCCTTTCCATCTTCCTCATCATGCTGGTGGTGATGATGCAGCAGGTGCAGGTCGAGCCTTTTGCGCCCGAGAGCAACCGTGACCGCTTCCTGCACGTGAAGTGGGGCAGCATTACCAACGAAGCGTGGGGCGACAGCAACAGCAACGGCCCGTGGAGCGCAGCTTCGCTGAAAGAAATCTACGGCAAGCTGACGACGCCCGAGGCCGTCACCGTCTATGTGGTCTATTCTCTGCCCAAGCCGGTCAGCCTGCCCGGCCAGCCCTCTACGGCGGTCGATGTGCGCGAGACGGACAGCCAGTTCTGGACGGTGTTCGACTTTGCCTTCACCGACGGTAAGCCTTTCGATCAGGCAACGTTCGATGCCGGTCGACCGGTGGCCGTCATTACCGAAAGCGTGGCGCGCCTGCTGTTCGGCACGACGAAGGCCGTGGGAAAAGAATTCCTGCTGGCTCATGCGCCCTATCGGGTGTGCGGCGTGGTGAAGGACGTATCGACGCTGGCCGAAACGGCCTATGCGCAGGTATGGATTCCTTATACCTCGACCGACCAGGTGTACAATACGTGGGGGGACGGCGTGATGGGCGATATGAGCTGCACCATCCTGGCGCGCGACCGCAGCGACTTCCCCGCCATCCGCGAGGAGGCTGCCCGGCGGTTGGACGAATTCAATAAGGTGATAGGCGAGAACGGTTATAAAATTATCAACCGCAACCGTCCTTACGACCAGGAGAAGAACGCCCTGGTAGCCGGCGCCAATGTGGAGCCGGATGTGACGGCTGCCCGTCGGTCGCGTTTCATCATCTTCCTCATCCTGCTCATCGTGCCTGCCATCAACCTGAGCAGCATGACGCAGAGCCGCCTGCGCCGTCGCGTGGCGGAGATCGGGGTGCGCCGTGCCTTTGGCTGCACGCGCATGGAACTGCTGGGGCAGATACTGGGCGAGAACTTCATCGTCACCCTGCTGGCCGGTGTGCTGGGGCTGATAATCAGCCTGCTCTTTGCCTTCCTGCTGGGCGATACCCTCTTTGTGCAGGACTGGACAACTTCGCTCAATCCGCCCGTGGTCGATGCCTCCATCCTGATACATGCCTCCACCTTCGGCTGGGCGTTGCTCTTCTGCTTCGTGCTCAACCTGCTCAGCACCGGCATTCCCGCCTGGCGGGCGTCGCGGATGAATATCGTGGAGGCGATTAACGGCAAGGCGCAGTGATGTGAATGTATAAAATAGGATTACATTATGAACAAGAAACTATTTACCCAAATACGCAACGAGTGGCGCAGCAACCTGTGGCTGGCGCTGGAGTTGCTGGTGGTGAGCGTGGTGATGTGGTACATCATCGACCTGCTCTACTGCCGCCTGGCCACCTATTTGGAGCCGCGCGGCTTCGACACGGAGCACTGCTACCTGATAGACATGGGCGTACTCACCGACAAGAGTCCCGACTATACTCCCTATAGCGATACCCACAAGCAGAGCGACGAGGTACGCGAGCTGGTGGAGCGCTTGCGCCGTCGCCCCGAGGTGGAGGCTGTCAGCTTGTCGCATAGTTCCTATCCTTATAATGGGAGCAACGCCTCTGCGGAAGTGGATTACGACACGCTTCATGCGCCCCGCTGGACCAGCCGCCGCATTGTGACGCCCGACTTCGTACGCGTGTTCCGTTACCGGGGAACGCGCGGTGAGACACCCGAGCAGTTGGCTGAAATATTGGAACGTGGCGACTTCTTGGCTTCGGATAATCTGTATCGCAAGTACAGCGTCCCGATGACGTCGCTGGTTGGCAAGAAGGAATTCTACCTGTTTGGAGACACAACCCAGACGTACCGTCTGGGGGCTGCCTTGCAGAATGTGCGTTACGATGATTTCACGCAGGCGCGCTCCAGTTACTGTGCAGTTTATAATTTGGAGAAACTGGAGCGGGAGAAAGGGATAGCTTTGGTCAGTGCCGATAACGAGCTTTGCGTCCGCGTCCGTGCCGACCGTGACCAGAACTTTATGGAGAACCTGAAGGCCGACAGCGAGAAGCAGTTCCGCATTGGCAATCTCTACATCAGCGACATCAAGAGCTTCAAGGACATCCGCCACAGCTTCCAGCAAGGCGAGACCAGCCAGATGCGCAACTTGGTTGTGGGCATGGGCTTCCTGCTGCTCAACATCTTCCTGGGACTGCTAGGCACGTTCTGGTTCCGCACGCAGCAACGGCGCGGCGAGATAGCCCTGCACAAGGCGATGGGCGCCACGGACGGTGCGGTGTTCGGCCGCCTGATGAGCGAAGGCATGTTCCTGCTGCTGATGGTCACCGTGCCTGCCGTCATTATCGACGTCTTATTGGCCCACTTCGAGCTGAACAGCTGGCGCAACGGCACTACGCTGGAGTGGCCGCGTCTGGCCTTCTGTGCCGCCGCTACGTTTGTGCTTATTGCAGCCATGATTGGTATCGGTATCGGGCTTCCTGCCCGCCGAGCCATGAAGGTACAGCCGGCGGAGGCATTGCACGATGAGTAAGGCCACTAACTATTAACCGTTAATCACTCGCTGAACATGATACGATTCTATATTCAACAAGCCATTTACCACCTGCGCGAGAACCCCGTCGTCAGCTGGATCTCCGTGCTGGGCACGGCGCTGTCCATCTGCATGATCATGGTCATCGTCATCACCCTGCGCGTGCGGACGGCGGACTGCGAGCCGGAGGTGAACCGCAGCCGTTCGCTCTACGTGCCCAACATGTCCTATCGTGCCAAGGGCGACCTGAGCGGCAGCTCCGCCAACTCGAGTATGTCGGTGCAGACCGGGCGCGAATGCTTCAAGGCGCTGACTACGGCCGAGGCTGTCACCCTGGCGTCGAAACCCGGCAAGGTGCGCGTTTCGCTGCCCGCCGGTGCCAAGCTGTCGGCCGACATGGTGCAGACCGATGAGGACTTCTGGCAGGTGTTCCAGTTCCGCTTCCTCGACGGCAAACCCTTCACGACGGCCGACGTGAGCAGCGGACTGCCCCGCGCCGTCATCGCCGCCTCGGTGGCGCGCCGCCTGTTCGGGCGGACGGACGTCAGCGGGCAGCATGTGGAGCTGAACCACGTGGACTTCCAGGTGTGCGGCGTGGTGGCCGACGTCTCCATGCTCGCCACCGACGCCTACGCCCAAGTGTGGATACCCTATACGGCCGGCAACGCGGAGGCCAACTCGTGGGGCTACAACCTGATGGGGCCGATGCGCGCCGTCATCCTGGCCCGCAGCCGGGCGGACTTTCCCGCCATCCGCGAGGAGTGCGAGCGCCTGCGACAGAAGTACAATGACGCACAGGAGGGCGTGGAGGTGTTCTACCGCGGCCAGCCCGACACACAGTTCACCCACCTTTACCGCACGTGGAGTCAGGAGCCCGACGTGCAGGGCGTGGTGCTGCGCTACGTCGTGGTGATGCTCATCCTCCTCATCGTGCCTGCCATCAACCTGAGCAGCATGACCCTGTCGCGGATGCGCCGGCGGATGGCCGAAATCGGGGTGCGCAAGGCCTTCGGCGCTACGGCCAATGAACTGATGCGGCAGGTCTTCCTGGAGAACCTGCTGCTGACCTGCCTGGCGGGCCTGCTGGGGCTGGCGCTGAGCTACGCCGCCACCTTCGTGCTGAACGGCTTCCTCTTCGGCAACTCCACCAACGCCTATCTGGCGGGCGAGACCAGCCTGACGGCGGGCGCCCTGCTCAGCCCCTGGATTTTCCTGGCGGCCTTCCTCTTCTGCCTGCTGATGAACCTGCTCAGCGCGGGCATCCCCGCCTGGCGCGCCTCGCGGATGAACATCGTGGAGGCCATCAACGGGAAGCGGTAGGCGGACAGGCCGACAATCGGGATTTTCTACCCGTCAACCGCGGTGGATGGGTCAACAATCGGGATTTTCCGCCCGTCTACCGCGGTAAACGGGTCAACAATCGGGATTTTCTACCCATCAACCGCGGTAAACGGGTCAACAATCGGGATTTTCTACCCGTCAACCGCGGTAAATGGGTCAACAATCGGGATTTTCTACCCGTCAACCGTGGTAAACGGGTCAACAATCGGGATTTTCTACCCATCAACCGCGGTAAACGGGTCAACAATCGGGAAAGTCGGCCGAAAACCGTGGTAAACGGGTCGACAATCGGGATTTTCCGTCCCTCCGCCGCGGCGGACGCGGAAACTTGACAGAATGGATTACTAATTTTCCCCCTCCCCACGGCGGGAGGGGGGCGAACGAAAGAAACGATGATGAAAAAACTCTTTACTCAACTGCGAAACGAATGGCGCGGCAACTTTTTCCTCGCGCTGGAACTGCTGGTGGTCTTCGTGGTGCTGTGGTACATCGTGGACTGGTGCTGCGTGACGGCGCGCGTCTACTTCGCCCCGATGGGCTTCGACACGCGCCACTGCTACTGCCTGATGGTGAACCGCCTGACGCCGAACTCCGCCCTCTACACGCCCGGCCGCACACCGGAGGACGACATGGACGACCTGCTGGAGATAGCCGAGCGCCTGCGCCACCGTCCCGGCGTGGAGGCGGTGGCCATCTCGCAGAACTGCATCCCCTACGGCGACGGCAGTAACGGCATTGAGGCCTTCGTGGACACGGTGCCCGTCTACGCCATGCTACGCCTGACGCAGCCCGACTACATGCGCCTGTTCCGCATTCGCGGCGTGGCCGTGCAGGGCGCCGACGGGCGGACGGTGTACACGACGAGCTCCGACT
>ULVG01047278.1_pt1 | contig 28355 bp, 20 predicted proteins | sample 1959221 | NCBI WGS metagenome assembly ULVG01 (sample SAMEA4835780, study PRJEB28245) | human gut metagenome | biome: gut microbiome; material: fecal sample | place: Denmark | collected 2008
GGTCGTAAGCCTTGCAAAAATCGTTTCCGCGTACGCGGGACACATTAAACTTCACGTCGTGCCGTTCACCGAAATTCAGGAAAACATACACAAATTCTGTCCGCCCGAATATATGATAACAATTATGCGCCGCATTATGATGCGTATTTCGGAAAGGCTTGCGATGCAAATCAATGCGGGCGCGCTCGTCACCGGCGAAAGTCTGGGACAAGTCGCGTCGCAAACCATGCAAAGCATCACGGTTACCAACAAGGTCATTGAAAGATTGCCCGTATTTCGCCCGCTTATCGGTTTTGACAAGGAAGAAATCGTGAAAATTTCAAAACATATCGACGCTTTTGAAACTAGTATCCTTCCGTATCAGGATTGCTGCACGATTTTCCTTCCGAAAAACCCCGTGATCCGTCCGAAACTTGAACTTATCGAACGCGCGGAAAAGGCTCTTGACGTCGAAGGTCTTATTAAAAGGGCGATGGACAATATCGAAGTTATCGAAGTCAAGCATTGATTCAATAATTGCTGAAATCGTCGATATTAATGTCGTTATTCAATAAAAACCAGTCGGTTTCGTGAACGTTACCGACTATTTTTATGCCGTATTGGTTGTAAAAATAGGGTTTTATATAATACTTCACAAGTTTTTTATCGTAAACGACGTCGTAAAAACTCAGTTTATCGTTGCCGTTTTCGTATTGTTTGACAAGGGTTTCCCGTTCGCCGTCGAATCTGAAAACGTCGTAATAAAGATACGGTTCGGCGGCAATTTTCACGTTGACGATCCCGTCAGACACGCTGCATTCGATTTCTTCAACCGAAAACCCGTCAAAGCAGGTCGAATAGTTTTCGGGCAGGTTATCCCTTTTGAACACTTCACTTTTAAGATACGTTTTCGGTGTGTTCTTTGTCGCAAGCAGTACTTTTTGCTTGTTTTTCTGGGCATAGGCGTCGATATCGACGCGATAAACGTCGCTTGGAATCGTAAACGCCGCAGATTTTCCGCTTTCGACGTACTTCAAAACTTCGCGCATGGAGCGAGTAACGTAGCTTCCGCCGGTTTCGTCAAGCGACATATCGTTGTTTTTCGCGCCCGACGCGTTGCCGTGCCACAAAAGATACGTGTGCGACGAAGTGTACGCGACGTTATAAGCGTCGGAATTCCCGTCCGCACCGCCGACCGTTCCCGTTTTTGCCGCAACCTGAAAGTCAAGGTTATTAAGTCCTTTTGCCGTGCCGTATTTTGCGGTATCGACCAGCACGTCAGTCATAATATAAGCGTCGGCAGGGGACAAAACGGCGTTTTGTTCAAGCGATTTTTCGTAAACGATTTTGCCGGATTTGTCGTAAATGCGGCTTATAAACGACGGCTTATTATAGATTCCCGAGTTTGCAAATGTCGCGTACGCACCGACAAGCGACAGCATGTTATTTTTTGAAAAGTTTCCAAGCGCGACCGTCGCGTTTTCGTCAAAATCGGAAATGTTTATGCCGACGCTGTTTGCAAACGACTGCACGTTCTTAAATCCCAACGCGTTGTACGTTTTTACCGCAACTACGTTTGACGAAGTCATAATCGCAGCACGGACGTCGGTCCACCCGAGATAATGCTCGTTATAATTTTTCGGCATATATCCGTTGAAGTCGGTTTTCATATCGAGAACGGGCGTCGCAGGTGACACGACGTTTTCGCGAATAGCGGGCGCGTATATGACAACGGGTTTTGCCGTTGAACCGAAAGGTCGATAAAAATCGTAAATATTCCGTTTTTTTGTTGAAAAATACGCCGAAACGCCCATATTTTTGTTATCTACGATTATCGACAGCCCGTCGGCGCGAACGCCGTTTTTGTTCAAAACGTAAAAATTCGGATTGCCCAGAACCTCGGTAAGACACGCCTGGTAATCGGGATTTAAGAAGGTTTCGATTTTATATCCGCCAGAAAGCACGCCGCCGACGGAAACGTTCAGAATTCCTGCCGCCTCGAACGACGCCGATTCCACGTAACTTTGCGTGTTGGAATATATTGCGTTCAGGTCAACCGAGATTTTTTCGTTTTTCGCGCTATTATATTCGGCGTCGGTGATTAAATTCTGATTTTTCATAAGAGAAAGCACGACGTTTCGCCTTTTCGTCGCGTTTTCGACGCTTGCGACGGGGGAATATTTTGACGGATTTTTAAGAATCCCCGCAAGCACCGCGCACTCGGACAGGGTAAGCGAAGAAAGGTTTTTGTTGAAAATACCTTTCGCTGCGCTTTTGACGCCGTAAAGCCCACCGCCGAAATACGACACGTTAAGATACGACGTCAGAATATCGTTTTTTGAATATTCTTTTTCAAGTTGTTTTGCGATTTTGATTTCGTTGAGTTTTCGTTTTATTGATTTTTCTTGCGTAAGGTGAGTGTTTTTCACAAGTTGCTGCGTAATCGTCGACGCGCCTTCAAGTGAACCGCCTTTCAGATTGTTTCTTATCGCGCCGAAAATTCTTATCGTATCGACGCCTTTATGCTTATAAAACCTTTTGTCTTCAACGGCGACGACGGCGTTTTTAAGGTTATCGGGCAGTTCAAAGTATTGCGCGAATGAATTCTTAAATCCTTCAACGTTATTGCCGTTTATGTCCGAAAAAACCGTCGTTATCTCGTTTTTTGGCATTAAAGTATTATCGAAAACGGCGTTTTTTGTAATACTTTGAAAGGCAATTAAGCCGCCGCAGGTCAAAACCACCGCAAAAACCATCATTGACACAAGCAAAATCTTCAAAAACTTTTTCATAGTTGCAGTATGCATATAAGTCAAATTTTTATGTTTTTGTAAGGCTTATTTCTTGCTTATATTTGTAAAAAAATGTATAATTTAATACTATGAATAGTATTATCGATTTCAAAAACAAAAAATATTGCGTGGTGACGTACGGTTGCCAGATGAACCTGCACGAGTCCGAAAAGATTTCGGGCATTTTAAGCGGCATGGGTATGAGCGCGGTGAATGAGCCTGAAAACGCCGACGTCGTGGTTTTCAATACCTGCTGTATCCGCGACACCGCTGAACGCAGAGCACTTGGCAACATCGGCAAAATGAAGGAACTCAAAAAGAAAAACAAAAACCTTCTTATCGTCGTTACGGGCTGCATGACTCAGCAAAACGGCTTTGCCGAAAACATGAAAGAACGTTATCAATACGTCGACGTAATTCTGGGCACGCACAATATTTCCGACCTTGAAAATCAGATAAGAATCCGCCTTGAAAAGAAAAAGCGCATCGCCGCCGTCCTTGACACCGACGGCTATATCGACGACGAGACCACGCCCGTCACACGCACGAGTTTCCCGAACGCGTGGGTAAACATAAATTACGGCTGCAACAATTTCTGCACGTATTGCATCGTGCCGTACGTCAGGGGGCGTGAAAGAAGCCGCGATATGAAAAGCATTATTTCAGAATGCGAAAAACTCATTAATGACGGCTACAAAGAAATAACCCTTCTCGGACAAAACGTCAACAGTTACGGCAACGACGTTCCGGACGAAAACGTAAATTTTGCAAACCTTTTAAGGGAAGTCGCGAAAATCGACGGGAAATTCCGCATTCGTTTTATGACGTCGCACCCGAAAGACCTCACCGAAGACGTCGTGAAAGCAATCAGGGATAACGACAAAATCTGCAACAATATTCATCTTCCGATTCAGGCGGGCAGCAACTCGGTTCTGAAAAATATGAACCGCCGCTACACGCGCGAGCATTATCTCGGGCTTATCGACATGATAAGGCGTTACCTTCCCGACTGCGGCATCACGACGGACATTATGGTCGGCTTCCCGTACGAAACCGAAGAAGACTTTTTAGACACAATGGACATCGTCGAAAAAGTCAGGTTTTCAACGGCGTTCACGTTCATTTATTCGGTAAGAAAGGGCACGAAAGCCGCCGAAATGCCGCAAATTCCTTATGAAATCAAGCAAAATCGCATAAAACGACTTATCGCAAGGCAAAACGAAATCACCGAAGAAATCTCAAAAGATTACGTCGGAAACGTTTACGAAATCCTTGTCGAAGGTATGCAGGAAAAGAAAAACGGATACGTCGTCGGGCGCACCGAAAGCGGCAGGCTTGTCAGCGCAAAGGGCGACGAATCTATGATTGGCGAGTTCAAAAACGTTAAAATCACCGCCGTCAAAAACGCACAGCTTTTAGGAGAAATACTTTGAAAGAAAAAAATCAGTTGTCGCCGATGATGCGAAGATACCTTGAAATCAAGGAACAATACAAGGACGCCATTTTGTTATTCCGCCTCGGCGATTTTTACGAAATGTTTTTCGACGACGCCGTAACCGCGTCCGATTTTCTGAACCTGACGCTTACCGGGCGCGACTGCGGGCTTGAAGAGCGCGCGCCTATGTGCGGCGTGCCTTATCATGCGGTCGACAACTACATCAAAAAACTTATCGACGGCGGCTTTAAGGTTGCGATTTGCGAGCAGCTCAACACTCCCGAAGAAGCGCAAAAAGGAAAACAACTCGACCGCGACGTCGTGCGCGTCATCACTGCGGGCACGGTTGTCGAGGACAGCCTTCTTCCCGAAAAAGATAACAACTATATCGCGTCGGTTTACGTTTCCGACAAAGGATTCGGGCTTGCGTGGGCGGATATGTCGACGGGCGAGTTTTGCCTTTTTGAAAACGACGCGCAAAACCCCGACGTGCTGGACAACGTACTTGCGTCGATTTCACCATGTCAGACGATAATCAATTCAAAAGGCGACGGCATCGTATTAAACAGCGTGATGTCGGGAAGATTAAAACGTCCCGAAACATATTTCGACTGGGCGTTTTCTTTCGACAACGCCGAAAAAACGCTTTTGAAACAACTTGGCGTCAAAACCCTTGAACCGTTCGAGTGCGCGGACAAAAAACTTGCGATTTCCGCGGGCGGCGCGCTTGTCGAATATATGCTGCAAACGGGAAAACGCGATTTGTCGCACATAAACAAGATAAACTTCGTGAGAAACGACTCGTTTATGCTCATCGACGTCAACACAAGACGAAATCTCGAACTCACGGAAACCATGCACGAAGGGAAACGTTTTGGCAGCTTATTGTGGCTTTTGGACAAAACGGTGACGAGCATGGGCGCGCGCCTTATAAAAAATTGGATTGAAAAACCGCTTGTCTCGGCAAAAAGCATAAGCGCAAGGCTTAACGCGGTGGAAGCAATCGCAAACGACAAGGAAAACCTTTCGTATCTGCGCGAGTCGCTTCGCGGAATCCGTGATATCGAAAGACTTTCGGCGCGCATCGCATACGGAAACACGAACCCGCGCGACCTTATTTCGATCGGGGAAACACTGAAAGCGTTGCCGCTTGTCAAAAGCGTCGCAAAATGCTTTGACGACAAAACCATCACGAAAATCGCAAATACTATCGTCACGAACGACAAACTTTCTAACAAAATTTTTGCCGCAATCGACGAAAAAGCCGGCGCGTCGATAAAGGACGGACAGTTTATCAGGGAAGGCTTTGACAAACGACTTGACGAATACAGAAACGCCAAAAAAGAAGGCACGGTCTGGCTTGCCAACCTCGAAGCAGCCGAAAAAGAAAACACCGGCATCAAAAACCTGAAAGTCGGATACAACAAAATTTTCGGATATTATATCGAAGTGTCAAAGTCACAGGTCGATATGGTGCCGCTTCGCTATCAACGCAAACAAACCCTTGTCGGCGGCGAACGATACGTCACGGAAGAACTGAAAGAAATCGAAAACCGCATATTAGGTTCCGAAGAAAACGCAGTTGAACTCGAACTTGCGATTTTTGAAGATCTGGTACAAGAACTCAAAACGCATATCGACGAGTTTTTGCAGTCCGCAAAAGCCGTTCAGACAATCGATGTTTTGCAATCGTTTGCGACAGTCGCTTTGAGTAATAATTACGTAAAACCCGTCGTCAGTGACAAAATCAAACATATTTCAATCAAAAACGGGCGTCATCCCATCGTGGAAGCCGTCGCGAAATCGACCGCATTCGTCCCCAATGACACAAACCTTGACGAAAAAGAAAACCGATGCATGATTATCACCGGTCCGAATATGGCGGGTAAATCGACTTATATGCGGCAGGTCGCGCTCATAACTTTAATGGCGCAAATCGGCTCGTTCGTCCCTGCAGATTCTGCGGAAATCTCGCTTACCGACCGCATTTTCACACGAGTCGGTGCGTCGGACGACATTACGCTCGGGCAAAGTACGTTTATGGTTGAAATGGTGGAAGTCGCGACGATTCTGAACAACGCAACCGACAAATCCTTGTTGATTCTGGACGAAATCGGGCGCGGCACGTCAACAATCGATGGACTTTCAATCGCGTGGGCGGTCATCGAAGAAATTTCCAGAAATATCGGCGCAAAAACATTGTTTGCAACGCATTTCCACGAACTTTCGGAACTCGAAGGCGTGCTCGACGGCGTGAAAAACTTCCAGATTCTCATAAAAGAAATCGGCGGGACAATCGTTTTCCTGCACAAAATCGTAAGGGGAAGCGCGTCGAAAAGTTTCGGCATCGAGGTTGCGGAACTTGCGGGAATCCCCAAAAACGTCGTAACGCGCGCAAAAACCATAATGCGCCAACTTGAAGAAATCGACATAAATCGCGACACAAACAGCATTATGATGACGGCAAAGGGCGGGAAACAAAAACAAATATCGCTTTTCGACAAAAGATCGGACGACAACGAAATCGTAAAAATCCTTAAAGACACGAATATCGAAAACGTCAGCCCGGTGCAGGCGTTCGCAATCTTACTTGACCTTAAAGACAAGGCGGATAAATTATGAAAATTAACGTTCTTGACAGCAGTATCTACAACTTGATCTCGGCGGGCGAAGTCGTCGAAAGACCGGCATCCGTCGTAAAAGAACTTGTCGAAAACTCAATTGACGCCGGCGCAAAGTCGGTGAAGATCGAGGTGTTTTCGGGAGGGAAAAGCAAAATAAGGGTTACGGACGACGGCGCAGGAATCGCAAAAGACGATTTATTGACGGCGTTTTTGCCGCACGCAACAAGTAAAATCCACAAAAAAGACGACCTTTTTTCAATACAAACGCTGGGTTTTCGCGGCGAAGCGCTTGCAAGCATCGCGGCGGTTTCGATGGTCAACGTAATTTCAAAAACAGACGCGGACGACGCGGCGTACGGCGCGGAACTTCGCGGCGGGAAGGTTGAATACACGTTTGAATGCGCGGGCGTTACCGGCACGTCGATTTCCGTTGAAAACTTATTCTTCTTAACCCCCGCAAGATTGAAGTTTTTGAAAAAAGATAAGTCGGAAGAAAGCGAGATAACGTCGCTGATATTAAAGATGATTCTTGCAAATCCGTATATCGCGTTTTCGTATTACGCCGACGACAAAAATATATTCAAAACCGACGGAACAGGGCTCAAAAACGCGATAAACAGCGTATATAACCGTGAAATTACTATGAATTTTATCGAAATCGAGAATACTTTCGGTGATTTTTCGATAAAAGGATTCATATCAAAGCCAACTTATTTCAAGGGAAACCGCTCATACCAGACGACGATTATCAACGGGCGCGTTATCGAAAACAGAACAATTTCGACCGCGGTCGAGAAGGCTTACGAACCGTTTTTGATTAAGCGCAGTTATCCGTTGTACGTCATCGAAATCAATATGCCGTTTGACAAACTTGATGTAAACGTGCATCCGTCGAAAGCCGACGTCAGGTTTCAGGACAATCATCAGATGTTTTCATTCGTTTATTCAAGCGTGCAGCGTACGCTCATGTCTTACGACGACGTGAAAAGCGTGCCGCAACTCGAATACGTTAGCGACGACGGCGAAATTATGAGCGAAAATACGAAAAAGGGCGATTATAATAATGAAAACACCGCGTTTTTCAGAGATTTTACAAAAAATCACGACGATAATAAGCTTATTTCAGACGATAATATCTCGTTTTCAAACGAAAATTTGTCGGATTTCTTCAAAAAGGACAGGGGTTTTAGCGGCTTTAACCAAACTCGCGCGGCAGACGGCGCGGGCGACGCGTTTTACAGGATTATCAAAAACAAAATGGCAACCGAAAACGCGAAAACCGAAAATGTTCAGCAGTCTTTTGACAATATCGACTTCGACGGAAAATCCGACAACGCTTTCGACTTCGACGGAAAAGTTATCGGACAGGTTTTTGCAACGTATCTTCTTGTCGAAAAGGACGAAAATCTATATATTATCGATCAGCACGCCGCGCACGAACGCATTTTGTACGACAAGCTCACGAAAAACGGCTCGGAATACGCGCAGCCGCTGCTTATACCTTATATATATTACGCGAGCGCGCAAGAGTTCGACTTTATCACGGAAATTATTCCGACGCTTTCAAACATCGGGTTCGATATCGAAGAGTTTTCAAACGACAGTTTTAAGGTGTCGGCTGTTCCCGAGGCGTTGACTGACATTAACTTTGACGAGTTTTTTAAGGATATTACCCGTGATTTCGTCCGCGTAAATCTTTCGGAAAAGGATCTTTTGAAAGAAAAACTTATGCAAAGGGCGTGCAAATCCGCAATCAAGGGCGGCGACGTATTGAATAACGCACAAATCGGCGCGCTCCTTAAAAGTTTCAAAGATTCCGAAAACAAGCCGTTGCAATGTCCGCACGGCAGACCGACCGTCATTAAGTTTTCAAAAACCGACTTTGAAAAATGGTTTAAGAGGATCGTATGAAAAAACTGTTATTCATCGTCGGACCGACCGCCTCCGGAAAATCAGATTTCGCGGTTCAGGTCGCTAAGTTGCTGAAAACCGACGTGATTTCGTCGGACAGCATGCAAATTTACAAAGATATGACCGTCGGAACCGCAAAAATCACGCCCGAGGAACAACAAGGCGTCACGCATCATCTCATTGATTTTATAAATCCGAAAGACAGTTTTTCGGTTGCGGAATATCGCGAAAAGGCGTTGCCTATCATCGACGAACTTTTGAAAAACGATAAAACCCCGATAATTTCGGGCGGCACGGGACTGTACGTCAACGGGATTCTGTATCCGATGAATTTCTCGGACACGTCAAAGGACGATAAACTCCGAAAAAGCCTTGAAATCGAATACGATGAAAAAGGCGCGGATTTTATGCACGAAAAACTTGCGGCACTGGACGAAAAATCCGCGTTAAAAATCCATAAAAACGACAAAAAACGCGTCGTACGCGCGCTTGAAATCAATCTTACGCACGGAAATCGCGACGAAAACGATATGAAAAAGCCGTCGTACGAGTACGAAATGATCGGTTTGTCCGGCGGAGATCGCGCCGCTTTGTACGACAGAATCAACAAGCGCGTCGATAAAATGTTTGAAAACGGGCTTGTCGACGAGGTAAAATCTCTTATAAACACTGGCGTTTCCTTCGATTGTCAAAGCATGCAAGCCATCGGATATAAGGAATTTAAGGGATTTTTCGACGGGATTTTAAGCGAAAACGACCTCAAAGAACTCATAAAAAAAGACACGAGAAATTACGCAAAACGCCAACTTACCTGGTTTCGGCAATACAAAGATATTAAATGGTTTGACGCCGCAAACGACGACGCATACGAATACATCAAGGACAAATTTTTAAGGTAAATTATGATAAACATACAAAATATTGACGAATTTATTCAAAAATCCGAGCAAAAATGTCAAAAACAATTTGAAGAAATCGACAAAATCGCGCTTTATAATCAGGAAAAAGTCCTGAAAGCCTTCCAAAAAAACGCCGTTCAGGCACGCCATTTTTACGGCACGACCGGATACGGTTACGACGACGTCGGCCGCGACACTTTAAACCGCGTTTTTAGTGACGTTTTTCAATGCGAAGACGCGATTGTTTCACCGATGATTATGTCCGGAACGCACGCTCTGACGCTTGCATTATTCGGTATTTTACGTCCCGGCGACACGTTTTTGTCGATTGCCGGAGACCTTTACGACACGCTTTACGACGTAATTTACGGAAAAAATATCGGTTCTCTTGCCGATTTTAACATTAGTTTTGACAAAATCGACCTGAAAAACGGCGCTTTTGACGAAGAAAACATCATAAAAACCATAGAAAAAACGCGTCCGAAAATGGTGTTTATCCAGCGTTCACGCGGATATTCCTGGCGCGACGCGCTTTCTATCGACGCAATTTCCGACATAATCCGCAAAATCAGGCAAAAAAATAAGGATATTATCGTTGCCGTCGACAACTGTTACGGCGAGTTTATCGATTATCTTGAACCGACAAACGTCGGCGCAGACCTTATCGTCGGCAGTTTAATCAAAAACGCAGGCGGCGGAATCGCGCCCACAGGCGCATATCTTGCGGGAAAAGCCGAAGTTATCCGCCAGATTTCGTATCGTTTCACGTCGCCGTCGATAGGAAACGAAATCGGAAGTTATCTCGGCGGTTATCTGCCGTTTTATCAGGGGCTTTTTATGGCGCCGATTACCGTTAAAAACGCCGTAAAAGGAAGCATACTGTTTGGGCAGGTTTACAACGATTTGGGCTACGAAACGCTGCCGAATCCCGGCGTGAAATGCAACGATATTATAAGAAGCATAAAATTCGACACCGAAGACGAACTTGTCGAGTTCATTCGCGGCGTACAAGCGTCTGCGCCGATCGACAGCAACGTCGTGCCGTATCCGTGGGATATGCCGGGATATAACGACCAGGTAATTATGGCTGCGGGCGCGTTTGTCCAAGGAAGTTCGATTGAACTTTCGGCGGATTCTCCGATAAGAAAACCGTACGTTGCGTATCTGCAAGGAAGCCTTACGTACGAACACGCAAAAATCGCCGTCAAACAAACGATAGAATATTTGATAAAAAACGCCAAAAAATGACATTCGCCGCCCTGAACGGCATTTTATCGGGCTTATTGTGCGTAAAACTCGTATTTTACGCATAGTAATGTTATACTGCACTATTCTGAAATTTGCCTTAAATCATAGTAATTTTTGTTTTTTATCGCCTTGAAAACTTTTGAAAAAACTTTCGGGACTTGCTTTGATTTTTTGTTTTACGTTATTTTTCAAAAACGTTACGACAACCAAATATCAAATTGCTTTAATAAAACAAAATGCGCCCTGTCGGACGCTTTTGTTTTTTCAATTTTTTCGTTTTTATTTTTATTTGTTTTATTTTTATATGATTTAATTAAACTGAACGGATACTATGCGGCGGATTCTTCTTGTTCCTGTTCGTGTTCGTTTTTTGCATAAAGCGCGGCAAAGACGAATTTTTGCGTTTTTTCAAGGATTTTCTGCCCCATCGGCGTGACAGTCGACACCGCAAAAGCGTGCCTGCCGTACAATGCGCCAGTACATTTCAAAAGCTCGTTTTTGACGCGAAATTTGTCAAGTTTTGCCTTTAATGCAAAGCTATCCGTCATAAGCGCGTCTTTTTCGGCGCAGATAATGAACGTCGGCGCGAAGTTTTCGTCCAGAAACTTTTCGGGATAAATCACGTTGATTCGGTCCTCGTAAAGCCCTTCTCTTATGTCTTTTGTGGAAATATCGGTAAGGCTTTCCACCATAATATCCATGCCCGGAAACTTGGATGAGGCAAGCGAGCGCATATCGAACGCGCCGCAATTGAACATATTCACGGTGATTTTGAACTCTTTTGCGTGGCGGAATTTCAGCCCCATGACGTCAAGAGCCTCGTTGTGAGCGGCGATAAAATTCAAAATCATGCCGAAGTAAACGCCCGCCGACTCTCCCCCGAAGATAATTTTCGACGTGTCGATATTAAGTCGTTCCGCGTTGTCGAACAAGAAATCGATTGCGTCCAACACGTCCTGAACGGGATACGGAAACTGTTTTAACGGTGCCCAGATATAGTCGATATTCGCAACGACAACGCCCTTTTTTGCGTACTCGTAACAATAAGTCCGCCGCATGCTTTTCACGCCCGAAATCCAGCCCCCGCCGTGAACGTAAATCATAAGCGGCAGTTTTTTTCCTGTGCCGGTTTTCGGTCTGATGATGTCAAGATTATTGTATTTCCCCTGCCCGTACGGCACGCATTTTTCAAGCGTAACGTCGTAAGAATTCGGGCTTCTGTGCAGAATAATTTCCGCAAGCCGTTCAGTAAAATTCAGCCAATAATGCAACGCTTTGGCCTTAAAAACGCGATTTTTATCCATAATTTAATCTCCCTACACCAAATATATCATATTTATAAGGATATTTCCATAATATCAAACAAAAATGCTTTGTGTTTTATGCATAGTTGTGCTAAAATTTTGAGTATGGAAAAATCAAACGATTATTTTAAGCAACGCAACATTGAATGCATCAAAAAAATCCGCGAAGTCGAAAAGGATTTGCCGCATTTTATCCCGGAGTATTTTATCGGCGTCGAGCACAACACGTCCGCACTCACGCGGCTTAATTACGCATACGATTTAAGGATTTTCTTTTATTATCTCGTAAACTACGTCGCGACTTTTCAGGACGTCGGCACGCCCCAAAACTTCACGATTGACGATCTGAAAAAAGTTACCACGACGCATCTTGAAAGATACACCGATTTCCTGACCTATTACGAATACAACGGCAAAACCTACACCAACGAAAACAAAGGAAAAGCCCGCAAACTTTCGTCGGTGCGCGCGATGTTTAAGTATTTTTACAATAAGGAATATCTCCCCTCAAACGTCAGCGCGAAAATCACGATGCCGAAAATCAAGGATAAGGAAATAATTAAACTTGAAGCGAACGAGGTTTCGGACATTTTGAACGTCGCCGAAAACGGAAGTTCCTACCTTACGAAGCATCAGGAAGCCTATCACGAAGTCACGCATATCCGCGACACAGCCCTGCTCACGCTGTTTTTGGGCACGGGTATTCGTATTTCGGAGTGCGTCGGACTTAACGTGAACGACATCGACTTCAACGTCAACGGATTTACGATTACGCGAAAAGGCGGCGCAAGGGTTATTTTGTATTTTTCGGACGAAGTCGCGGACGCTTTGAAAGCCTATCTCAAAGAGCGTTCCGAAAACAAAAAAGTCCCCAAAGACGAGCAGGCTTTGTTCCTTTCAATGCAAAACAAACGCTTGTCAACCCGCGCAATTCAGAACATCGTACAAAAATACAGCCGCATAGTTTCGCCCCTTAAAAAGATTTCGCCGCATAAACTTCGCAGCACGTACGGCACGAGTCTGTATCGCGAAACCGGCGATATTTATGTCGTTGCGGAAGTGCTAGGTCACCGCGACGTCAACACCACGAAAAAACATTACGCAGCCATGAGCGACGACATTAGACGCGCCGCCGCAAAAAAGGTTACGCTAAGAAAAGACGATTGAAAAACCTTGTAAGTATTATGAAATGTTGACTTTTTCATAATACTATTGTATTATTTACTTTGAGGTGATTATATGGACGTATCATCAATAAACAGCGACCTTATCCGCGGCAACGTAACCACGATTATACTGAAAGCCCTTCTCGACGAGGACAGATACGGATACGACATTCTGCGCGAAATCGAGGTCAAAAGCAGCGGTCAGTACAAGCTCAAACAGCCCACCCTTTACAGTTGCCTGAAACGACTGGAAAAACAAGGGCTTATCAGTTCATACTGGGGCGACGAAAGCGACACAGAAGGCGGCCGCAGAAGATATTACGCTTTGACGGAAGCCGGCAAAAACTATCTTAAAAAAATGCAAAGCGAGTATGAATACTCACGCACGATTCTGGACAGTTTGCTGTCCGAGGACAAATTCGACTTTGAAAACGAGGACGCTCCTTTCGATATAAACAGTCTGCGCCCTTACACCAAACGCGGCGGCGACGAGGACGAAAAGGAAATCCAAAAAGTTGTGCAAGCCGGAACTTCAACGACGCCCGAGGTCATTCGCGGCGTACCGTCTGAAACGCAAAAAACGTCTTCACAACCTTCAACGTATAAATCGGTTTACGGCAACGACTTTTCCGAAAAAGAGTCCGAAAAACCGGCGGAATCCGAAAAAGCAATGTTTACCCCGCTCGATAAAGGCGCAAGTTCTTACGACACCGATTATCGTCACACTTCGAGTTCGGTTTCCGATATGCTTTCCCGCATCGACGATATTTTAAGCGCAAAACCCGCCGAAACGGAATCCGAAACCGCTCCCGCGCCCGAAAAACAGGAAATTAAAACGAATATTTTGGGAAAACCCATCGTGAATAACGCCAAAAACGTTGCGCCCGAACAGGAAGAAAGACCCAAAACCCCCGAATCCGGCGAAAACGACAATAAAATCGTTGAAAAAGCAACGCCCGTCCCGTATTCCGAGCCTACCGAAGAAGAAATCGAGCTTGCAAAAGCGATATTGCTGGAAACCGAAAATATTAAAACCGACGTTGACGACGAAGATCACCTTTTACGCCGCGACGCCGCAAAACGCGCTCTTTCAATCGGCTCTTACGCCGACAACAGCAAAAATATCGTTGAAAAATACGACGAGGCGCAAAAACTATTTGAAAAAAAGCCGAAGGAAGAAGAACCACCCGCGGAAGAACCCGTCGACGAACGCTCTGCACGCGAAAAACTTTTCGGTACGCAACAAAACACCGGCGATACCGAAAACCCCGACCGCGCTGCCGAACGCGCGGCTGCCGCAAAAGTGCTTTTCGACAAATACAATAAGACAAACGAGGAAAAACCTGCCGATCCGTCGCCCTATCCCGATCCGTACATGATTTTCGACAAGTACAGCAATCCCGGGAAACCGCAGGAAATCAATATTCAGTACGACCCGAAAGAAGTCTTCTCAAAATACGGCGAGCAGGATAAAAAACCCGAAAAACGCTACGATCCGAAGGAAATTTTCGACAAATACAACGGAAAAGCACCCGTTGAACAACCCGAGGAAAAACATTTCGACCCGAAGGAAGTTTTCGATAAGTACCATCCCGAAAGAACCGTCGCGCCCGAACCCGAAAAACATTACGATCCGAAAGACGTTTTCGATAAGTACAACAAAAAGGAAGAACCCGCGCCAAAAGAAGGCGCGCGCGTCAATATCGAACGCTCGCCCGTTGCGCCCGCCGCTTCGTTCAGTTTCCGTCAGAACGACGACACCGTGAATTATCGCGACGCGTTTTCGGGGCTTCGTAACACGACGTCGCAGTCCGACGACGACGTCGAAATCAAACAAAAACCCGCAAGCAGTATCGACCTTAAAACGAAACTCTTTTCGGAAGGCTACAAATTAAGACCGTACTCGCGCGAGAATACCGAAAACTACTATTCCTTAAATTACATAAAGAAAAACCGCTTAAACCGCGATTGTTACGCAATTCTTTACGCATTGATATGTCTGGAAGTTCTTATCGGGTTTGCGATTTTCAGGGAAAAATTCTCGCCGATGGCATACGCTTCGGTCTGCATTATCGCCCTTGTCGTGCCTGCCGTGCCGTTTGTAATCTGGACGATGAACCCCGACAAACGCGTACATGCGAATTACAACTTCAAGACGTCGATACTAAACCGCTTCATGCTGTATCTAAACCTGTTGGTCATCGTATGTCTGGTCGGTTTCTTCGGATTCGGCGCAAACATAAACGACGTGAATTCTATGATGGCGCCGATAATACTCCCGGCGATACTTCTTTTGAACATACCGCTCAGCGCATGTGTTTACTGCATTTTGTATAAAACAAAAAAATATCACATTTCGTAAAACTGTTGCAAAAAAGCCGTGATTCTGAAAATCACGGCTTTTATTTTTGTTATTTTCGTTAAATCATTTAAGTGCTTTTTTGATTTCGTCCCGCGCCATTTTGTCGCAACGATTGTTGTAAACGTTATCGGCGTGTCCTTTCACTCTCACAAAACGAACTTTGTGTTTTTCCACCTCAAAAACAAGGCTTTTCCAGAGGTCGACGTTTTTCACGTCGTCTTTCGAGGCGGTGCGCCAGTTGTTCTTTTTCCAACCTTCAAGCCAGCCTTGCAAAAACGGATCAGTCGCGTATGCGCTGTCGCTGACAACCGTTACGTCGCATCTCTCTTTCAGCTGACGAAGCCCTTGGATAATCGCAAAAAGCTCCATACGATTGTTCGTTGTGTCCTTGTTATATCCGCTCACCTGCTTTTCGACGCCCTTGTATATAAGGATTGCCGCCCAGCCGCCCGCGCCGGGATTTCCGCTGCACGCGCCGTCGGTATAAATGTCAACGTGTTTCAGTTCAGGCATTTTCACTAAGCTCCTTACTTCTTTTTTCGCACTTTCTCATGCCGTCTTTTATGATTTCTTCAAAGTTATTTTCCTTGAAAGATTTTACGGCTTCGATTGTCGTACCGCCGGGACTGCAAACGTTTTTGATGAGCGTTTCGATGTCGGTCGTGCGGTTTTCAACCATTTTGACCGCGCCGACAAAAGTTTGAAGCGTCAGTTCTTCGCTGATTTTGTCGTTAAGTCCCATGTCACAGCCCGCGTCGATCATCGCCTTTATGAAAGTATAAACGTATGCGGGACCGCTGCCGCTGACGGCGGTAACCGCGTCAAAGTACTTTTCATCAAGTTCAACAACTTTCCCGAGGCTTTTGAAAATGTCAAAAACAAGTTTTTTGCCGTCGCTATCAAAATCGCTTGCATCGACCGCGCACGCACCTTCTCCCAAAAGGCAAGGCGTATTCGGCATAATTCTCGCAACTTTCGCGCCGTCGAAAAAGCCTTTCAAGGTATCTTTTGTAATGCCTGCCATAATGCTGATTATTTTCAGATTTTCAATCTTTTCAAAGTCGCGGAATATGACTTTTGCGACCTGCGGTTTTACGGCAAGTATTATAAATTCGGCATTTTTGAATAATACTTTGTTGTCTTTTACGGTATTTACGCCCTGATTTTTGATGATTTCAAGTTTTTTGTCGTCGATATCGCTCACGACGATTTTTTCGGGCGAAATCACTCCTGTCCTTAAAATTCCGTTCAGGATCGCGCTTGCCATATTGCCCGCGCCGACTATACCAAGTTTATAATCGTACATTTTTAACCTCTAATTTTTGTTTCGACAACACAATCGATTGACTTAAATTTTATAATAAGTTATAATGTTAACGTTGCAAATTTAGGGGAGTGGCTCAACGGTAGAGCAGCGGTCTCCAAAACCGCCGGTTGCGTGTTCGAATCGCGTCTCCCCTGCCAAGAAGTCTATCAAATTAGACTTCTTTTTTTATTGTCTTTTACGAACACGCAACAATGCTGTCGCATTACGGTTGCGTCTGACGCTGCGCTTTCGGTGCAAGCACCTTCGCTTCGCTATTGCACGAATCGCGTCTCCCCTGCCAAGAAGTCTATCAAATTAGACTTCTTTTTTTATTGTATTTTACGAACACGCAACAATGCTGTCGCATTACGGTTGCGTCTGACGCTGCGCTTTCGGTGCAAGCACCTTCGCTTCGCTATTGCACGAATCGCGTCTCCCCTGCCAAGACTTACTTGTTAGTAAGTCTTTTTTATTATATCGTTACGAACACGCAACAATGCTATCGCATTACGGTTGCGTCTGACGCTGCACTTTCGGTGCAAGCACCTTCGCTTTGCTATTATTCGAATCGCGTCTCCCCAACAAAGACTTACTTGTTAGTAAGTCTTTTTTATTATATCGTTACGAACACGCAACAAACACTACGTGTTTACGGTTGCAACAATTCGACAATTCGTTTTTAATGGTCGTTTGCCCTATACGTTGATTTCCGATTCGATTTTTGCGGCGTCGGGGTTTTTCGACAAAATCGGATTCAGAACTTCCGCAATAAAATCGTCCACTTGTTCGGGCGCGAAGCCGATAAAGTTTTCAACGTTTACGATTTCAGACAGTTTGTCTTTCACCGCGGCAAAAGCGGCGTCGTTTGCGATTCTTTCCAGAAGGTCGTTTTCTTTCCCTTCGATTTTCACAGTTTTACCCGCTTCCATGCTGTGAACGCGGATTTTTTCGTGCAATTCCTGACGGTTTCCGCCCGCTTTTACGCATTCCATAAGGATATTTTCTGTTGCCATAAACGGAAGTTCGTCATTCAGGCGGCGTTTTATCATGTTTTCGTACACGACGAGATTTGACGAAACGTTGTTGTAAAGATTAAGGATTCCGTCAACGCCCAAAAACGCCTCGGGGATAACGATGCGTCTGTTCGCGCTGTCGTCAAGCGAGCGTTCGAGCCATTGAGTGCCGGCAGTCATGGCGGTGTTTATCGGCAGCGACATCACGTAACGCGACAACGCCGTCATACGCTCGGTACGCATGGGATTGCGCTTATACGCCATTGCGGAACTGCCAATCTGGGTTGCCTCGAAAGGCTCCTCGATTTCCTTCATACTTTGTAAAAGCCTTATATCGTTTGCGAATTTCATTGCGCTTTCGGCAATGCCGGCAAGCACGGACAAAAGTTCGAAATCGAATTTTCTCGTATAAGTCTGACCGCTGACGGCAAACGTTTTTTCAAAGCCCATTTTATTGCAAACGAGTTTGTCAAGTTCTTTCACCTTTTTATAATCGCCGGAAAAAAGTTCCTTAAAACTCGCCTGCGTGCCGGTCGTACCTTTTACGCCGCGAAGCCTGAAATTATCAAGGATTGCCGTAACGTTTTCGTAATCTTTTGCAAGGTCCTGCGCCCAGAGCGTCGCGCGTTTGCCGACAGTCGTAGGCTGCGCGGGTTGAAGATGCGTGAACGCAAGCGTCGGAAGATTTTTATATCTGTTTGCAAAATCTTTAAGTTTCGCGATGACAGCAACAATTTTATTTCTCAAAAGCACAAGCGCTTTGTAATATGTAATAAGGTCGGCATTGTCGTCGACGAAACAACTTGTCGCGCCAAGATGAATGATGGGTGCGGCAAGCGGACACTGCAACGCATACGCATAAATCTGCGCCATAACGTCGTGGCGGACGACTTTTTCGCGTTCGTGTGCAACGTCAAGGTTAAGGTTCGTCACGTTTTGTTTCAGTTCTTCGATTTGTCTGTCGGTAATACCGAGCCCGAGTTCCTTTTCGGATTCGGCAAGCGCAACCCAAAGTCTGCGCCACAAAACGATTTTTTCTTCTTCCGAAAAAATCTCGGACATATCGTGCGAAGCGTATCTCGTCACGAGCGGATTTGCATAATCAGACATAATACCTCCGATAAAAAAATATGGGCGACAAATGCGTCGCCCATACAGCACAAGGGCTTTAAACCTTATTTGTTTTCTTCGTCATCGAATTTGAAATCGATGCCTTTCAAAAGGTCTGCAAGAGTTGCGTTGCCGCTGTCGCTGACCCATTCGTGCGGTTCGTCGGAGTTATCGCGACGATCGCGTTTGCGTTCTTCCGCCTTTTCGGGGTTGTATTCAAACTTCTTTCTGGGAGCGCGAGGAGCCTTGGATTTGACTTCGCTTTCCGCGCCGTCTGCGGCTTCGGGAGCGACTTCTTCGCGAGCGGGCTTTTCTTCGGGAGCGGGTTCAAGTTCTTTCATGGAAAGAGTAATGCGGTTGCCCTCGAAACTGATGACCTTCGCTTCGACTTCCTGACCTTCTTTAAGGAGTTCAGACGCTTCTTTCACATATTTGTGCGAAATTTGCGAAACGTGGATAAGACCGTCGATGCCGTCCTCGATTTGTACGAACGCTCCGAAAGGATGAATCCTTGCGATGGTGCCTTTGATGACCGTGCCGACAGGATATTTTTCGGCGGCGAGTTCATAAGGTTTCTTTTGAAGTTGTTTGTAACCGAGCGAGATTTTGCCGGTTTCACGGTCGGCCTTCAAAACGATGAAGTCGTAAGTCTGGTTGAGTTCCAGAACTTCGGAAGGCTCGCTGATTTTCTTCCAGCTGAGATCGCTGATATGCGCGAGGCAGTCGTAACCTTTGACGCTCACGAACGCTCCAAACGAAGCAAAGCGTTTGACCTTGCCCTTAACGATAGCGCCGGGAACGACGGTTGACCAGAATGCTTCTTCCTTTTCAGCCTTTTCTTCTTCAAGGATGACGCGTTGCGACGCAGTAACGCGGCGACCGTTCTTTTGGAGCATACGCAGGCGAAGTTTCTTGTCAAGATAATCTTCAAGGTTGTTGACTCTGCCGATACGGATCTGGCTGCCGGGAATGAATACCGTGAAAGCACCGAGACGGCCTTCGAGACCGACGGGATTGCCCTCTTTATTTTTAACGATTTTAAGAGGAGGTTCAACGGTGAATTCTTTGCTTTCAAACGCTTTCAGAGCTTCTTCGTCGTTTTTCTTGACGAGATCGATTTCGCGTTTCGAGAGCGTTACGTAAGTGCTGTCGCCCTTTTTGTTGATAATAACGGCTTCGATAGTGTCGCCCGCTTTGAAATCGTCGGGGTTGTACGTGCCGTCAATGTTGACTTCGGACTTGTCGATGAAGCCGTCTTTCTTTCCGCCGATTTCGACAAAAATACCGTTTTCGTCGGCGTTGATGATTTTTGCGTGAATGCGTTTGCCTTCACGGTAGGTGGTGAAACCTGCGGCTTTGTCAGATGCCATAATGTCATCCATCGTAAGTTCGGTCTTTGCACTTTGAGCGGGTGCATCCGCTGCTGCTGCCATCTCTCCTGCCTCGGGAGCGGCGGTGGCTACTTCGGTAACTTCCTCGGTAGCGGTGTTCTCGGTGGCGTTTTCGAGAACTTCGTTTTGAGTATCACTCATAAAACTTAAAACCTCCTCAATCAACTCATCCGGAGTTGATGCTGCGGCCATTATGGCCAATGTGTTGTATTTTGATATCATCACGGACTGTAAGTCCGAAATTTCCGAGACGAAAAACGTATTGTCGTTTATCGATTTTGCAAACTCGTAAAGACGGTTGCCGTTTGCGCTGGACCGGTCGCTTATCACAACGACGGCGTCGCATCTTTTTGCAAGAGACTTCGCTTCTTCCCGTTTTGCCATTGTAGTATAGCAAATTGTATTGAAAAAAACAACTGTTTTATGGGTATATGAAATAATATTTTGTATTTTTTCCTTGATTTTTTCAAATTTTTCTTCAAAAAAAGTGGTTTGAGTAACGACTGCGAACTTTTCGCCGTCTTCAAGGGAAATTTCGTCAAAATCGGCGGCAATTTGGGGCGTTTCGGCCGAAAAACCGCAAATTCCTTGCACTTCCTGATGATTTTTGTCACCGAGTATTATGATTTTATACCCTTTTATAGAATACTCGCGCACGATTTCCTGCACTTTTTTGACCATCGGACAGGTTGCGTCGTAAACGTTTGCGCCGATACGCGCAAGTTTTTCAAAATCAGACGGCGCAGCGCCGTGCGCGGCAATAACTACGTTGTCCCCGCTTTGAACAATAGAAAGGTCGTGAACGGGATATATTCCTTCGTTTTTCAATCCGTCGACGACCTTTTTGTTGTGAATCAATTCTTTGTAAGTAAGGCAAGGCGCGTGAGCTTTCGCGACGTTAATCGCGCGTTTCACACCGTTACAAAATCCGAGATGTTCGGCTTTTATTATTTCCAAGAACTTGTCCTGCCTTTACTTTTTCGCTTTTACTTTGCGCGGCGGATATTGTTTCAAGCCGCGTTCTTTTGCAATTTCGTTTGCTTTTACTCTTAAAGCCTGCATTTTTTCATACAGGAATTCCGTCGCTTCGGCGTCCTGTTTCCTGTCAAAACCTTCTTTCAGAAGGTCGATAGGCTCGCCGACGACAAGGATATTTTTCCGAAACGGTCTGTGCATTCTGAAATAAAGCGTCGGCAGAATTTCAACTTTCGTACGCATTGCGAAAACCGAAACGCCCTTTTTGAACGGCGCCATGACATCCGTACCCGCCTTATTCCTTGTGCCTTCCGGGAAAATCAAGATGTTTTCACCGTTTTTAAGAACGGTCACGACTTTTTTATATGCGTCGATATCCGCCTCGCCGCGCTTCACGGGAATGCAGCCAACGCCGGTTAAAAACCAATTGCCGATTTTTGTTTTGAAGGCTTCTTCTTTCACAAGCGCGTTGAAATAATTTTTGAAAAACGCGTTGAAAATGATCGAGCCGTCGGCAGCGGAAGCATAGTGGTTGGAAATAATGATACCGCCGTTGAATTTTTCAAAATTCTCCGCGCCGTAGATTTTTGTCGGCCATATAATTTTTTGCAGTACTCTTGCGGTTATTTGTGCAAATTTTCCGATTTTTGCCATAAATTACTTCTCCATTTTGTTCAGAACGAAATCGATAACTTCGTCAATCGACATATCCGTCGTATCGACGAGAACGGCGTCGTCCGCTTGTTTAAGCGGCGCGAACGCGCGATGCGAATCGTTGTAATCGCGCACTTTGATATCTTCCAGAACCTTTTCATAGGACGGCGCGTCGCCCTTTGCCTTCAACTCATCAAAGCGGCGTTTTGCGCGCACCTCGGGCGTTGCGGTGATGAAAAACTTGTATTTTGCGTCGGGCAACACGTAAGTGCCGATATCTCGTCCGTCCAGAACGACGCAGTCGTTTTTTGCGATTTCCCGTTGAAGCTCGACAAGTTTAATCCTGACAGACGGCAGCGCGGAAATATCGGACGCGACTTTCGACACGTAATGTTCCCTGATGAACGGCGTGACGTTTTCCCCGTTGACGATAATCTGTTGCGAGTCGCCGGTGATAATTTTCATATCGAGGTTGTCAAGCATTGGCTTTACAGCCGCTTCGTCGTTGACGTCGAGACCTTGTTTTACGGCGACGTACGCAAGCGAGCGATACATTGCGCCGGTATCGAGATATATGATGTCAAGGCGTTTCGCAAGCGCCTTTGCAACGGTGCTTTTTCCTGCGCCGGACGGTCCGTCAAGCGCGATATTGAAGTGTTTTTCGTGTTTTGCCATAAGATAATTATATATAATTCAATAAATAAATCAAGCGTTTTTTCGTTTGAAAATTTCAACGGGACAAGGCGCGCGCGGCGGCAACCGCGCTCGACCACGCGATTTGCAGATTAAACCCTCCCGTGTATGCGTCGACGTCCACGACTTCGCCGATGAAATAAAGATTTCGCACTTTCTTACTTTCAAACGTTTTCGGATTGATTTCTTTGACGTTTACGCCCCCGCTCGTTACTACCGCTTCTTCGATCGGCGCAAGCGATTTGACAGAAAAATCAAAGTTTTTAAGAAGATGCACCAAATTTTTGCGGTTTTCTGCCGAAATAACGTTTACTTTTGTATCTTCCTTAATTCCCGAAAGTCTGACGATAACGGGGATTAGTTTTTTCGGCAACAAGTCGGACAAAGCGTTCTTGAACTCCTTATTTGAAAAGAGTTTGAAATCGGACAACACCCTTTTGTCAAGCTCTTCGTACGTCAACGCGGGTTTAAGGTCGATTGAAATTTTTGTGTTGTTCAAGTCGATTTTATTTATGTTTGCGCTAATGCTTAAAATCGTGGGGCCCGACACGCCGAACGCGGTGAAAATCATCTCGCCAAACTCGCCGACGATTTTTTTGCCGTCTTTAATGACGCTCACGTCGACGTTTTTTAAGGACAGCCCTTCCAACTCTTTCGCAACATTTTGTTCCGCGACTCTTATGGGACAAAGCGACGCTTTCGGTCTTACGATATCGTGCGAAAAACTTTTTGCAAATTTATATCCGTCGCCGGTGCTGCCCGTCAGCGGATAAGAAACGCCGCCCGTCGCAACGACGACCGCGTCGCACTCGATATCCCCGTTGCTTGTGGCGACAATAAAAGTATCTCCCGTCTTTTTCACGCTTTCGACAACGGTATTAAGCCTTACTTCGACGCCGTTTTTCAAAAGCGCGTTGCTCAGCGTTTTTATGACGTCGGACGATTTATTGCTTTTCGGGAAAACCCTGTTTCCGCGCTCGACGACAAGCGACAGTCCGTTTTCTTCCAGAAACGCCATCGTATCTTCGCTCGTAAAACCGTAAATCGCGCTTTGCATAAACTTTGCGTTTGTAACGACGTTTTCCAAAAACTCACGCGGGGTACAGTCGTTTGTGACGTTGCATCTGCCTTTCCCTGTGATATAAAGCTTTTTGCCGAGTTTTTCGTTTTTCTCGACAAGGATCACTTTATTGTTTTTTGAAATCATTGAAGAAGCGAGCATACCGCTCGCTCCTCCGCCAATAATAACTATTCTCATCTTTATACCGGATGAATGTTTTCTTCCTTACTGCCAAGGACGTTATCCACGCCGTGCAGTTTTGCCTTGCGTTGTTCAAAGAACTTCGTCGCGACCTGCGGGAACAAAGCGTACGACAAAACGTCTTCCTCCTGTTCGTAATAAGGTTTGACTTCTTCCTTGAACTTTTCGTACTCGGGCGGGATAAGGTCGGCGGGACGGCAGGTAATTCTCGGCTCGTCGCCCCAGACTTTCTTGTAAAGTTCGGGATCGGGTTCTGCGGGAAGCGTGCCGTATTCTCCGTGCAACAGACCTTTTGTTTCCTTGGTTACCATTTTGTAGCGTTCGCCCATAACGACGTTCAGGACGGCTTGCGTGCCGACGATCTGGCTTGTGGGCGTAACGAGCGGCGGGTATCCCAGGTCTTTCCTCACGCGGGGTACTTCTTCCAGAACTTCCTGATACTTATCGCTTGCGTTTTGCTCTTTCAGCTGATTGATAAGGTTTGACAGCATGCCGCCGGGGACCTGATACATAAGCGCTTTGATATTGACTTTCAGAACTTTGTCCGAAAGGAAGCCGTCGGTTTTCAGGCGGTCTGCGACTTTTCTAAAATAATCGGATGCTTCGGACAGCACTTCAAGGTCGATGCCCGTATCGTAAGGCGTGCCCTGCAACGTTGCGACAAGCGGTTCGGTTGCTGGTTGCGACGTGCCGTTTCCGAGCGGCGACAAAGCGGTATCAACGATGTCAGCGCCCGCTTCGATTGCTTTAAGGTTGACCATATCGCCGGTACCGCACGTGTTATGCGTGTGGATATGCACGGGAATGCCCACCTTTTTCTTGATTTCCGACACGAGTTCGTACGCGGTGTACGGCAACAAAAGGTTTGCCATATCCTTAATGCAGATGATATCCGCGCCCATATTTGCAAGGGTTTCCGCAAGGTTTACGAAATACTCCGTCGTATGAACGGGGCTTACGGTATAACTCATCGCGCATTCGCAAATGCCCTTGTATTTTTTGGTGCTGTCGATTGCCTGACGCAAGTTTTTGACGTCGTTCAGCGCGTCGAAAATACGAATGATGTCGATGCCGTTTTTGATTGAAAGGCGCACGAAGTTGTCCACGACGTCGTCCGCGTAATGTTTGTATCCGAGGATATTTTGTCCCCTGAACAACATTTGAAGTTTCGTGTTCGGCATAGCGTGACGAAGGGCGCGCAGTCTTTCCCACGGATCCTCGTTCAAAAACCTTAAACAAGAGTCAAATGTTGCGCCGCCCCAACATTCAAGGCTGTAATATCCCGCCTTGTCAAGGAGCGCGCATGCCGGCAACATTTCTTCAAGGCGCATACGAGTCGCCGCCTGCGACTGATGCGCGTCACGCAATATCGTTTCGGTAATTTTAACCGGTTTTTTTGTAATTTCAGCCATAGTAATCTCCATTTACAGTATTGCAAGCAAGACGCCTGCTGCGATTGCGCTGCCGATAACGCCGGCGACGTTAGGTCCCATAGCGTGCATAAGCAGATAGTTTTCGGGGTCGTACTGACGTCCGACGTCCTGAACGACGCGCGCCGCCATAGGAACTGCCGATACGCCCGCCGCGCCGATAAGCGGATTGATTTTGCCCTTTGAAAGCTTGCACATAAGTTTTCCGAACAATACGCCGCTTGCCGTGCCCATCGAGAACGCGAACACTCCGAGGAACAGTATTTTCAGAGTTTTAAGAGTCAGGAAGTACGGCGCGAACGCTTTCGTCCCGACGACGACGCCCAGCAAAATCGTAACGATGTTTATAAGTTCGTTGCTTGCGGTTTTAACAAGGCGCGGCACAACGCCGGATTCCTTGAACAGGTTTCCGAGCATCAACATTCCGAGAAGCGGCAATGCGCTGGGAAGCACGATACCGACGATACCCGTAACGATGATCGGGAACATTATTTTTTCCTTTTTCGACACGGGACGAAGTTGTTCCATGCGGATTTTGCGTTCCTTTTCCGTCGTCAACAGCTTCATAATCGGAGGCTGGATAACGGGAACGAGCGCCATATAACTGTACGCCGCAATTGCGATAGGTCCCATAAGGTTGGGAGCAAGCCTGGACGTTACGTAGATTGCCGTAGGACCATCCGCGCCGCCGATAATGCCGATTGCGCCCGCTTCCTGCGGAGTAAACCCGATAAGCAGCGCGATAAGAAGCGCAAGGAATATACCGACCTGCGCCGCCGCGCCTAAAAGCAACGACTTCGGATTTGCGATAAGCGGACCGAAATCCGTCATCGCGCCGATGCCTAAGAAAATCAACGGCGGGAAAATAACCCATTCGACACCCTTGTAAAGATACCAGAAAAGTCCGCCGGGTTGTCCGTTTGCAGGGCCCGCCATCAAAGCGTCGTACGCGCCCGGAATATTGATAAGAAACGCGCCGAAAGCAATGCCGACAAGCAACATCGGCTCAAACTTTTTCACAACGGCAAGGTACACGAGAAAGCATGCTACGACAAGCATGATCAGACAGCCCCAGATACCAAGACTGTATCCTTCAAACCTGGAATAATCGACGACGAAACCCGTGTCGTTCCAAAGGTTCTGGAACCATTCTTTCAGCGTACCGCTCGTCGAGTCGAGCAATATACTTTGAAACATGATGCCTCCTTATGCGATAACGGCAAGTAAGTCGTCGGTGTTGACGCTTGCGCCCTTTGACGCGACGAAAGTAATAACGCCGTCTACGGGTGCAACGATTTCGTTTTCCATTTTCATTGCTTCAAGAATAAGTACGGTCTGACCTTTCTTGACAGCCGCTCCGTTTGTCGCTTTGAAGTCGATGACCGTGCCGGGCATCGGGGCTTTCAGCTGAGTGCCGCCTGCGGGAGCCGCAACGGGCGCGGGAGCAGCTTTTACTTCTGCCTTTTCGGGAGCGGGTGCGGCGACGGGAGCCACTGCGGGCGCGGGCGCTGCCGCAACGGGGACAACGGGTGCGGGCGCGAAACCGCCTGCGACTTCTTCGACTTCGACCTCGTAAGCCTGACCGTTAACTTTTATATTGAACTTTCTCATATTATTACCTCCGATAACTTAACTTTTTGATATTTCTGACGATAAATTTCTGGTTTAAACCCTCGCATTCTTCGCCCATATAGGCAGAGATTGCCGCGGTGATTGCCGCAACGACTTCGGGTGAAACGCCCTGAAATTGCGTTTCGGTTTTTGCGCCCGGCGTAACGGTTGCTTCGGGTTTAGGTTCATTTTTCTGCATTTTATTTTTGAACAATTCTTTAAGATTTTTGCGCTCTTTTTTGGGTTTTTCGCCCGATTTTCGCATTATTCTTTCCATAATTGTAAGAACGATGACAATAAGCGCAAGCAATCCGAACACGATAAGAATACCCATAAGGGTGAGTTTACCGCCGATTGCCATCTTTTCGGAAAGTTCCGACGAAAGTGCCGCTATGAACATAAATCACCTCATAAAAGCATTGAAAGCGCGCTTGCAACGTAAGGCTTGACCTCGCGTGCGTCGATGACGGCGTCGATGTATCCGTCCTTTGCCGCTTTGAATGGATTGCCCTCGGCAAATGTGTATTTCGCTTTCAGTTCTTCCTTGTCTTTTTGCGGATTGTCCGACAACTTTTCGTCATAGAAGTTGACCGCCTGATCGGACGACAAAGGCGCAATCGTCGCGTCCGAAAAAGCAATCGTGTAATTGAATCCGATTTCTTTTGCGGCAAGCAGTGCGTACGCGCCGCCGATTGCGTTTTTGATAACCGCGATTTTGGGGTTTTCGGAAAGAGCCATTGCCGTGTATGCCTCGGCTGCGATTTTCGCAACGCCCTTTTCTTCGCATTTAAGGCGTGCCGCGAAACCGTCCGAATCCACGACGCTGACAAGCGGAATGTTGTATGCGTCAAGAAGATTTACGAATCTTTTGATTTTTCTGAAATCCTTGCAGGTAAGTTCGCCCTCGACGGACAAAACGCCCACGGGTGCGCCGTCTGCGTATGCAAAGTAGGTTTTCGTCGCCGCCTCGTCACACGATATTTCAAGTGCGGAGCCGTTGTCGCAAATCGCGCCGACCGCGTCCGAAACGCTTTCGACCTTTTTCGCGACCTTGTTGGGATTATCGGCGATTTTACTTTCGCCCGACAGGAACGTCAGCACGCTTGCGATTTGGTTTTTAAGAGTTGCGACGTCGGCGTATTCAAGTGCAGCAACGCCCGATTTTTCCGCCGCGTCTTTTCCGAGATACTT
>ULVG01075921.1_pt1 | contig 27191 bp, 26 predicted proteins | sample 1959221 | NCBI WGS metagenome assembly ULVG01 (sample SAMEA4835780, study PRJEB28245) | human gut metagenome | biome: gut microbiome; material: fecal sample | place: Denmark | collected 2008
TTACAAATCACGTGCTCTGGCCAACTGAGCTAAAGAGGCAATTTTGCAGCCGTTCGCGCTATACCGTGTGCGAAACGGCTGCAAATTTAGGCATTTATTTCATTCCCGCAAAATTTTTGCAGGTTTTTTATTTATTACGTATTTTTTCCTTGTACTTAACCAGTTGTTTTTCCAAAGCTTCCAAACATAAGTCTACCGCTTCTTCAAACGTATCACAAACCTTGTTCGCATACAATTCGCCATTGGGAACTAAGACCTTCACTCCGGCTTCCTTGTTTTCGGCTGTTTCTGGTTTAACTACCTTTAATGACACCTCTACTTTCTGTATATCATCATAAAATCGCTCCAACTTCGCAGCTTTCTTTTGGATAAAAGCCTGCAATTGCTCTGATGCGTCAAAGTGAATTGATTGAATTCTAATTTCCATACATACCTCCTTTTCTTTAAGCCCGAGGATGGGCCTGGTTATACACTTTTTTAAGCTCTTCGAAAGTCGTATGCGTGTAAATCTCGGTAGTAGCCAAGCTTTCGTGCCCCAGTAATTCCTTAATCGCTCCAAGTTCTGCATCATGATTCAGCATGCTTGTCGCAAAGGTATGCCGTAGCACATGCGGACTCCGTTTTTTCACAGTCACCACCTTCGAAAGGTTTCGCGTCACAATTTTCCCCACGATATTAGGATAAAGCCGCTCACCCGTCTTACGGACAAAAAAAGCGCCCGACCGAACCGGAACCGATTCATCCCGCTGCTTCACATAAGCCTCCATCTCCGCCCGTAATTCTTCGCCAAAAGGAATCAGACGTTGCTTGTTACGTTTACCGGTAACTTTAATCACCGATGCCGCAAAATCAACATCCCCGTCGTCGAGGCCTATCAGTTCCGAAAGTCTCATGCCTGTGGCATAAAACATAGCAATAACCAAATGGTCACGGCAACCTTCAAATCCTTCTCCAAAGTCCTCATCATCCAGCAATCGGTTCATTTCACTTTCCTTCACGAAAACGGGCAGGTTTTTCTTGTTTTTAGGCCCCGTTATCTTACGCAACGGATCCACTTTCACCTCTCCCTTCCTCAGAAGATACTTATAATACGACCGAAGCGAGCTGAGCTTACGGTTCACAGAAGTCGTCGCATAGCCGAGGTTCATCAAATGAATCATCCATTCGCGAACAACGTCCACCACCACTTCCGAAGGAGACTGAAGACCGACATCTTCTCCACCAAACTCCTGAAACTGACGGATATCCTCACCGTAAGCCTTTACGGTATCATCAGAATAGTTCCGCTCATAACGGAGATAATCGAGAAAAGAGTCTGTCAGCAACATATCGCTACATAACTAAATGTGCAACGAATGTATGAAAAGAATTCAATAATTCAAAGGATTTTACGAATTATTAATCTTCTACTTGCTGAAGTTTCTGAACGTAAACGGCACGCTCTTTCTTAAGTCTTTTAATAACAGACGGTTTGTCAAACTGCTGTCTGCTTCTCAACTCTTTTACGATGCCAGTCTTTTCAAATTTACGTTTGAATTTCTTCAGCGCTTTCTCAATGTTTTCGCCTTCTTTTACAGGTACTACAATCATTGTTTTTAATTAATTAAAAAGTTAATGTTTAAAAATCTCACGATTAATTCGAGCCGCAAAAGTACACATATTTTCTTGATTCACAAAAAACTTTCTGCAAAATCTTAGCAAACAGACAGATATTCTTTTCTTTAGCTATCTTTACATGGGACTATCAACAACTAGAAAAAATCTCAAAAACGGTGTAAAAGTTTGCACCGTCCGCGTTCTTTATGTACTTTTGATAATCGTAATGCCTGCTTCCGACAGGCATTACGATCCCCACACAATCATACATTTTTTATATAGTGAATTATGAACGACACCATTAAAGAACGCATCCAGACTCTCCGCGCATGGATGAAACAGACGGGGATAGAAGCATTCATCATCCCCAGTACAGACCCGCACCTGAGCGAATACGTAGCCCCCCACTGGCAGAGTCGAGAATGGATTTCCGGTTTTACCGGCTCGGCAGGTACCGTAGTGGTTACCGAGAACAAAGCCGGCTTGTGGACCGACTCGCGCTACTTCCTGCAAGCTGCCCAGCAGCTGGAAGGTACCGGCATCGACCTCTATAAGGAGATGCTGCCCGAAACGCCTTCCATCCCCGCTTTTCTATCCGAACAATTAAAAAAGGGACAAAGTGTAGGCATCGACGGCAAGGTATTCGCTACCGACGCAGCCCGATCACTCCAAAAAGAACTGGAAAACAACGGAATAACACTCAAATGCACCGCTGATCCGATGGAACAGATATGGGACGGGCGACCGGAAATGCCACAAGCCCCGGCCTTTATCCACGACACGAAATATGCCGGACATACCTGTGCCGAGAAACTGGAAGCCATACGTGCCGAGATGAAGAAAGCCAAAGCCGACAGCTTGCTGCTCTCTGCCCTCGACGAAATAGCATGGACCCTGAATCTGCGCGGCAGCGATGTGCACTGCAATCCAGTCGTTGTCAGCTACTTGCTGATTGGAGAAAACGAAGCGCACTACTTTATCAACTCGCAAAAGGTAACACCCGAAGTAGCTGCACACCTGCATGAAGCGGACGTATCACTACACACCTATCAGGAAATCGAGTCCTACCTCGCCCAACTGCCGGCGGAAAACCTGATGCTGGAGCCAGGCAAGACCAACTATGCCGTACGCTCGGCCATTTCCCAGCAATGCCGCGTCATCGAAGTCCCCTCGCCCGTTGCCCTGCTGAAAGCCGTGCGCAACGAGCAAGAAGTAGCCGGCCTGCGCCAGGCCATGCAACGCGACGGCGTAGCACTGGTGAAGTTCCTAAAGTGGCTGGAAGAAGCAGTTCCTCAAGGTAAGGAAACGGAAATCAGCGTGGACAAGAAACTGCATGAGCTGCGTGCCGCCCAACCGCTCTACATGGGCGAAAGTTTCGACACCATCGCCGGATACGGAGCTCACGCAGCCATCGTCCACTACGAAGCCACACCCGAAACAGACATTCCGCTGGAGCCCCGCGGCTTCCTGCTGCTCGACTCGGGTGCACAATACCTGGACGGTACCACGGACATTACCCGTACCATCGCCCTCGGCCCGCTGACAGACGAAGAAAAGACCGACTACACCTTAATATTAAAGGGACACATCGATCTGGCTATGGCTGTCTTCCCCGAAGGTACGCGCGGCGCTCAGCTCGACGTGCTGGCCCGCATGCCCATCTGGCAGCACCGCATGAACTTCCTGCACGGCACGGGACACGGCGTCGGCCACTTCCTCAACGTGCACGAAGGCCCACAGAGCATCCGCATGAACGAAAACCCCGTCACTCTGCACGTGGGCATGGTCACCAGCAACGAGCCGGGCGTCTATAAGGCCGGCAGCCACGGCATCCGCACGGAAAACCTCGTCCTCACCGTTCCTGCAGGCGAAGGCCTGTTCGGCCGTTACCTGAAGTTCGAGACCGTCACCCTCTGCCCCATCTGCACTCGTGGCATCGTCCGCGACCTGCTGACTCCGGCAGAAACAGATTGGCTGAACCAATACCACCGCACGGTGTACGAGCAACTTTCGCCCAGCCTCGACGAAGACGAACGGCTGTGGCTGGAGAAGGCTTGCAAGGCAATTTAATTTAACCTTTAACCCCTAAAGAAAAATGGCATTAATCAAATCAGTAAGAGGCTTTACGCCCGAAATAGGAGAAAACTGCTACCTGGCCGACAACGCCACCATCGTAGGCGACGTAAAGATGGGCCGCGACTGCAGTGTATGGTTCAACACCGTGTTGCGCGGCGACGTCAACTCCATCCGCATCGGCAACGGTGTGAACATACAGGACGGCAGCGTGCTGCACACGCTCTACGAGAAATCGACCATCGAAATAGGCGACCACGTGTCCATCGGCCACAACGTCACCATTCACGGCGCCACCGTGAAGGACTATGCCCTTGTCGGCATGGGTGCTACCATCCTCGACCATGCCGTCGTAGGCGAAGGTGCCATCGTGGCCGCCGGCTCGCTGGTGCTGAGCAACACGGTCATCGAGCCGGGCAGCATCTGGGGCGGTGTTCCGGCCAAGTTCATCAAGAAGGTGGACCCCGAACAGGCCAAGGAACTGAACCAGAAGATTGCGCACAACTACCTGATGTACGCCAGTTGGTACAAAGAGTGAGACGCTCCCAAAGATGGTCCTCTCACCCAGTGCTTCCTCATCCCCTGACGAAGCACTTTGTCACCCCCTCATAAAGCACTTCCTCACGACCTCATGCAGTACGGCATGAAGTGGTGAGGAAGTGCTCTGTTATAGAGAGTATGCAGAATACCGATTATTTCAGGACCTCTACCGCACGTTGGATACGACGGATAGTCTCTTCCTTACCCAGCAGCTCGGTGATGTCGAACATGTGCGGCCCCTTGCATTCACCTACGACGGCCAGGCGGAAGGCGTTCATCACGTTGCCCATGTGGTAACCCTTCTCCGTGATCCAGCCGATAACGATGTCTTCGGACGGCTTCGAGCTGAAGTCGGTGATGCCGCGCAATACCTCCACCAGCTCGCCCATGATGCGGGGCGTGCCTTCGGACCAGCGTTTCTTCACGTCCTTCTCGGCATAGGCCTCGGGAGCCACGAAGAAGAAGCGCGCCTGATCCCACAGTTCCTTCACAAAGTTGACGCGGCCCTTGACGAGCGATACCACGCGGGTCAGGAACTCATCGCTATACGATGCTACCTCTACGCCATTGGCTGTCAATACGGGCTTGAACAGCTCGGCGATTTCGGCGTCGGGTTTCTGGAGGATGTATTCGTGGTTGAACCAGATACCTTTCTTATAGTCAAACTTGGCACCGGCCTTGCTGCAATGGCTCAGGTCGAAGAGCTTCACCAGCTCGTCCATCGACATCAGTTCCTGGTCGTTGCCGGGGTTCCATCCCAGCAGGGCGAGGAAGTTGATGACAGCCTCGGGCAAGTAACCGGCCTCGCGGTAACCCGAAGACACTTCGCCGGTCTTGGGATCGTGCCATTCCAAGGGGAAGACGGGGAAGCCCAGACGGTCACCGTCGCGCTTGCTCAGCTTGCCGTTACCTTCGGGCTTCAGCAGCAGGGGCAGGTGGGCGAACTGGGGCATGGTGTCCTCCCAGCCGAAAGCGCGGTAGAGCAGCACATGCAGCGGAGCCGATGGCAACCACTCCTCGCCGCGGATGACGTGGGATACCTCCATGAGGTGGTCGTCCACGATATTGGCCAAGTGATAGGTAGGCAGCTCGTCGGCCGACTTGTAGAGCACCTTGTCGTCGAGGATGGAAGAGTTGATGACCACTTCGCCACGGATGAGGTCGTGGACATGCACGTCTTCATTCGGCTCAATCTTGAAACGTACGACATATTGCTTGCCCTCGGCGATCAGCGCATCTACTTCTTCCTTCGGAAGAGTCAGCGAGTTACGCATCTGCAGGCGGGTAGAAGCGTCATACTGGAAATTGGCCACTTCCTTGCGCTTAGCCTCCAGTTCTTCGGGCGTATCGAAAGCGATATAGGCTTTTCCTGCATCGAGCAGCACCTGAACATACTTCTTGTAAATGTCGCGACGTTCGGACTGACGGTAGGGACCGTGGTCACCACCAAAGCTGACACCCTCGTCGAAAGGAATGCCGAGCCACTTGAACGACTCCAGAATATATTCTTCAGCACCCGGAACGAAACGGTTGCTGTCGGTGTCTTCGATACGGAAAATGAGATCACCTCCATGCTGGCGCGCAAAAAGGTAATTATACAACGCGGTGCGCACACCGCCGATGTGCAAAGCGCCCGTCGGACTCGGGGCAAAACGGACTCTGACTCTTCTTTCTGCCATAATCTTCCTTACTTTATGAATATTTTAGGCGGCAAAATTAAGCCTTTTTTTCCACATGATTGTTTTTTTTTGTACTTTTCGCAAAAATTTCAACCGATATGAACAAAAGCAGTGAAAAAAAACGCTCCGTTTATAGAGATTTGCTATACAAAGCCCTTCTTTTCATCGGTACGGTAGCAGTCATCGTCTACTTCCTGCCCCGTGACGGGAAGTTCAACTATCAGTTTGACATCAACAAACCCTGGAAATACGGCCAGCTGATAGCTACCTTCGACTTTCCGATCTACAAGACGGACGACGTGGTCAGACACGAGCAGGACAGTATCCTGGCCCGCTTCCAGCCCTACTACCAGAAGGACAAGAATATCGCAACAGAAGCCCTGAAAAAACTGAAAAAGGACTACCAGAACCGGCTGCACGCCCCCTACCTGACAGCCGACTACCTGCAATATATCGAAAAAAGACTGACCGAAGTGTACCAGGCAGGCATCCTGTCGTCCGAAGCAATGGAAACGTTGCAAAAAGACAGCACGCGAAGTATTATGACCGTGAACGACAAAATCGCACAGCAGCAAGGAACTGACAAGCTGTATACCGTCAAATCGGCTTATCACTACATCTTGACGGCCGACTCCCTGCACTACCGTCCCCACGTTCTGCGTCAATGTTCCCTGAACGACTACTTGAACATCAACCTGACCTTCGACGAACAGCGTACGGACGCAGCCCGCAAGGAAATGCTGGAAAACTACTCGTGGGCCAACGGCATCGTACTGAGCGGACAGAAAATCATAGATCGTGGCGAGATTGTCAGCCCGGAAACCTACAATATTCTGGAAAGCCTGCGCAAAGAATCCATCAAACGCAGTGCATCAGCCGGACAGAACCGCCTGACACTGCTGGGACAGATACTCTACGTCAGCATCTTCATGCTGTGCTTCATGCTTTACCTCGACCTGTTCCGCAAGGACTACTACAACCGGAAAGGAAGCCTGTCGCTGCTCTTTGCACTGATGATGTTCTACTGCGTGGTAACCTCGATCATGATGGCATACAACCTGTTCAATGTCTACATCCTTCCCTATGCCATGCTGCCGGTCATCATCCGTGTATTCCTCGATTCGCGAACAGCTTTCCTGACGCACTGCATCACCATCCTGGTATGTTCCATCTGCCTCCGCTATCCGCATGAATTTATTCTGCTGCAGATAACCGCCGGCCTGGTAGCTATCTATAGCCTGAGGGAACTGTCACAACGCTCACAGCTGTTCAAGACAGCCGTGCTGGTCATACTGACCTACGCCGCCCTCTACTTCGCTTTCGAGATGATTACAGAAAACGACTTGTCGAAGGTGAACGGACGGATGTATATCTACTTCGTCATCAACGGCATCTTCCTGCTCTTCACCTATCCGCTCCTATTCGTACTGGAAAAAACATTCGGCTTTACCTCGAACGTGACGCTGGTCGAACTGTCCAACATCAACAATCCGCTGCTGCGCCGCATGTCCGAAACCGTGCCCGGCACCTTCCAGCACTCCATGCAAGTGGCCAACCTGGCTGCCGAAGCCGCCAACTGCATCGGTGCCAAGAGCCAACTGGTACGTACCGGCGCCCTCTACCACGACATCGGCAAGATGGAGAATCCCGTGTTCTTCACCGAAAACCAGCGGGGAGGTATCAATCCGCATAAGAACTTGAACTACGAACAAAGTGCGCAAGTAGTCATCAGCCACGTTACCGGCGGCGTGAAACTGGCCGAAAAAAACAACCTGCCCAAGGTCATCAAGGACTTCATAACAACCCACCACGGCAAAGGGAAAACCAAATATTTCTACATTTCGTGGAAGAACGAACACCCTGGAGAAGAGCCAGACGAAGCCATGTTCACCTACCCCGGTCCGAATCCTTTCACCAAGGAACAAGCCATTCTGATGATGGCCGACTCGGTAGAGGCCGCTTCGCGTAGCCTGCCCCAGTATGACGAAGAAAGCATCAGCAACCTGGTGGAGAAAATTATCGACTCTCAGGTAGCCGAAGGATACTTCAAGGAATGTCCCATCACCTTCAAAGACATCGCTACCGTGAAGGAAGTGTTCAAAGAGAAGCTGAAGACCATCTATCACACGCGCATCAGCTATCCCGAACTGAAAAAGCAAGAAGAGAAAAAGTAAAGAACCTAACCCCATAGAGCCATGAAACCTACTGCCAAAGAAGAACAACGCGCCCTGCGCTTCCTGCAACAGAGCCAGCTGACACCGGAACAAATAGCCGGATTTAGCTTCATGCAACGGTATACGCCCGAACCCGACCGCCACAGCCCGGCCAACGTTTATGGCCCCGGCATCCTGACCTTACGGCTGAAGTCGGGTGAAGAAAGAATACGGATCGTCCATCTGCGCAACCACCCGACGGCTCTGATACGTACTCTGATAAGCCGCGGTATCAGTTTCGACAATCATCCAGTCGACACAGGAAATAGTACAAGGCCAACAGGCACTACCGTCTACCGCCGCATGTCACTCTACATGTTTTGGTATTTCGTACTGTTCGTTCTCTGCCTCAGCATAGCTTTCTATACCCTGAACATCGAACAATGGACAGGCATTGTGCTGCCCGTTCTCTTTTTCGGCATGAGCCTCTACAGTATCTACTTGCTTCAGGTGCGTTTCTGCTACCTCCGACTGGAAACCGACCGCCTGACCGTAATCAGTGCGGGACGCGAAATCCATTATGCCTACAGCGACCTGCTGAAAGTGAACTTCGACTTCGCCCGCGAACCGAACGCCACACATGTCATGGAAGTGATGGACAAGACATATCGCTACCGTCTCTTCTACATCGGCCGTGTACCCCGCACACAGCTCAACGAGATTGCCGAACAGCTCCGTCAGGCAGGCATCGACGCCACATGCAGCCTCAACGACGAAAAGCGACACTACCACGACGTGTACCATGGATAATTGAGAATGGATAATTGAGAATTGAAAATTATTAGTAAAAGGGGGAGTCTTCCATTATCCATTATCAATTCTCCATTATCAATTCCTCAAGCAGTCCCGCACAGGCATCTTCCAGCAGGTCGAGCACATACTCAAAACCTTCTGCACCACCGTAATAGGGGTCGGGAACGTGATCAGCCTCAGTAAAGCGGGTACAAAAGTCAGTCATGCGACAAATCTTCCGTTCTGCTTCGACCGAAGGAGCGCGCTCTTTCAGGTCCTCGATATTGCGGTCGTCCATACCAATGATAAGGTCGAAATCATCGAAATCGCTGGTACGAACGGGACGCGAACGATGCACTAGGTTGTAACCGCGACGGGCGGCATGCGCACGCATCCGCGGATCGGGCAATTCGCCCTGATGATAACTCAGGATACCGGCGGAGTCAATCACAAATTCATCGGCCCTTCCGGCCTCTTCCACCAGATGTTTCATTACACCTTCGGCAGACGAAGAGCGACAGATGTTTCCCAGGCAGACAAACAGAATACGGTGTTTCTTTGAAGAAGCCAAGTCTTTCTTTTCCATAGTTTTCATATTAAATTCAGATACCTAAATACTGTTTAAACCGCGTTACGTCATCATTCAGGATAAGCGCCTCGGGAAAATCAGTCTCACGAATGAGCTCTGATACGTATTCGTAATTGGCAATATCGAACGAAATGTGGGCATCACTTCCTAAAATGACAGGTACTTCGTACCGCTTACACAGACGAAGGATTTCCAGATTGTTGGGACGGGCATCTTCCTTGTGACGGCAAGGCTTCAGGGAACTGTTGTTGATTTCGAGCAGTGTGTGATGTTCTTTCGCCGCAAGGACAATAGGTTCGAACAGCAAACGGGCCGTTCCGTCGCCGGGATGGCTGATGATGTGGATGTAGGGATTGGCTATCGCCCGCAGCATGCCTTCTGTATTCTCCTCGAGCGTTCCCGGACGGTAACAAAGCGAATGGATGCCGGCAATGCGCAGGTCGAGCTTCTTCATGTGCGCTTCGTCCAGGTCGAGGCGTCCTTCCGTATCGAGGATGTTGATTTCCGCTCCCAGCAACAACTCAATCCCATACATACGTCTGGGCACGACATACAGGTTACGGAAATAAATCAGGTCACAAGTACCAGGGATGCCGGGCGTATGCTCGGTGATGCCCAGCAGTTCCAGCCCTTTGTCGGCCGCGGCCCGCGCCATCTCCTGCAAGGTGCTGAAAGCATGCCCGCTGGCCAGGGTATGCGTGTGTACGTCTAATGCTATCTTCATATCTGTATTCCTATATATATGCTACATCGGATCGACATCGTAATAAACGATGAGCGACTTGAAACGGTCTTCGGCCACCATCTCGCGCTGCACCTGCACCAGCAGCTGGCGGGCACGGGCCATGGGGGCGTTGACTTCTATCTTGAGGACAATCTTGCGGATGAACAGTGTCTGTATGCGGGCCACGGGCGGTTTGTCGGGGCCCAGCACCCGTGCGCCGAAGACGGCACGCAGCTTGGCGGCCATGGTTTGCGCCATGACGTCGAGCAGCTGCTCGTTGCGGTGCTTTAGGTAAACATATACCAACCGGTAGTAAGGCGGATAGCGGAACAACTGCCGCTCGGCCAGCTGTCCGGCCACCATTCCCTCGAAGTCATTGTGCATCACCTGCGGAATGATGGGATGATCGATACTCTTGGTCTGCAATACCACCCGCCCGCGCTTGTTCTTGCGTCCGGCCCGCCCGGCCACCTGTGCCATCAGCTGGAAGGCACGCTCGTAGGCGCGGAAATCGGGATAGTTCATCATGGTATCGGCATTGAGGATGCCTACCACGCTGACGTGGTCGAAGTCCAATCCCTTGGACACCATCTGCGTACCGATAAGGATGTCTGTCCGTCCTTGCTGGAAGTTGTGGATGATGCGTTCATAGGCCGTACGGGTACGGGTAGTATCCAGGTCCATGCGGGCCACGCGGGCCTCGGGAAAGATGGCTTTCACATCATCTTCAATCTTCTCCGTACCAAAGCCACGGTTGCGCAGGTCCACTCCCTCGCAGGCAGGACACTGGCGAGGCACGGGCTGCGTGTAGCCGCAGTAATGGCAGGTCAGCTGATTGAGCCCCTTATGGTAGGTGAGGCTGACGTCGCAGTTCTTGCACTTGGGCACCCAGCCGCACGTATGGCATTCGATCATCGGTGCAAAGCCGCGGCGGTTCTGGAAGAGGATAACCTGCTCCTTCTGCTCCAGCGCCTCGCGCACGTATTGCAACAACAAGGGTGAGAAGGGACCATTCATGCGCTTCTTGCGTTGCAGTTCCTTGATGTCGACCGGAATGATTTCGGGCAGTTGAATTTCCTTGTAGCGCTCCTTCAGCTCCACCAAGGCATACTTGCCGCCCTCGGTGGCGTTGTACCAGCTTTCCACGCTGGGCGTAGCAGTCCCCAGCAAGGTTTTGGCCCCGCACATGGAAGCCAATACGATAGCCGCATTGCGGGCGTGGTAGCGGGGAGCGGGATCCTGCTGCTTGTAAGTATTCTCGTGTTCCTCGTCGACGATGACCAGTCCCAACCGCTGGAAGGGCAGGAAAAGGGACGATCGTACGCCAAGGATGATGTCGTAGGGTTCCTGGGAGAGCTGCTTCTGCCACACCTCCACCCGCTCGGCATCGGGAAACTTGGAATGGTAGATGCCCAGCCGGCTGCCGAAGACCCGCTTCAGGCGCTCGGTAATCTGGGTGGTCAGAGCGATTTCGGGCAGCAGATAAAGCACCTGCCTGCCCTGACGGACAGCCTCATCAATGAGGTGGATATAGATTTCGGTCTTACCGCTGGACGTGACTCCGTGGAGCAGGCAGACATTCTTTTCGCGGAACGAAGCACGGATTTCGTCGAAAGCCCGTTGCTGATGTACGTTCAATTCATTGAGGGACATCACAGCTTGTGAAACAGTTTCCAGTCGCCCCACCTCCTGTTGATAGACCTCGAACACGCCTTTATCCACTAACCCGCTAAAAACAGCAGGAGTAGCGCCCGAACGTTTCAGCAGCTCGGCTTTGGAAACTTCCTTGACCTCTCTTCCTCCCAGACAGCCGGAAAGTTCGATGTACTTCATCAGCAGGTCCAACTGCTTGGGCGCCCGGCGTTGCAGTTCGTCGAAGAAGAAATGCAGCCGCCGTTCGTTGCACGCCGCTTCCGTAAGGCGCACACGTGTCTCGGTCTTGGGCTTGTAGGTGCGTTTCAACTCTTCCTTTACAAAAAGAGCATCTTTCTCGAGCAATGACTTCACTACAGCAAGAATGTTCTTCAAACCGCTTTCCTTTTCCAGCCTAGTCACCGTTTGTTCGGGTTCGATAGCCAACAGGTCCAGCACTTTCTGTTCGCGCTCGGATAACGGTTCTGTAGTTTCGAAATCTGGATTGTACTCTACTACGGTTTCACTCTCCAGCTTCAGCCCCGACGGCAAGGCCGCCTTGTAGACATCGCCCTGCGTACAAAGATAATAGTCGGCCAGCCACTCCCAGAACTGAAACTGTAAGGGCAACAGAATAGGGTGTTCGTCGAGTACTGCCGACACTTCCTTCACTTCGTATTCCTGTGGCTTCAGGTAATGCACATTGCGCACAATACCCGTATAGAATTTCTTCCGCCCAAAGGATACTACCACCCGACAGCCTATCTGCACCTGTCCGTCCATCTCAGGCGGCAAAGCATACGTGAAACTGGCCTGTAGAGGCAATGGCAATATGACATCGACAAATTTTTCCATCGTGAGTGCAAAGATACGACAAAAAAACAGCGCCACCAATCAAAAAGATTAGCAGCGCCATTGACTTATCAAACTAATTGTCTATTCTAAAACAGATATGCTAATGAGATTTGCCAGGTTTTAGTTTTTCCACTGACAAGATCATCCTTTATTGCCTTCAACGCTTCACCCGTCGAGAAACTGTCTCCCAATGGGATCTGATAATTAAAGCCTATCTGCAAATGCTGAAATAACTTCAAACCAGCACCAAGATTAACACCTACCTGAGCTTTCTTGGATTCTATGACATTCTCTCCATTCAGTGTATTACCTAGTCCTTTTAGCTTCGTATCCTTAAAATTAAAGAAAAAGTCAGGACCTGCAGCCACATAAATCCCCAAAAGGCTACCTAATCCAATAGTATATTTCAGATTAACAGGAATCTCAATACCTTGCTGCTTAGCATCCATTGTTATCACTTCAGAATCTTGTATCAGATTAATTTCCTTACCACGCTGTGAGTACATTACAGCTCCATCGATACCCAAACCGATAACAGGTATTGTAAATTCGGCCATTGGACCAATAAAGAAACCAGCACTATTGTCCTTATTTCCTTCATATCCACCATTCCAGTCAATCTTCGACATATTCACACCACCTTTCACGCCCCATTTAAGCTGAGCCTGAGCAGGCGTAGCCAATGCCAGACAGCACACAGCTACTAATAAAATACTAAAAACCTTTTTCATATTCTTTCATTTAAAGTTTTGGGCAAATATATGTAAAATATTCCACGAAAAGAGTACAATCTAACAGAAAACTACTACCTTTGCACGACCAAACCAAGGAAAGATGCCGGAGTGGTCGATCGGGCCGCACTCGAAATGCGGTGAACGGGCAACTGTTCCCAGGGTTCGAATCCCTGTCTTTCCGCTAAAAAGGATGTAAGTCTCACTACAAGATTTGCATCCTTTTTTCTTCATAAACATCATACACCATGAAAATGTTCATTATCGCCGCCCTGACGGCCATCTTTTTAACAATCCACGGATGCCGTCCTGCCTCAGACTGGCAAACACAACTACGTACGGAGCTCCAGGCTTATACAGACACATTGGATGCACAAATCGGCATCGCTCTCTTGCTGGAAAACGGAGACAGCCTGACACTCAACAACCGCCAACACTACGAAATGATGAGTGTATTCAAGTTCCATCAGGCACTGGCCGTATGCAACTATCTACACCACCACAACCAATCACTCGACACCTTGCTCCACATCACACCCGCCGATTTGAAACCCAATACCTGGAGCCCGCTCAGAGACAGATATCTGCAAGAAGAATACGTAAATGGAATGGATATCAGTGTCCGGAACCTGTTGGAATACACGCTGCAGCAAAGTGACAACAATGCCTGTGACATTTTGTTCGACCGTCTCGTATCGCCTGCCGAGACAGACCTTTTTATCAGAAACCTGGGACTGACAGAAGATTTCGGCATTGCCTATACCGAAGCAGAGATGCAGAAAGACCATCACCTCAGCAAAGGCAACTGGAGTACACCTTATGCAGCAGCCAGCCTCTTGAAACACTTTCTGGAAACTGATCTCATAAAGGAGCCCTACAAGGCTTTCATAAAGGAAACAATGACCAGTTGCCAGACCGGCATGAAACGACTTCCCGCCCCATTACATGATGCGGAAGCCATTATTGGCCACAAGACCGGTAGCGGATATACCACGGCAGACGGCCGTATTGGAGCGACCAACGACCTCGGATTCATCGCCCTTCCCGATGGGACTCGCTATATCCTGGCCGTGTTTGTAAAAGATTCGGGATACAATGCCACACAAACGGAGGAAATCATCGGACAAATATCCCAAATCGTATTCAACCACCTGCAAAAATATTGATTACTCACCATGATACAAATCAGAAAGACTCAACCAGAAGACATAGACCACCTGATGAACATCTTTGAACAGGGTAAACGCATCATGCGTAAAAGTGGGAACCTGAAACAATGGACAGGAAGTTATCCCAGCCGGGATTTAATAAAAAAAGATATCGAAGCCGGTCACAGCTATGTCTGTCTGAACGAAAAGGGAGATATCATCGGGACCTTTACCTTCATTCCTGGCAAAGATCCTACTTATGCCCACATCTACGAAGGACAATGGTTGGACGACGAACGTCCTTATGCCACCATCCACCGCCTGGCCAGTACAGAAGACAGCCACGGTGTAGCCGCCGCCTGCCTGGAGTGGTGCTACACCCAAATACAGAACTTGCGGGCAGACACCCACCGCGACAACCTCATCCTGCAACACATCCTGCAAAAACACGGTTTCCGCTATTGCGGCATCATCTACCTGCTGAACGGCGACGAACGGTTGGCGTACCAGAAATTGTAGATGAACGGTAAGTAAATAAACACTAAATGCTAGCAATACCTCTTCTTCAGCTCCTCTACCGACATGCCGGTAAAATAATCTTCAATGAAGTTCCAACGCTGCTCGTCGGTCATACGGTCGGTACCGAAAAACATCGTAAACAGCTCAATCTGTTCCTGGAAAATGCGTTCATTAGCATCCAGAATCAGATTACGATAACCGTCGGCTGCCGCCAGCTGTTCCAGCCTATCCGCATCGTTGATGCGTACATGGACACACGGCGTACCGCCCCCTGCCACACTGAACGACAAGCCACCCAGCATTGAAAGCAGGTTAAGCAACATATTCAAATCGGAAAACGGCGTACAGTAGAACTGCAAACGGTCACCCTTATGCCCTGTGATACGCTGGGCGAACAACTTCTGATAACGCGAAAGCAACAGATCGAAGCCACGGGTTACGGTAAACGAAAGTTCGTTGGACTCCTTTTTCTTCTGGCTGCTGATATAACTCACGCTTCGCCCTTCCTCCGTACGGCTCTCGAGCAAGGAACCTATGAAGCGCTTTGCCGAACGGACATCCATCGCATGTTCGACAAAGACGGCACGCAAGGCTTCTTCATCGAAACGCCCCTTACTCTTCTGTAAAGCTGTTTTCAGCAGCGTAACCAGACTCTTGAACAGCTCGTCCATACGACTGCGGAGCATATCGGCGTCTTCCTTCAGCAGCACCTCATGCTTGCCTACGGCAACCGGACGTGCACCTTCGCACAGCGTACCGTTGTTCAGTTTCTGTTTGAATTCCTTATAACCCAATTCGGGGAAACGCTCTTCCCACAGGCGATCGAGACGGGCCAGGTAAACACCCTCCTCTCCTTCCACCGGAGTCAGATAATCGGCATACGCACGGGCAAACGCATCTCCCGTCTTGTCCTGCACATAGCCTTCCACCAGCAGATTCTGCGGACTGACCTCCAGCAAGCGGGAGCCAAAACGTTTCTGCACGTCTTCCTCGAGCCATAGCAAGGCGGTCTTTACAAATTGTCCCAGTTCCGTTTCATACTCCAGTTTATTCTTTGTACGCGGCAGTTTCACCACAAACTCGAAGTCGGAAAGCGACACCAACATCTCCAGCTTCTGTCCTTTCATGTGATATACCTCGATGAGTTTCTGCAGAATCAGTGCTAACTGTTCCTGGGCAATAGCTCCCGTCTGATGCAGACGGTTCATATAATAGAAATCGCGTTCGTGGAAATCGATGGCCGAAATGCCTTGCACGGATGCATCACGGGCAGCGCGTCCGACCTCCTGCACGTAATCGACAAACGTACTCGAAGGAGCCACATGGTAGACACGGTCGATATCACTGATGTCCACCCCCATACCAAAAGCCTTGGTAGCCACGATCAGCCGCTTACTGCCATCCTTAAAGGCGTCTACAATGGCAGCCTTCTGCACCTTGTCCTTCTTCCCATAGTAGGAAGCGACCAAAGGCCAGTCGGCAGGCTTCACCCACGACTTGATCCGCATGTCGATTCCACCGGCAAAGGGATAATAGAGCAACGTCTTATGCCCGTCCAGATAGTCGTCCACACGGGCAGAAACGGCACGCTGCTTGGCCTTGTCGTAAGTTTCCCCTTCCTCCAGCTGCAACTGGCGGATGTCGAAACCAATATTCCGACGCTTCACCGTACCAATGTAGAGCACACAGGGTTCCATCTGCAACGAACGGACCGTCTCGAAAACCATATCGTTGTCGCCCGACGGATTCCATACTGCCGTAGCCGTCAGGGCAAACAGCGGGAAGTCATAACCCAATGTTTGTTTCAAGCCAGAAAGATAACGCCCCAGGAACCAATAGTCTACGCGGAACTCCTTACCCCAGGTAGTCACCGTATGAGCCTCATCGACTACGACAAGCCCAATACGACGGTCGCCCACAAAGTGATGGATGTCGTAGGACAGCAACAACTCGGGCGAGAGGTAGAACAGGTCCACCTCACCCTCGCGCACCCGGCGATATACCTCAGCTTTCTGTTCGGGCGACAAGTCGGACGAAGCGTATGCCACACGCTCGTAACCCAGATCCTGCAATCCCTCTACCTGATCGACAATCAGAGCCTTCAGAGGGGAAACGATGAGCGTAAGCAGTCCGTATGCCTGCCCCAGATAAATGCCGGGCAGCTGAAAAAGCAACGACTTGCCCGATCCTGTCGGAGCCGTCAGCAGGACATTGTCCGGCCGCTCACGATCGTCTTTAGCCTTTTCGGCTTCCCGAATGACGTGTTCGACTAAGTGTCCCTGCGACAGAACGACTTTATCTTTTCCGCCGAATAAGTCTTTGTATATCTCCAGATCACGGAACTGCCGATACCCGTATACTTCATTCAGAAGCCTGCTTACCTCATCCCGACACTCAAAGGGTGAGCCATGGCCGTCCAATACCGGCAGGCGGCATCCGTTCATATTTCGTGCAATCATGATATTCCTGAAATACGATGTAACAAAAAAAGAGAAAGGTGGTCAGCAGGCCGTAAACTCCGACCTTCAGAACCACCTTTCCTTATTTCTAATTTAATTTGCTGCAATGCTGTTGCTTCAGATATGCGTAATCAATACTCCTCTTCGTTGAAGAAGAAATCTTCCTTGCTTGGATAATCAGGCCAGATATCTTCAATGCTTTCATATATCTCGCCTTCATCTTCCATCTCCTGCAAATTTTCAATCACTTCAAGCGGAGCACCCGAACGCATAGCATAATCAATCAGTTCATCCTTAGTTGCCGGCCAAGGGGCATCTTCCAGCTTCGATGCCAATTCCAATGTCCAATACATAGTTTCTAAGCCTTTAAGTTTGTGTACAATATTCTTTTCTCAATATTTTCGGCAAAAGTATAACATTTTATTTCACTTGCAACTATTCTGCCAAAATATTTCGTCTTTTTTATTATCCAGGTTGATTTTTCGGGAAAGAACGAACAGATAGTCGGACAAACGGTTCACATAAGCCAACAATTCGTCCGCCACATGCACCTCTTCCGCCAACGCCAAAATACGACGCTCAGCACGTCGACAGACCGTACGGCAGACGTGACAAAGCGCTGCTACCTCATCACCTCCCGGCAGCACAAATGCCTTCAACGGCGGGAGCTGGCTGTCCAGACGGTCGATCTCCGCCTCCACCTTTTCCACCTGTTCGGGGGTAACGATACTGGCTGCCCGGAGTTCTGTTTTTTCACTGTCGGTAGCCAGATAACTGCCTACGACAAACAGACTGTTCTGCACCCATTGCACAAAAACCTTGTCTTCATCGTTGGACAAACGGGAAACCAACAGCCCCAGAAAAGAATTCAGCTCGTCCACCGTGCCATACGCCTCCAGTCGGACATGTGTTTTGGGGACACGCGTCCCTCCCACGAGCGACGTCTTGCCGCTGTCGCCCGTACGTGTGTATATCAGACTTTTCTTCATATCAGTATATGTTTTAAGCATTAACAGCCCGAAGGCTTCAAAAGTTTACCAGATAATGTTGTTTTATCTTCGTCCGGTCGAAGAAGATGATACCCAAGTCGTAGAGATCGAACGTGATGCCGCAGCGTTCGTCCTGCCTCATGGCGTCCCACAGTCTGCGCATGGCCGACGTGTAGCGGATGCCTTCGATGACGAATACCGAGCAGCCACGAGCCCGCCCCACGCACTGACGGAACACTTCCTCCATAAAGTCGGGACGCCGCCAGTCGTGCAGATAAAGGAAATCGACAGGAACGCCCGCCTCCAGGAACAGTTCGTCCAACTCCGCAGCAGCCGTATAAACCGCCCCTTCCCTACCCGCCTTCAGATAGAGCCCCGAAGCGGACAGAGGTCCCGCATCGACAATCGTTTCCGGCCGCGCATAGTTGACCAGACGGAACAGAAGCCGCTTCACCCGCAAGGGTTCTTCTCTCCAGCTGCTGGGGTACTGCGTTGCCTGCCGCTTCTCCCCTTCCAGCAGGGAAGCATACTTATAATAGGGTGCAGTCTCGTAAATGACCCCCGTTATCAGATGGAAAGCAAAAGGTGAGTGCACTCCGTAACCGCACCGATGGCGGAAACGGGCCAGACGCACGAAAGGACGCTTGCACAAGATAGAGATACGGTTCATGTTCCTGACAGTTTTATACCTGCAAAGATAAAGTAATCCGGCAGAAATCCATCAACCGGTAGCAGTATTTTGCACCCGCCCTGACGAAGTGCTGCATGAGTCCTCCACACAGTGCTTCGTCAGGGGGTGAGGAAGTGCTGCATGACGACCTCAGGAAGCACTGCATGGCAGAGCAAGAAAGCACTGCGTTAACCTGCCTGAAACAGCCTTTTCCTCATCCAATAAGATACTTTAGCAGAAAGAATACCGTCAGGATGTACATTGTAACCGTAAGCCGCTTGCGGTGGCCGGACAACAGATTCACCAACACATAGCTGATCATGCCGATGGAAATACCCTCGGAAATGCTATAGGCCAGCGGCATCATAATCAGACAAAGGAAAGCGGAGATGGAGCGGGAATAGTCGGAGAAATCAATCTCTTTCAGCGTGGAAAGCATCATCAGCCCCACCAATATCAGGACCGGAGCCGTAGCCGCCGTCGGCACCGACAGGAAGAACGGCGCAAAGAACAAGGCAAGCACTAGACCCATCGCCGTCACAAAAGCCGTGAGACCACTGCGCCCGCCTTCGTTCACACCGGCCGCATTCTCGACCACAGTAGTGACAGTGCTCGTCCCCATAAGGGCCCCGAACGTCGTTCCCAGCGCATCGGCCATAAAAGCCCGGTTCAGCCGACGGATTTTCCCCTGTCTGTCCATCATGCCCGCCTTCACGGACATGCCCACCAATGTACCGATGGTGTCAAAGAGGTCGATAAACAAGAACGTGAAAACCACTACCAGCATGTCCAGGCTCCAGATGTGTTCGAAATCGAACTGAAACACGATGGGAGCAGGCGATGGCGGCAGGCTGCACAAACCTTGCCAGTGAGTCACTCCGAACGGTATGCCCAGGAGCGTAGTTACCAGAATGCCGATAAGCAAAGCCCCCGCAACCTTGCGTACCAGCAACACAGAAGTCAGAAGCAAGCCGACCAACGTGAGCACCACCTGCGGGCTGGTGACATCGCCTAAAGTTACCAAAGTAGCTTCGCTTCGTACGATGATGCCCGACTGCTGCAAACCGATAAATGCAATGAACAAGCCGATGCCCGGAGCTATCGCTTTGCGAATTACCTCGGGCAGGGCATTGACAATTCTCTCCCGAATGCCCGTGGCAGTCAGCAAGATGAAAAGAATTCCCTCAATCAGCACAGCCGTCAGTGCAAATTGCCAAGGATAGCCCATCGTCAGGCAAACCGTATAGGCAAAGAAAGCGTTCAGCCCCATGCCCGGCGCCAGCGCAAAGGGCAGTTTGGCATAAAAAGCCATAACCAATGTCGCAAATACGGAGGCAATGACCGTCGTCGTGAACAGCGCGTCACGGTCCATGCCCGTCGAGCTCAACACATTGGGATTGACGGCCAGGATATAGGCCATGGTCAGGAAAGTGGTCAAACCGGCTACCACCTCCCTACGGACAGTCATCGTCCTCGGATCAAAATCGAAAAGTCTTTTCAGCATATCGTGCGGTTCGGATAAGTTGGAAACAAAAGTAAGAAATAAAAAACATAAAGTCCCTCTTTACATCCGTAAAGTAGATGTTTAGCGTGTTCAAGTAGGTGTTTACGGCGAGAAATCACCTTAAAAAAACATTTCTCCCTTGAAGCCCTCACGCTTTCACATCGCCACAATGCATTGAAAACAAATGCGATACGATGAAACATACAAGGTTCACGGTGAAGGCACAAGAAGAGATTTGCGGACGGAGTGTGAAACTTACTGCTTTCACCGTCTCCTTGAGTCTGAGCTTTATTTCACCATAACCATATAAATACCAGCATCTTACAGTGAAAGTTCACCCGAGCATCTTTTACACAATAAGAAAAGCAGCTTTAAAAATAAAATAGTCGAACGGAAATATCATTGATATGATACAGATGCAAAAACAGCATGATACACAAATCCATAATCTCAAGGAAATGCTACGCATGGAAAAATTCTGTGCCATGCTGGGGGGCACTAAAGAAATGACTGAAAGCCTTATAGTCAAAAAAGAAGCTTTGAAATGTAGCGGTAAAATCTATTCGGAGCAGCATAGGTAAAACTTTAATGTCAAGGATTATATTCTAATGGTGGAAATGACCCTAACGATGAAAGCTGACTGAACCTGACAATAATCAGGAAGCCGATTGCCGACTGGTTCAGGGAACAATGGCACAGGCTCAGATATGGCACAAGACAACCACAACAGGAAGAAAGGAAAAGCAGAGGATTCAAATTGTAATTGTTGAATCGCTCAAATCTAGAAGAAAGGAGTAATCAAATGGTATTTTAATTGTTCCTTTTTCATATCTTTACACCCGTGCGGTGGATAAATTGAAAGAGGAAGCGATAAACAGCCTGCCGGAATTAAAGTTTTAACCATAAAAGACTTACCTTTGCAATTATGGACTTTGAAGCATTAGTAAAACATATCAGCACGATGCAAAGCACGTTGCAGGCGCAAGCCGCACACGCTGTAAACCTCGCTCTGACTGCCCGCAATTGGCTCATGGGCTGCTATATCGTGGAGTTTGAGCAAAACGGTGAAGACCGTGCCGCATACGGCGAGCAACTGTTGAAGAAACTGGAACAGCGGTTGAATGTCAAAGGACTGAACGAGCGCAGGTTTCGTGAGTTCCGGCGGTTGTACCTCGTTTATCCGCAACTGAAAGAGCCTATCGCACAATACATATTGGCAGGAAGCGAAATTCGGCACACACTGTCCGCCGAATTTGCAGACCCAATTCGGCGGTCGCCAACCGCCGAATCTTCTCAATACATTCAATCGGCTCAAAACAAATGGATTACCCCACCCGAAAAGTTATTTAGCCGCCTATCCTCTACCCATTTGAATGTAATTTCACCCATTGATAACCCTGTAAAACGTGCTTTCTACGAAATGGAAGCCATTCGGGGCTGCTGGTCAGTAAAGGAATTGGAGCGGCAAATCAATTCCCTCTATTACGAGCGCAGCGGATTATCCCAAAATAAGGAAACCTTGTCTGCCTTGGTGCAGCGGCAAGCCATGCAATTACAGCCCAAAGACATTATTAACACGCCCGTTACGTTGGAGTTTTTGGGATTGAACGACCGTACTTTGGTAACGGAAAACGACTTGGAGCAATCCATTCTCGACAACCTGCAGCACTTTCTGTTGGAAATGGGGCATGGGTTCTGCTTCGAAGCACGCCAAAAGAGAATCCTGATAGACGGGGATTATTTCTTTGCCGACCTCGTGTTTTATCACCGCATTTTGAAATGCCATGTCATCGTGGAATTGAAGATAGACAAGTTCCGCCACGAATACGCTTCGCAACTGAACCTATATCTTAACTACTTCAAGGCGGAAGTGATGCAACCCGACGACAATCCGCCTGTCGGCATCCTGCTTTGCACCGAGAAGGGCGACACGTTGGTAAAATACGCCACTGCCGGATTAGACCCGAACATCTTCGTGCAAAAGTATATGATAGAACTTCCCACTGAAGAGGAAATTAAGAAGTTCATTTCAACTGCAAACTATTAGCAATAAAAAACACTACTGGCGAAAAGAAGGAAAGCCATTCTTTCTCTTTTCGCCAGCACGTTTATTACTGCCAACAAGAATAGGTTTAGATTAGTTTGGATGTATATACAAAAGACAGAACTAAACCGTAAATGCAGACGATAATTATAGCAAGTCACTTATGATACATTCTGTTCTTCCAAGACTATATTAGCATCATTATCGCATTTTTCAGGCTTAATCCGCTCTATACGACGAATATGTTTTGCCCTATTAGCTATAATTAACGGTACACGCTCGACAACAACAACCGATGTGTCAAGCCCCAACGCACTCGGTTCTCCAATGCCTATCTTTCTAATTAAGGCATAAAGGCTCATCAGCAAATTTTGTCGGCGGTTACGGGAATCTTCAGGATAATATATCCGGTGGATAATAATAAAGCGAAAATCACCCGGTATGCCATTCTTATGCAATGAAGGATAAGAGCTTGTTAGTTCTACTTCACCATCCGCAACAAGGTCATCAACTACTTGTCGTAAATAAAGGCTCACGCGCGGTTCTATACGAAAACCTATACGCATGGTTATACTAAACAATGTCCCTTTTATTAATGTGGAACAATTATATTCAAGTGTGTCTGGTGTATCCACAAATTCAAGGTTAATAAGCCAATAATGATCTGCCCGTTTAGGCTGCTTATTAATTATGGAATACAACAATTTATCGTCCACACAACCTTCTTTGTCTGCATGATTCACATAGACAAGATTAGAAGCATATTTGGATATGCTTTCGTCCGCCTTAATATCAGAAATAATGTTGTAGTATTCACTTAACCGTTTGGAAGACATATGTTTTCGACGAATTTTGTTGGCACTTACCCATACAAACATGATAAAACATAATAATCCACCTATTAACAGCGTAAACCAACCTCCGACCATAAATTTGGACAGGTTTGCAGCAAGGAAAATACCTTCAATAACACAATATCCGCCGACAAACAGTATTGATAGAATGCGTGGAATGTTATGCATATGCAAATAGAATCCCAACAACAATGTTGTCATCAACATTGTAATAGTTATGGCAAGTCCATAAGCGGCTTCCATGTGGGTGGAATCTCGAAACAACAATATAGTAAATATTACTCCAATATACATTACAAGGTTTACCATTGGAATAAATGACTGACCTTTTACGTTGGTAGGGTGCTTAATACGCATACGAGGCCAGAAATTCAAGTTCATAGCTTCACTCAATATGGAAAATGAACCGCTTATTAGAGCTTGGCTCGCAACAATAGCTGCCCCGGTAGCCATTGCTATGGAAAACAACAGTATTTCTTGTGGCATGATTGAATAAAATGGGTTCACTGTACCTTCTGCACTTTCCGGATGATGCAATACCCACGCTCCTTGCCCCAAATAATTTAGAATAAGCATCACCTTTACAAATATCCAACTGACCGTAATATTTCGTCTGCCACAGTGCCCTAAATCAGAGTATAAGGCTTCTGCACCAGTGGTACACAAGAAAACGGCACCCAATATCAGAAACCAGTGGGGGGATTCCACTAATAACCGTATGGCATAGTAAGGATTGAATGCCTTGAATACTTGAGGATAGGAAGTCAGACTGATAGCTCCGGCGATTCCAAGAAGCAGGAACCAAAGTAGCATAAATATGCCAAATGACCGTCCTATATTTTCTGTACCAAAACGCTGAACGAAAAATATAATGGTAATAATGGTCAGTGTAATAGGAATCACAGGCAGATGCGGACTGATACTTTCAAGTCCTTCTATGGCAGTTGTGACCGTAATGGCTGGAGTGATAATACCATCAGCAAGCAAAGTGCTCGCACCGATAATGGCAATGATGTAAATCCACCTTCTTCTGTGGCGGCGTAAAAGGGCATAAAGCGCAAGTATGCCACCCTCCCCGTTATTGTCGGCACGGAGAGCCACCAGCACATATTTCACCGTAGTCTGAAGAGTAAGCGTCCATATGATACAAGACAATGCGCCTAAAACATAATTTTCATCAAGAGCTTCTCCAGTATGAATGATGGCTTTCATAACATAGAGTGGCGATGTTCCAATGTCACCAAAAACAATACCCAATGTGATGAGTAACCCGGCAAATCCAAGTTTATGTTGAATATTGCCTTCTTTTGATAGGTTTGCCATAAAAAGTAGTTTTTTGTTCTACATATATTTGTTTTCCTTTTAAGCGGCGCAAATATAAAATAAAATCTTAACAATAAGATTTCACTTTTCTTTTTTCGTGAAAAATATCATATAAACCTTGACGATGGTCAAAGCTTGTCTAAAAAAAATAGTCTGTTTGAATTACGTATAACTATTAAACTCAAAAGCCGAAGTTATGGGACTTATCCTTCACCTCGGCTTTTTGCTATTTACTGATTTCCTAACCTATCAGCTTCCTTTTTCAACTGCTCAGCCTGCTCATTAAGCAGCTTTGCCCGTTCCAAGGCTTCCGCCTGCCTGCGGCAACGTTCCTCAAAATCTAGTAACGAATCCGTCTGGTTGCGGATAAAACGCTCGTCCCGCTGCCACTTGAACTTATTCTCCAGTCTTTCAAGGGTATTGCCGTCCGCTTGTCCCTGCATCAGCAGATAACGGTATTTCATGTCGTTGTCCTGCAACTGCCCCATCCGTTCAGCCAGACGGACATTCAGGAACAGGGACGTGGCACAGACAATCAGACCTGCCGAAAAGAGGAATAGCTTCGGGCGTACCAAAGAAGTTACTTTGTTGTAAATCCGCCGATGAAACGGTACGGGTTTGGCTTCTTCTTTTTCTGCCATGCGCTCATCATGGTACCGCTTCATTGTTTCCAGCATTTCCTTGAGACAGCCGAAAGTGGCTACTACATAATTCTTGACCTCCCCGAAAGATTGCCGTTGTTCCTGTCCTGATTTCCGCAGTTCGGCAAGCCGGGTCAGGATGTCTTGCAACTCTTTTTCGGGAACCGCCGGGTTCCTGCGTAACTCAGACAATGCCCGTTCTATAGCCTCCAGTCGGGAAAGGGTTTCCTCGCGTCCGGCTGGCGTCACCTGCGCTTCCTGCTTCTCCTTCAGTTCCGTGACCATGGAGAGAAGCCCCTCTAAAATCAAATTTTCTTCCATATCCGTTTACAGTTTAAGTTTTCTTTTCTTTTTCTTCTTCTTTTTTCTCAGACTCCAGTCAATTTCTTCGTCCGATGGAGCAGACGGCGAAACATCGAACAAGCTGAACAAGCCGCCCATTGAAGGGCTGTCGTTCCTTTGCGGTGTTTGCTCAGGCTCCAAAATAGGTGCGGAAACTATCTGCTGGCGGCTATTTTCTACGGTATCCATTCCTGCGTTCCCGAAATGCTTATCCAGTTTGGAGAAGCTGAAATTGCGGTCTATTTCCGAACCTTTGAACGTATAGGCACCTTTGGTGAAGGAGATGCCCTGCACCTCGTCTGTACGCCCTTTATACTTGAAGCGGATGCCGATGCCCTTTTCTGCCAGCCGCTCCTGTAACTGCCGCCAACTTTTGGACTTGCCGATTTCATTCCTCACAGCCGTGTAAATCTCGTATTTCGACTTGTCCGGCTCTTTCAGGCGATGCCGCTTAACCAGTTCCTTGCCTTTGGCGAAGTATAGCCCGTGCTTGGCTTTCAGCGTCTTGCACACCTGCTCGTTGCGGTACATGTCGTTCCTGTCCGAGATGGTCTTGCCGTTGTTGTCTATGCGATTGAACACGATATGCACATGCGGATGCTCCCTGTCTTGGTGGCGCACGATGATGTACTGCGTATCGGTGATTTTCATCTCGCGCATATACTCTTGCGCAAGTTGTATCATCTTCTCGTCCGTCAGTTTGGGCGCATCGTTTACCGAATAGCTCAGCGCGATATGTCCGACTGGCTTGCCCAGACGGGGATTCATGGAGGCTTGTGCGCAGAAGCAGCGGATGATGTCCTGCCTGCTTTCCGCCAGTACTCCGTCCGCATGGAGCAAGACCGCCTGCTGCTTGCCCAGCACGTAGTCCACACAGCCCTTAAACCCGCTTCCTTTCCTTATTTTTCCAATCATCCGACAAATGGCTTATGATTTCCACTATCCTGTTCTTAAGTTTCACCAGTTCGACCGCCACTTTCGCAAAGCCTCCGGCATTTGCCCGGTGCGCCAGCTGGTTGATGTTGTTCTCTGTTGCCAATGTTTCCAAGGCACTCTATCCGCTGGGCAGCTATGAGCGCATCCACTGTTTCCTTGACAATGACCGTGCAGGAATGGAAGCCATACAACAAATCAGAAAGGAATATGACAATACCAGATATATACGTGACGCTTCACACATATACGGCGGATGCAAGGATTTGAACGAATACCTGCAAAAACAGGCAGCGGCAAAGAAACAGGCTCAATCCATCAAAGTGAAGACACCGCCCAATAAACCGGGAGGCTTTCGGTTATAGCCCACTATAACTACACGCTCCGCTTACGTAGTTGTG
>ULVG01058403.1_pt1 | contig 27014 bp, 19 predicted proteins | sample 1959221 | NCBI WGS metagenome assembly ULVG01 (sample SAMEA4835780, study PRJEB28245) | human gut metagenome | biome: gut microbiome; material: fecal sample | place: Denmark | collected 2008
GGATTGAAAGAAGGGATTACAAAGGGAATCCAGCAAGGGATCGAGCAAGGGATTGAGCAGGGAATCGAGCAAGGGATTGAGCAAGGAATCGAGCAGGGAATCGAGCAGGGAATCGAATTAGGAATTGGTCAGGGTCTGCGTGTACAGATTCAGAAGAAATTAAATAAAGGAAAGTCAATTTCACAAATTGCGGACGAGTGTGAAGAATCAGAAGATACCATTCGCAAAATTATAAGCGAAAAGGGTATTAGTGAATAGAAAATGCTTGACAAAAGGCTTAAAACGAGGTATGATAATCGAGTGAGTGCGAAAAACACTTACTTGTAGGGGCATAGTTCATCGGTAGAATAAGAGTCTCCAAAACTCCAGAGCTGGGTTCGATTCCTAGTGCCCCTGTTATTTATAGAGAAGGCTGCGCAGAGATGCGTGGCCTTTTTTGTGACAAACCTGTCGGCTATAGTGAGTGTCAGACGAAAAGACGACATACAAAAAGTATGAGACTGGCAGAATAGGAGGCAGTACAAAATGAAACGTAGGATAATAGCGCTCATTCTTGTTATGGGATTGCTTGCAGGAATGGGATTGGATGGAAAAATGACTTTGGCGGCGGAGAGTACACCGGCCGGACAAACGAAAGAAATTGCAAAGATAGAAGTTGTCGATACGGAAATTGAACTCCCTTATAAAAGTACATTTACTAAGGAAAATGTTGTTATCAAAGTGACTTATGAGGACGCAACAGAGCAGCTTGTGCATCCGGAGAAGATGACGGCTGTCGATACGACGAAGATTGGTGAGCAGCAATTAGAATTGTCCTATCAGGACAAGACGATAAACTATACGGTTCGTATTGTTCCGAGACAGGTGACCGGGTTGAGGAGGAAAGAGACAACCAAGAAAAAAGCAGTGATTGAGTGGAATGCACTGGCAGAAAGCAAGGAATACGAAATTTTTACCTCATCTAAAGAGACGAGTGGTTTTTCACTCTTGAAAAGCACGACAAAAACCAGTTATGAATTTACAAATTTGAAAGAAGGACAGATTTTATATGTAAAAATTCGTGCCGGTGTGAGTGGGTATTATGGAAAAGAATCCGAAGTCCTGCTTGTAGCTCTGCAGCCTGGTGAAGTGACAAAAATTACTGCAACAAAAAATGTAAAGACAAAGATAACGCTTGCGTGGGAGCCAGTCAGTGGAGCCACCGGTTATCAGATTTATTATCGTAAATCGACTTCAAAAGAAAGTATTTTGGCAGGTAATACGATAGAGACGACATTTGATGTGACAGGACTTTCCGTCGGAAAGGACTATTATTTTACGATTGTTGCGTATGCCGGTGATGTGGATAATCCGGGCGAACCGTCAGAGGAAGTATTGTTTGGTACGGCACCATCGATACCAAGTATTTCAAAAATCAAAGGTGGTGATAAGCGGATTAAGGTCAAATGGAGCAAAGGAACCGGAGCAGATTATTTTAATATTTATTATTCAAAAAAATCGGCTTCCGGTTACAAGGCAGTAGTCAAAGTGCTCGCAGACGAGTCGAAAATCCGTGGTATAGACGGATTAAAGAAGAATACAAAATACTATGTAAAAATCGAAGCAGTGCGAACCGTGTCCGGGATTACGATGAGTTCGGTTTCAACGGTAAAAAGTATCAAAACTGCTTCTAAAAAAGTGAAAGCGACGAGTATATCAGCCAAGTTTTTTAAAACGAAAAAAGCGTTTAAAAAATCAGCGGCTTATAAAAAATATAAAGCCTTCAAAAAACGAGTTTCTTATGCAAAGAGTTATGTGATTCCGGGACTTGTTGGAACAAATGTGGGGGGCTTTTATGCGACACGTATGGTCCCTCAGAGTGTGACATTTGCCGGAAATTATCTGCTGATTTCTGCATATGATTACACGAAAAAACAGGAATCGGTTATTTATGTGATGAACAAAACAACAAGAAAGTATATTACGACCATTGTTCTGCCACATACCGGGCATGTGGGCGGCATCACCTTTGATGGCGAGAATGTCTGGGTGACATACGGTAAAAATTTGCAGAGTTTTAAGTTTAATCAGGTTCAGGCAGCAGTTTTATCCGGCAGGCCGTATTACGAGATTTACCGGTTTGCTTCCGTTGTAAAAATGCCGGAAACGATGTCTTACGTTACCTATTACAATAACCGAATCTGGGCAGCAGCGTACAGCGAATTCTCCTCAAAATATATGTACGGTTATACCATTCAGAATAAATCCGCAGCGCCATCTCTTACTTACACAAACCGGATTCTTATGCCGAACCGGACACAGGGAGTTGTGTTTACTACATCAGGGAAAATGATTGTTTCCCGCTCCTGTCAGACCAAAAAGGGACGCAGAGGTTTTATGTCGCAGTTAGAAACGTATCAGCCGACATGGGATTACGCCAAACTGTCGATTAAGAAAAACAAAAAGAAAAAGACCGTTAAAATGCCTCCGATGAATGAAGGAATTGCGATTGACGGAGCTTACACGTATGTGATTTATGAGTCACCGGCCTTTTATGAATGTCAAGCAAAACTTGACCGGGTGACAGCATTTAAAACAAGTAAAATAAGCTAATAGAGCAAGGGAGCAGAGCATTCGTAATAAAAAGTATATCAAGATTACTTTACTGGATAAGGCAGAACCAATTGTACAAACCGGCATAAGGACACAAAAATAATTTGCAAAGAATGTTTTTAGTGGAGTAACAAAGGAGAAAATAGATATGTGCAAAGAGGTGTTTAATAAGATTTGTGCCAATGCAGATGAATGTTAAAAAAATATAAGGAGTTAATTGAAGAGCAGGAACAACGATAAGCCTCGTATATCAGATATAATGGAGGCAGTATTTGACGCTGGATATTTGCTGTTTGATTTGGCTCCGGGAATTGAAATAATGGGGTTCCCCTTTTGACGATTTTGCGTTATAATAATAACGATTGCCGTGCAAAAGGGGACTTTTGCATTTGAAAATGATTTGAGAAAAAGGAGTTGTAAGAATATGAGAGGACCCGCAGCACCGAAGGATCCGGTTGAAAAAAGACCATGTTTATATGTTGTTTTAGACAAGACGATTTCCGGTTCAAAAGACCCGGAGGGCGTAATTCGCGATTATGTGTACTTAGAGGGAAGATTAAAAGATCAGGTAAAATTTACATCAGGAGATATTGATGAAGAATTGCTGGATATGATCCCAAGGATGGAGACATTCCGCAAACTGGTTCACAGTGTTGGTGTCAGTATCAAGGCGGAAGACCCGGCAGATAAAGAAAAGGAAGTCGAGTTCCAGTTCCAGTGTTATGGAAAAACTGATAAATACACGACAGGAACTGTGATGGAAGCGACAATTCCATGTACGGGAGAAGAAATGGTTCTTCCGGTAGATGCCTACCCGGTAAATGAGGATGATGACTGCTTCGGCTCCTTTAATTTTATTTTCCCGGAAGAAAATAAAAATATGGATTTGACAGTCAAATTTTATGTAAATGATGGCTATGAAGTGCCGGAAATTCAAGTTGACCCACCGGTTAATTTTGATTCGCCGGAGTATCAGGATATGATTGAAAACTCGCTTGTGTCGACAGGAAACAATTATCGTCTGAAAAAGGTAATCGAAAAATGTAAACGCGGCGAGGATGTGACGATTGCTTATATTGGAGGCTCGATTACACAGGGAGCCGGCGGAAAGCCAATCAACACGATGTGTTATGCTTACCGTTCTTATGACGCGTTTTGCAAGTTGTTTTCACCTTGCGATGGAAAAAATATGCACTATGTAAAGGCCGGTGTCGGTGGAACTCCATCCGAACTTGGTATGGTGCGTTATGATTTAGATGTTACGAAAAATGGCGAGATTACGCCGGATTTGGTAGTGGTTGAATTTGCGGTAAATGACGAGGGCGATGAGACGCAGGGCGTTAGTTTTGAGAGTCTTGTGATGAAAATTCTACAAGCTGAAAATGCACCGGCAGTGTTATTGAATTTTGCAGTATTTATGAATGACTGGAATCTGCAAAATCGATTGCAGCCAATTGGTGAGCGCTATGAACTGCCGATGGTTAGTGTAAAAGATGCTGTTGTTCCGCAGTTTGAAAAAAATCATGTAATTACAAAGAGACAGTTCTTCTATGATATTTACCATCCAACGAATGATGGACACCGCATTATGGCAGATTGCATTGCAAATTTGTTTGAAAAGGTAGACAAAGAGGAGATGGCAGAGCAGGATATTTCTCTTGACAAAGAGCCGGTTTATGGCACACAGTTTAAGGATTTGATTCGCTTTGACCGCACAAATGCAGAAGATTTTGCAGTGATTGAACAGAGTGGGTATGATGCAAAAGATACAGATATCCAGTATGTAGAGCGTGATATGGATTTGAATGGTTCACCGGAGTTTGCTGACAACTGGATGAATGACGGTTCTGTAACAGGGGCAGAATTTAGGATGACGATTACTTGTAAAAATTTAGTGGCGGTCATCAAAGATTCCGGTTCGTCCGAATTTGGTACGGCTGATATTTTAGTTGATGGCAATGTGGTAAAACAGATTAACCCACTCGATAATGGATGGGCACACTGTAATCCGCAGATTTTAATTGATGAAAAAGAGAGCAAAAAACACGAAGTCGTATTCCGCATGAAAGAAGGCGACGAGGCGAAGAAATTTACAATACTTGGTTTTGGAGTGACACGGTAAATGAAGAAATATGAATTGCTGGCGACTGATGGGCGTGCGCGCAGAGGTCGTTTCACGACACCGCATGGCGTAATTGAGACACCGGTGTTTATGAATGTAGGAACGGTGGCTGCAATTAAAGGAGCAGTTTCTACGATGGATTTACACGATATCCACACGCAGGTTGAATTGTCAAATACGTATCATCTGCATGTGAGACCGGGTGATGACGTGATAAAAAAATTAGGTGGTCTTCATAAGTTTATGAATTGGGACAAGCCGATTTTGACAGATTCAGGCGGATTTCAGGTGTTTTCCTTAGCCGGACTTAGAAAAATCAAAGAAGAGGGCGTGCATTTTAATTCACATATTGATGGACGTAAAATTTTCATGGGACCGGAGGAAAGTATGCAGATTCAGTCGAATCTCGCGTCAACGATTGCGATGGCATTTGATGAGTGTCCACCGCATCCGGCTACGCGTGAATATATGCAGAATTCGGTTGATCGAACGACGCGGTGGCTGCGCCGTTGTAAGGCAGAGATGGAGCGGTTAAATGCCCTTCCGGATACGATTAATAAGGAGCAGATGCTTTTTGGTATTGACCAGGGCGGAACTTTTGAAGATATCCGTATTAATCACGCAAGAGCAATCCGCGAACTGGATTTGGATGGTTATGCGATTGGTGGTTTGGCAGTCGGTGAAACGCATGAGCAGATGTATCACATTTTGGATGTTACGGTGCCGGAACTGCCACAGGATAAACCCATTTATCTGATGGGGGTTGGTACACCACAGAATATTTTAGAAGCTGTAGAGAGGGGTGTTGATTTCTTTGACTGTGTATATCCGGCGAGAAATGGACGACACGGACATGCTTACACAAACCATGGCAAGATGAATCTGCAGAATAAAAAGTATGAACTGGATGACCGTCCAATTGAGGTCGGATGCGGATGTCCTGCCTGCCGACACTACAGCAGGGCGTATATCAGGCATCTTTTGAAGGCAAAGGAAATGCTTGGTCTGCGATTATTAGTCTTGCATAATTTGTATTTTTATAATACAATGATGGAAGAAATTCGGGAAGCTATCGAAACAGGTACTTTCTCTGAATATAAAAAGAACAAGCTGGCACGTATGGAAGCCGGTTTGGATGAATGATTTTAGGAGGTTAACTCATGCAGGGAATTGGAATTATTTTGCTTTATGTGGTAATTATCGGCGCATTCTATTTGATTGCGATTCGTCCGCAGAAAAAGAAAGAAAAACAGCATCAGGCATTGGTAAATGCAGTTGCAGTTGGTGACAGTATTCTTACAACTAGCGGTTTTTACGGTGTTGTCATTGATATGACAGACGAAGTGGTTATCGTTGAGTTTGGAAGTAACAAAAACTGTCGTATTCCGATGCAGAAGTCTGCGATTGTAGAAGTTGATAAAGCAGAAGAAGCCTAGTTGGAACAAGAGAAAGAGCCATGCATTTGAAAGAAATTCGGATGTGTGGTTTTTTTGTTTGCGGATTTCGTAACTATAAAAAAATCCACCATTATCTTATAATAATCCATTGACCGTTTATAGGGAGAGTTTGTTATAATGAAGTTAATGAAAAAGAGGGAGAGAAATGATGAAGGAAAAATTACTGGAGAAATTTCAGGACGTTTACGGTGATACCAATGGTACAAAAGTATATTTTGCACCGGGACGAGTGAATCTGATTGGTGAGCACATTGATTATAGTGGCGGATTGGTGCTGCCGTGTGCGCTGACGCTTGGAACTTATGGTGTTGCGAGAAAACGAGGGGACAAGAAAATAAAGGTTTATTCCATGAACATGGAGGACGAGATTCAGGAGATTGCGATTGGAGATTATCAAGTAGTGAATGAATCCGATTGGACGAACTATATTAAAGGTGTCTTGTGGGCATTTGAAAAGAAAGAAATGGTACTGCCATTTGGCATGGATTTACTGTTGTTTGGCGACTTACCAAGCGGGGCGGGACTTTCTTCCTCAGCATCTTTGGAAGTGTTGATTGGATTTATCATGCGGGACTTGTATGGCTTTGATGTGACCAATGTAGATCTTGCATTAATTGGGCAGCAGGCAGAGCATGAATTTTGTGGTGTAAACTGTGGTATTATGGACCAGTTTGCCGTGGCAATGGGAAAAAAGGATCATGCACTTTTATTAAATACGAAAACTTTGGATTATGAGTATATTCCTATTACACTGTGCGGAGTAAAATTAATTATTGCGAACAGCAATAAAAAGCATAAACTTGGTGAGTCAAAGTATAATGAAAGACGGGAAGAATGTGAAACTGCTTTGGAAGAAATTTCACAGGCAATTGGAATTCATGCCCTTTGCGATTTGGATGAAAAAACATGGAATCTGTATCAGGTGACGGTTAAGGATGACGATAGAAAACGACGTGTGAAACATGCGGTCACGGAAAATGCCAGAACAAAGCAGGCGGCTGCGGCGTTAAAAAACGGTGAACTAAAAACATTCGGCGAGTTAATGAAAGCATCCCATCAGTCGTTATCCGAAGATTATGAAGTCACAGGAGATGAAATGGATGCGCTGGCAGAGGCAGCCTGGCAGCAGGATGGGGTTCTTGGCTCCCGCATGACCGGGGGCGGTTTTGGCGGCTCAACAATTAGTCTTGTAGAAGAGAATTTCGTGGATGAATTTATTCAGGAAACCGGAAGAATCTATACAGAAAAAACAGGGCTTAGCGCAGACTTCTATGTAGTTGAAATTGGTGATGGACCTGTGGTACAATAATAAAGGTATGCGGGGCGGGGCTCGAAAGCAGGACTCGAATATGCGGGGTGGAGGCTCGAATCCGATTTTAGTGAAATGAAATGGAGGAAACAGTTTTGAAAATTTTAGTAACAGGCGGAACCGGCTACATTGGTTCCCATACGTGTGTGGAGCTTTTAAACAAGGGATATGAAGTAGTTGTTTTTGATAATTTGTATAACTCAAAAATTGATGTGGTAGATAAGATTGAGAAAATCACAGGAAAGAAAATCACATTCTATAAAGCAGACATGTTAGACAAGGAGAGTATGCGTCCGATTTTTGAGGAGCATAAACTGGATGCTGTGATTCATTTTGCAGGTTTAAAAGCGGTTGGAGAGTCTGTGGCAAAACCGTTGATGTATTATCAGAATAATATCACCGGTACATTAAATCTTTGTGAATTAATGAAGGAATATGGCTGCAAGCGCATTATTTTCAGCTCTTCGGCAACAGTTTATGGTGATCCGGCGCAGATTCCGATTACGGAGGCGTGCCCGAAAGGAACCTGTACAAATCCGTATGGATGGACGAAGTCGATGTTAGAGCAGATTTTATCTGATTTTTATACATCAGATAATGAGTGGAGCGTTGTTCTTTTACGTTACTTTAATCCGATTGGAGCGCATGAGAGCGGTTTGCTTGGGGAAAGTCCGAATGGAATTCCGAATAATCTGATGCCGTACATTATGCAGGTAGCAGTTGGCAAACTTCCGGAACTTGGTGTGTTTGGTGATGATTATGATACACCGGATGGAACAGGTGTCCGCGATTACATTCATGTGGTTGATTTGGCAAAAGGACATGTGAATGCGATTCAGAAGGCTGTATCTGCAGAAGGTGTTAATATTTATAATTTAGGAACTGGAAATGGTTATAGTGTTTTAGATATTGTAAAGGCATTTGAGGCAGCAAATGGAGTGAAAATTCCATATACGATTAAGCCACGTCGTGCCGGCGATATTGCCACTTGTTACGCAGACCCGAAAAAGGCAAAAGAAGAACTTGGCTGGGAAGCACAGTACGATTTGAAACGGATGTGTGAAGATTCCTGGCGTTATGCACAGATGTGCGAGAAATAAACAAAGAAACGGAGGGTATTTAAATGGATACAAAAAAGCAGATTGAAGAGGGAAAAGTGGTACTTGGTATTGAATTTGGTTCAACCAGAATCAAGGCGGTTTTGATTGATGGAAAACATCATCCGATTGCATCTGGAAGCCATGAATGGGAAAATCAGTTAGTGGATGGTGTCTGGACTTACAGCATCGATGCCATTTGGAATGGATTGCAGGACTGCTATCAGGATATGAAAAAAGATGTGCAGGAAAAATACGGTGTGAAAGTAACCAAATTAGCTGCGATTGGATTTAGTGCCATGATGCATGGATATATGGCATTTGATAAGGATGACAAAATTCTTGTTCCGTTCCGCACTTGGCGCAATGCGATTACCGAAGAAGCGTCGGAAAAATTGACAGATTTATTCCGGTATAATATTCCGCAGAGATGGAGTGTTGCCCATTTGTATCAGGCGATTTTAAATGGAGAAGAACACGTAAAAGATATTTGCTTCCAGACAACATTAGCCGGTTATATTCACTGGATGCTGACCGGCAAAAAAGTGCTTGGTGTAGGGGATGCATCCGGTATGTTCCCGATTGATATTGCAACAGGAAAATTTGATGCAAAAATGGTTTCTCAGTTTGATGAAGCGATTGCAGACAAAGGATATCCATGGAAATTAATGGACATTTTCCCGGAAGTATTGTCCGCCGGAGAGGATGCAGGAACACTTACACAAGAAGGCGCAAAACTTCTTGATACAGACGGTGATTTGGAGGCAGGAGTTCCACTTTGCCCGCCGGAGGGAGATGCAGGGACCGGTATGGTGGCAACGAATTCTGTTGCACGGCGCACAGGAAATGTGTCTGCCGGTACATCGGTATTTTCTATGGTAGTTCTCGAAAAAGAACTGAGTAAAGTTTATAAAGAACTGGATTTGGTTACAACACCGTCCGGTGATTTGGTTGCGATGGTGCACTGCAACAACTGTACATCCGATTTGAATGCGTGGGTAAATATTTTCCGCGAATTTGCAGAGAGTTTTGGCATGGATGTCGATATGAATCAGTTGTATGGCACATTGTACAAAAAAGCGATGGAAGGCGATGCAAACGGTGGAAATCTGTTGGCGTACAATTATATTTCCGGTGAAAATATTACAGAAATGGAAGAAGGACGTCCATTGTTTGTCCGTACCCCAAACAGTAAATTTAATTTAGCTAACTTTATGCGCGTGAATCTGTATTCAGCACTTGCTTCTTTGAAAATTGGTATGGATCTTCTTTTGAAAGAGGAAAAAGTAGCGGTAGATAAGCTTTTAGGTCATGGTGGTTTATTTAAAACCAAAGGTGTTGGTCAGCAGATTTTGGCAGACGCTGTAGATACACCAATTTCGGTTATGGAAACGGCCGGTGAAGGTGGTGCCTGGGGCATTGCTGTGTTAGCTGCTTATTTGATTCATAACAATGGAAAAAATCTTGGTGACTATTTGAATGAAGAGGTGTTTGCCGGTCAGGAAGGCAGTGAATTAAATCCGAATCAGGAAGGAGTCAAAGGATTTGATGAATTTATTCGGATTTATAAAGAAGGACTTCCGATTGAGCGGACAGCCGTTAATTCAATGAAATTATAAAATGGAGAACGAGTAGGGAGAAGGCATTTTTTATGATCAGTGTATTTCTTGTCGAAGATGAATTTATTGTCAGAGAGGGAATCAAGAATATAAATTGGGAGGCCCATGGTCTCTCGTTTGTTGGAGAGGCCAGTGATGGAGAACTGGCCTTTCCTCTTATAAAAAAGAAGCATCCGGATATTGTAATTACAGATATATGCATGCCTTTTATGGACGGATTGGAGTTAAGCCGTTTGATAAAAAAAGAGCTGCCACAGACAAAGATTTTGATTTTAAGTGGACATGAAGAATTTGAATATGCAAAGGATGCCATTCAAATTGGTGTGGAAGAATATTTGTTAAAACCGATTAACAGTGATGAATTACTACAGGTTGTCAGACGTGCAGCAGACAAAATTACAGAAGAAAGACAAGCGGGCAGGCGTGACAGAGAGGACGAGGCCGGAGAGAAAGAACGCAGAGAGCATGCTAAGAGCCTCTTTTTTTCCAATCTGATTGAGGGAAGACTTTCTATGGCAGAGCTTCTGGAAAAAGCGCGCAGTATTGGAATTGAATTGGCTGCGTCCTATTATCAGATAATGCTTGTGAAAATCGGACGAAGTACTTTTGATTCATATTCGGCAGCAGTTAATGAAATGAATGACAAATTGCAAAATTATATATCTTCAAAATCGGAACACATGGTGTGTTTTGACAGAGAACCGGAGGGCGAAATTATTCTTTTTATGGAAGAATCAAAAGAGAAGATGGAAGAAGATGTGCAGGATTTGGCAGATTTTTTAGAAAATATGTTATCGGAAAAACCGGAAATTGGCTATTTTGGAAGCGTAGGCAGTCCGGTGAGCCGTATTCGCGAAATCTCACAAGCGTATGAGACGGCAGCACATGCTTTTGCTTATCGTTTTCTGGTAGAAGGAAATCAGATTCTGCGATTTGAGCAGATTGATAGAAAGCCGGTTTTGATGGAAAGAGCCGATGGCGAGTATCATGTTGGAAAAATTAATTTTGGCGGACTTGATAAGACTCGGATTGAAGCTTTTTTGCGTGGAGGTGATTCGGAAGAAATTCCGATTTTTGTAGAGGAATATCTTGAAAATGCAGGGGATGCCTGCCAGAATTCATTGATTTTCCGTCAGTATCTTGTGATGGATATGTATGTTGCGGCGAGCCATTTTTTGGAGCAGCTTGGAGATTCAGAGGAGTTTTCCAGAAAGGAGCCGTTTGAAAGCCCAGCACAGATGGAACAGGTTTTACAGCAGTTAGATACAACTATTTCTTATGTAATTTCTTTGTTCCGTGAGGTGATGGAGATACGAGACTGCCACACGAAAGAGCATAACAGCGATATTGTCGAGCTTGCAAAAAAATATATCGACGAAAATTACAGTGATGAGGATTTGTCACTGAATACCGTTGCGGCAGAGGTGAATGTCAGTCCAAATCATCTCAGTGCGATTTTCAGCCAGAAGACAGGACATACTTTTATCCGTTATTTGACGGACGTACGTATGAATAGAGCCAAAGAACTTTTGAAATGCACAACGATGCGGAGTAGTGAAATAAGTGAAAAAGTTGGTTATAAAGATCCACATTATTTTTCGCACTTATTTAAGAAAAATCAGGGATGTACCCCAACACAGTACCGAGAGGGAGGGGCAAAAGGATGAAAAAATTATTTTTTCGTATTTTTAGGAAGAAAATAGATGAGTATCGTGATTTTTCGATTCAGAAAAAAATTTCAGTGGCATTTGTACTTCTTTTAGTGCCACTGATTTTGTTCGTCCTGATTTGGTTTGTGTGTGCGTTGGATGCAACTAACCGTTATGATAAGGTTGTAAGGAATACGTCCATTATCAGTGAATTTAATTTGGATTTTAAAAAGAATTATGATTATAAAATATATTTGATTACGACAGGAAACCGTACTTATGAGGATCAAAATCCGGAACAAGATATCCGTTATGCAAAAGATATTATCAGACGTGTAAAGGTAACGACGGAAAATAGCGAAAACAAGGAATGTATTGCCCAGATTGAACGTTATTTTCAAGTGCTTGAAAAATATACAAAAACGATTCTGGAAAATATACAGAAAGAAGGGAAATATGATGAAAATCGGGATTTGTGGGAAAATGGCGTGCAATTAGTCACCACAAATATTCAAAATAAGATGCTGCAGCTGCTTTATAATGAAAACAGACAAAGTGCACTTATTTATTCGGATATGCAGCACATCACCCGAAATATGATTATTATAAGTTTGTTCCTTGCTGCTTTTCTTGTTGTGGTTACCACGATGATGATTACAATTATTCCGAGAAGTATTTCTAAACCGGTTCGCTATCTGAGTAGTATTACGAAAGAGGTTGCCGATGGAAATCTTGAGGTGCGGGCACATATGGAACATGGTGTGGATGTAAAATTGTTAGCGGATTCATTAAATGTAATGATTGAAAAAATAAAGACGCTGATTGATAATGTGATGCTGGAACAGATGAGACTTCGAGAAGCTGAATTGGAAATCTTACAGATGCAGATTAATCCTCATTTCTTATACAATACGCTGGATACAATTGTTTGGCTGGCCGAAGCAGGTCAAAAAGAACAGGTTGTTAGTATGGTACAGACGTTGTCTGATTTTTTCCGTGCTTCCTTAAATAGTGGAAAAGACATTGTGTCTTTAGAAGGGGAATGTCGTCATATTACAAGTTATTTGCAGATTCAGCAAGTAAGATATCAGGATATTTTAACATATGATGTGGATATACCGGAGGAGATTGCTAACTGCAAAATACCAAAAATAACGTTACAGCCACTTGTGGAAAATGCACTTTATCATGGAATTAAGAATAAGAGAGGAAAGGGAAGGATAGTAGTTACCGGACGAAGGGAAAAAGACAAATGTGTTATCCGGGTGGAAGATAATGGAATTGGTATGACAAAAGAACGGTTGAATCAGGTTCGTGGCGGCTTGACGACGAAAATTGAAGACAGCAATGATTTTTATGGTTTGTATAATGTGAATGAAAGAATCCGGTTGAAGTTTGGAGAAGAATATGGACTTTCCATCGACAGCGTATTGCAGGAAGGAACATGTGTTGAGGTGTGGCTGCCATGGGAATCGTAAAAAAATCACCCTTGCCGTAATTTTTTCAATCATTTATGAAAAAAAGAATAGAAAAATCAAAAATAACCAAAAGAATATCCATTGGACTTTTGGTTATTTTTTATTATGATGGAGATACAAAAACGAGAACTCATACAGAAAAGGAGGAATTGAGTTATGAGAAAAAATTTCATGAAAAAGGTAGTAGCAGGAATGCTTACTGCAGTAATGGCGTTTTCCCTTACTGCATGTGGAGGTGGTGATGCTTCCACAAATGACACAGCGAAAGAAGAAGGATCTTCCGATGTAATTACGGTTGGATTTTCACAGGTAGGTGCAGAATCTGACTGGCGTACAGCAAACTCAGAATCAATGAAATCAACATTTACCAAAGACAATGGTTATGAATTGATTTTTGATGATGCACAGCAGAAACAGGAGAACCAGATTTCAGCCATCCGTAACTTTATCCAGCAGGATGTTGATTACATCGTACTTGCACCGGTTACTGAGACCGGATGGGATGCCGTTCTTGGTGAGGCAAAACAGGCAGGAATCCCGGTTATCATTGTTGACCGTATGGTAGATGTAAAAGATGACAGTTTGTATACTGCATGGGTAGGTTCTAACTTCGAACTGGAAGGTAAAAAGGCAGCAGCTTACTTGGATGCTTACATGAAAGCAAAGAACATGAAAGATATGAAACTGGTTAATATTCAGGGTACAATCGGTGCATCGGCACAGATTGGCCGTACCAAAGGTTTGGATGATGCTGTAGCTGCAAATGGCTGGAACCTTCTTGACAAAACAACCGGTGAATTTACACAGGCAAAAGGTCAGGAAGTTATGCAGTCCTTCTTGAAGAAGTACAAAAAAGACATCAATGTTGTATACTGTGAGAACGATAACGAAGCATTTGGTGCAATTGATGCAATCAAAGCAGCAGGTTATGAAGTTGGTGCAGACAAAGACATGATGGTATTCTCCTTCGATAGTACAAAAGAAGGTTTGAAGAAAGTTCAGTCTGGTGAAATCACTTTGAATACAGAGTGTAACCCACTTCATGGACCACGTGTAGAAGCAATCATCAAACAGCTTGAGAACAAAGAAACACCAGAGAAGAAAGCTTACGTAGATGAAGAAATGTTTGCTCATGATGATACTGTAAAATCGGTAACTGTTGACGGAAAAGAGTATCCGGTAACGGTTGTGACAGATGAGGTAATGGGTGCTCGTAAGTATTAATTCGAACACAATGTAGCAGAAAATGAAACAAAATCAGTAACAAATTGAGTGAGAGAGGAGGAATGATTTCTTCCTCTCTCAATTAGAAAATATCCTGTTATGCAGGTAGATGGAGGGAAAGATGAGCGAGAATATTGTATTAAAGATGAGTAATATCAGCAAAACTTTTCCCGGAGTGAAGGCATTATCCAATGTAGATTTTACATTACGGGAAGGAGAAATCCATGCCCTGATGGGGGAAAATGGTGCAGGTAAATCCACCTTGATTAAAGTGTTAACCGGTGTTCATGATTTTCAGACAGGTGAGATTTACATGGTGAAAAATGCGGGAGGTAAACCGGAATTAATAGTGAATCATTCACCGCAGGAAGCACAACAAAATGGTATCAGTACCGTATACCAGGAAGTAAATTTATGTCCGAATCTTACGGTTGCAGAAAACTTGTTTATCGGCAGAGAGCCAAGAAGATTTGGTATGATAGACTGGCGTACAATGAATCGGAAGTCAGCAGAGGTTTTAAAGAATCTCGATATCCATGTGGCACCAACTCAGAGTTTGGACGAGTGTTCCTTGGCAATTCAGCAAATGATAGCAATTGCCAGAGCTGTGGATATGAAATGCCGAGTTTTAATTTTGGATGAGCCGACATCCTCTTTGGATGATGACGAGGTTCAAAAATTATTTGTCCTGATGCGGAAATTGAGAGCAGAAGGTGTAGGAATTATTTTTGTAACACACTTTTTGGAACAGGTATATGAAGTGTGTGACCGAATCACTGTACTGAGAAATGGTGAATTGGTTGGTGAGTATGAAGTGGAATCGCTTCCACGTGTAAAATTAGTATCTAAAATGATGGGAAAAGATTTTGATGACTTAGCAGATATCAAGGGTGAATATAAGCATGAAAAACATTTAGAACCGTTGATTGAGGCCAAAGGGTTAGGTCATGCAGGTACAATTCGACCGTTTGATTTGACAATCAACAAAGGAGAAGTAATTGGACTTACAGGACTTCTTGGCTCCGGACGTTCAGAGTTGGTTCGTACCATTTACGGCGCTGACAAAGCCGATTCCGGCGTGCTGAAAGTCAAAGGAAAAGATACTAAAATCTCATCCCCATTGGATGCGATGAAAGCCGGCATGGCATATTTGCCGGAAGATAGAAAAAAGGAAGGAATCATTGCCGATTTGTCTGTTCGCGAAAATATTATATTGGCACTTCAGGCAAAACGTGGAATGTTTAAGTTATTATCCCGCAAACAGATGGAAGAATTTGCGGATAAATACATTGACTTGCTGCAGATTAAAACAGCAAGCCGTGAAACTCCGATTAAGAGCTTATCCGGCGGAAACCAGCAGAAGGTGATTATTGCCAGATGGCTGCTTACGAATCCGGATTACCTGATTTTGGATGAACCGACACGAGGGATTGATATCGGAACAAAGACAGAAATTCAGAAATTAGTACTTCAACTGGCGGATGAGGGAAAAGCAGTCACCTTTATATCCTCCGAGATTGAGGAGATGCTTCGAACCTGCAGCCGTATGGCAGTTCTTCGTGACGGAAAAAAGGTTGGCGAAATTGAAGAAGAGGATTTGTCACAAGAATCCATTATGAAAGCAATTGCGGGAGGTGATGAATAATGGCTGAGAAAATTAAAAAAATAACAGGAATGCGATTATTTATGCCGATTGTGTGTTTGTTTATCGTATTGCTTGTAAATGTGATTCGAACACCGGATTTCTTTAATATAACGTTAAAGGACGGACAATTAAGTGGATGGCTGATTGATGTGATTAACCGAGGTTCTGAACTTGTTATACTTGCCATTGGTATGACATTAGTAACAGCTGCTTCCGGTGGTCAGGATATCAGTGTTGGTGCTGTTATGGCGGTTGCTGCTGCTGTTTGCTGTCAGATTTTGTCCGGCGGTGAAGTAAGTACAAATACACTGGCAGCTCCGATTATCATTGCTGCGATTGCCGGAATTTTAGTTGCTGCTTTGTGCGGTGCGTTTAATGGTTTTTTGGTTGCAAAACTAAATATCCAGCCAATGGTTGCTACATTGATTTTGTTTACTGCAGGGCGCGGTATTGCCCAGTTGGTTACACAAGGACAGATTACATATGTCCGTGTGGAATCTTACAAGGCAATGGGTGGATTTCTCGGACCAATTCCGACACCGGTTATCTTTGCAGTCGCAGCCGTTATTGTTGCCTATTTGGTATTAAATAAGACAGCACTTGGTATGTATATTGAAAGTGTAGGAATTAACAGTCACGCATCCCGCTTGATTGGATTAAATTCTACAAGAATTAAATTCCTCACCTATGTAATTTGCGGAGCCCTGGCAGGGCTTGCAGGAATTGTTGCTTCGAGCCGAATTTATTCCGCAGATGCTAACAACATTGGTCTGAACCTTGAGATGGATGCCATCTTAGCAGTAGCGTTAGGTGGAAACATCTTAAGTGGTGGTAAATTTAGTTTGATGGGGTCAGTAATTGGCGCTTATACGATTCAGGCGTTGACAACAACGCTGTATGCTATGAGTGTACCGTCTGACCAGCTCCCGGTTTATAAAGCAATCGTTGTTATCATTATCGTAGTTCTTCAGAGCCCGGTTTACAAAAAGGCAATGCAGAATTACAAAGCGAAGAGACAGTCGAAAAAGGCAGTAGTACAGGGAGGTGAACAGTAATGGGTGAATTTTTGAAGGCAAAGACAAAAAAATTTAACAGTAATACATTCCTTTTCATTATTACGATTGTGTTGTTTATTGCAATGTATGTAGCAGGAATGATTGTATTTGCAGACAAAGGTTTTGCAAAACCGCAGATGTTTACCAACTTGTTTATTAACAATGCCGGATTGATTGTAATTGGCTGTGGTATGACAATCGTTATGATTACCGGAGGAATTGATATCTCGGTTGGTTCGGTAACCGCATTGGTTTGTATGGCGAGTGCTTATGCTATGGAAAATAAGGGGATGAGTCCTTATGCAGCTCTTGCGATTTCGCTTGGTATTGGATTACTGTTTGGTTTGCTTCAAGGCTATTTAGTTTCCTACCTGGAAATTCAGCCGTTTATCGTTACTCTGGCGGGTTTGTTTCTAGGAAGAGGACTTACGGCTATGATAAGTACAGATATGATTTCCATTAAAAACAGTTTGTTTCAGAAATGGGCAACATATCAGATTGAACTGCCGATTGGAACATATAATAAACATGGGGTATTCCGGCCGGCATATATATATCCATCGGTTGTGATTGCACTAATTGTGGTTGTTTTGATTGCTATTATGCTTCGTTATACAAAATTCGGACGCAAATTATTTGCTATCGGCGGCAGCCAGCAGAGTGCATTGATGATGGGCTTAAATGTAAAAAGAACGAAGTTTGAAGCTTATATTTTAGATGGTCTTTTGGCCGGCTTGGGTGGATTCTTATTCTGCTTGAACAGTTGTGCCGGATTTGTAGAACAGGCAAAAGGTTTGGAAATGGATGCTATTTCGGCAGCAGTAATCGGCGGAACACTTCTTTCGGGAGGTGTCGGAACGGTTGTTGGTACAACATTTGGTGTACTGATTAAAGGAACCATTACCAGTCTGATTACGACACAGGGTACATTGTCAAGCTGGTGGGTACGAATTGTACTTTCCGCACTGCTTTGCTTCTTTATTGTATTACAGGCACTCTTTGCGAAAGCAAAAATCAAAGGGAAAAAAGTAGAGAAAAAGGATGTTAAAAAGCCAGGTGGAGCACCACCGGATGAGATGGCTGCAGAGCCATAAATTAAATAGGAGATTGTCACAACTAATTGTTTCTCTTTTGGGGACCGGTTCTTGCCAGACCGGTCCCTATTTAATTTTTTTAGGGTATTACGTTGACTTTATGAAAAAATAAGAATTGCTTTATGGTGTTGCAGAGGAAATATGTTATAATTAGCATATCCTAAAAATGAGACAATTCAAGGATAGAATTGGAGGTTTGTGTATGCAAAAGAATGGTAAAAAGCTGTTAGCATGGATGTTAGCAGCAAGCATGGTATTTTCTTTTTCTATGCCAACTCAGGCAGCAAAGAAAAAGCCTGCTTTATCAAAGAAAAAAGCGGTAATAACTGTGGGGAAAACCTTAACGCTTAAGGTTAAAAATATAAGCAAGAAGACAAAAGTAACATGGAAGAGCAAAAAAAAGAAAATTGCGACAGTTTCCAAGAAAGGAAAAGTGAAAGCGAAAAAGGCGGGGACAGCGAAGATTACAGCAAGTTTCCGTTATCAGGGCAAGAAGTATGTGAAAACCTGCAAGGTTACGGTGAGAAAGAAAAAGACAGTAGTTGTGACTAATGCACAGACAAAAGTACCAACCAAAGCACCGACGCAGAAACCGGGCACACCGACTGCAACCCCAACGCAGAAACCGGCAGTGACACCGACTGCAACCCCAACGCAGAAACCGGGCACACCGACTGCAACCCCAACGCAGAAACCGGGCACATCGACTGCAACCCCGACGCAGAAGCCGGGGACACCAACTGTAACACCGACGACAGAGCCGGCGGAGCCTACTGCGACTGCAACAAATGAGCCGGCAGGGCCTGCGGTTACACCGACGGCAGACACGGATGAGCCAACTGCAACACCAACAGCAGAACCGACGAAGGTTCCGGGCACCCCGATTCCGGTAACGGATCCGACGAAGGCGTTGCTTTTGGATTTTGAAGACGGTACCAATCAATATGTGACTGGACGTCAGGGCGAAGAAGAGCTGACTGTTGTAGAGGGCGGTTATAATGACAACTATTGTTTGAAAGTTTCCAACCGTGTGAAAAACTGGGCAGGACCGATGATTGATATCACTCACAATGTGACTGATTTTACAACGTATAAGATTGAGGCGTATGTAAAGCAGACAACGGGCAGCAACAAGACGATAAACTGCATGTGGGAGTCGATGGACTATGCGGGAGCGATGGCTTATACAACCGTGCAGAATGTAGTTGCGCCGAATGGTACATGGACAAAAGTGGACGCAACGGTTGTGGCACCGGGTGATGTAAGTAAATTGTCACTTTATTTTGAAATGGCAAATTATTCAAATGATTTTTATGTAGACAATATTTCTATTACGGAGAAGCATTTGGATATGGATGCAGTTCTTGCTGCACCAAGTCTGAAAGAGGCATATGCAAACCGCTTCCCGATGGGATGTGCAGTTTACAGCTATAATTTGCAGAATCCGGAGATTTTATCATTTATTAAACATCATTACAGTACGGTTACATTTGCAGATGAGCTGAAACCGGAGAATCTTTTGAACGAAGAGGCAACAAAAGCATCGGAAGATGGCATGCCGGTTATTAATACAGATGTGATTGATAAATGTTTATCTCTTGCTCAGGAAAATGATTTAAGTGTGCGTTTCCATACGCTTGTCTGGTATTCGCAGACACCGGATTGGTATTTCTGTAAGAATTACACACCGGAGTATGATGGTACGGGAACAGCTAAGAAAAACATTACAAATCTTGTTGACAAAGAGACGATGCTTGCTCGAATTGAAAGTTATGTTAAGCAGGTTATTACCTATGCAGAGACTAATTATCCGGGCGTTGTATATGCTTACGATGTAGTAAATGAGGTAATTGACAGCAATGGCTGTAAATTACGGACAGTAAGTTCAAGTTTGTATGGTGCTATTTTTACAGACGATGACAATACTTATATTACAAAGTCTTTTGAATATGCGAGAGAAGCTGAAAAAGCAGCAAATTCATCGGCAAAATTGTTCTACAATGATTTTGTCGGACTGGCATCGCCGGGACAGATGAAGGCAGTTGTGAAATATCTTGCAGATGCAAAAGATGCCGGAAATATTGATGGTCTTGGCATGCAGGCACATCAGACTAATCTTGGTGTGGCAGATGGTGATAATATTAAAAATGCACTGAAATTATTCCAGCAAAATGGCTATGAGGTGCAGATTACTGAGCTTGATTTTGCAAGTAAGGATAATTCAGAGGCGGGTAATGAGACACTGGCAGCAGCATACCAGAAGTTCATGAATATTATATTACAGCGAATGGATGATACATCTGCTCCGGTAAATGTAAGTAATGTTACATTCTGGAATCTGACAGATTTGGATACTTGGCTGAATAGTTTTTACAGTAATGGAAGTACCTATTATCCATCACTGTTTGATGAAAATTATCTGCCGAAAAAAGCGTTTACGGCATTGATTAATCTGGCAAATGGAGTTGTAGAGCCGACCGCAACGCCGACTGTGGCACCAACTGCGACTCCGACGGCAACTCCGACGGCAACTCCGACGGCAACTCCAACCGTTGACCCGGATGCTACGCCAACACCTACGCCGGTTATCACACCGACTCCGGAGCCGACGGCTGAACCGGAACCGGCAGAGACAAAAGAATTGGATTTGGCGCAAGGAAGTATTGTAATCAGTGCAACCGGATATACAATTGGTAGTGCAGAAGAAACTGCATTTACCGGAAATTACACGATTTCCAGTACAGCACAATCGGCAACAGCATATTATATTTTAGTAACGGGCGGTACTCATACGATTACGTTAGATAATCTTGTTTGTACATCGAGTGAGTCAAGTCCAATTAAATTAAGTGGTGATGCTAAGGTAAATCTTATCTTAGTTGGAACATCCGCATTGACCGGTTCCGGCTATCATGCAGGAATCGAGGTTCCGTCCGGTTGTGAACTGACGATATCCGGTGATGGCCAATTGACGGCATTAGGCGGTAACGAATCGGCAGGAATTGGTGCTGCATCAGATGGTAAGACATCTAGCACATTAGGACGTATTATTATCAGGAGCGGTACGATTATAGCCTGCAATACAGGAAGAAATGCTGCAGGAATCGGTGAATCAAGGTGCGCTAAAGGTGGCGGAGAAATTTACATCTACGGTGGTAATATTTATGCCACATCTTCCGGTAACGGAGCCGGAGTTGGTGGCGGTGGTACTGCAGATGCCTCAGCTGAAACGATGAAGATTGGAATCTATGGCGGTATCATTTCCGCAGGTGGCAGTACCTATGCAATTGGAGATGGAAAGAGCCAGAGTATTTGCAAAGTGACAGTAACCGGTGGTGCCTGCTATAGTACGAACCCTGGAAAGACGATGTTTGGCTCAACATGGGAAACCCAAGATACTTATGTTGGTACAGAGATTGACACAACAAAACTTTCCGGTATTCAGTCAGTGACGATTGATGGGGTAGACCAGGGAATCAGCAGTTTTTACATCAATGCACAGTCTGGTACTACGAACTATAAGTGGAAACTGAATCTGTATGTGAAGAAAGGTGTATCTCATACGATTGTAGTAACGGATACAAACGGTGAGGCACATGAGTATATGTTTGACGCTTAATCTATAATTAAAAAAGGAGTTCATTCGTTCGAGACAAGATAATGCTTTGCTTTATAGTCTCTTACGAATGAACTTTTTTTGACTCTATTGACAGATGGTACTTCCTAAAAATATAGATAATAAAAATCTTGAATCTTCCCCCTTTTTTTGCTATTCTAAAAACAGTTTAATCCACAAAGGAGAGGAAAGCGAGGCATTTTATGTTTCTCAAACAATTTGCAGAATTCAATTCGATTTGTATACAGTGCCATGACAGTCCAGATGCGGACGCGATGGGGGCTGCGTTTGGTTTGTATGCGTATTTTATGAATCTGGGTAAAAAGGTAAAATTGATTTATGCAGGGGAACATCAAATTACAAAGCCATCGCTGAAATTGATGGTGGAGTACCTTGGCATTCCGATTCGATATGTGAATGAAATGCCGGAACATGATATTTTGATTACCGTGGACTGCCAGTATGAGGGTGGTAATATTACATCGATGCCGGTGAAAAAAGTGGCGATGGTTGATCATCATCCGATTTGTGTAGAAACGGATGAATGGTGTTTTATTTTCCCGGAATTCGGAAGTTGTTGTACCGTGGTCTGGGAACTGCTTTTGGAGGCGGGGTATCCGGTGAATGCGAACTGGCAGGTGGCAACGGCGTTGTATTATGGTTTGTATAGTGATACCAGCAGTTTGTCTGAAATTTATTATCCGGCAGACAGACAGATGCGTGATTCTCTGCAGATTAACAGAGAGTGTCTCGATGAAATGATTCATGCGAATTTACAGCGTCAGGATTTGGAAATAGCAGGAGAAGCGTTGTCTCACTATTACTATGATGAGGAAAAGCGTTTTGCGCTGCTGCATACAAAACCATGTGATCCAAATCTGCTTGGCGTTATTAGTGATATGGTAAATTGTGTGGCAACTGTTGACTGCTGTGTGGTATATAATGAAACACCGATTGGATATAAAATGTCGGTACGAAGTGCGAAAAAAAATCTGCCGGCGAGTGATTTGGCGGAAAAAGTCAGCTGTGGAATTGGTGCTGGCGGCGGACACACGAATAAAGCGGGCGGCATGTTGATGAAACACATGCTCGCCACACAGTATCCGGGGGAAGATGTAAAAGAAATTCTCATTCAGCGAATCCGTGAGTTTATCCGTGAAGCCGCTTGCTGATTTCCATGAGAGGAATTGGCATCAGGGATAAAATACCTACGACAACCCATTCGCGCGGATTAAGTTCCTGCGTATGGAAAATAGGCTGGAGAACAGGCACACAGATGACCAGACATTGCAGGACAATGCAGAACAATACACTAAATAAAAGTTTTTTGTTACCAAGAATCCCTGTCTCTAACAGTGAGTGCTCGCTTCTCATATTAAACGAGTGAACTAACTGCGATAAAGAAAGTACGGCAAAGCACATGGTGGAATTGCCGCTTGTATAGGCAAAAAGTGCTAAGGAGCCGATGAACATACCTTCTAAAACCATCTGAAAGACGGTATCAAAGTGAAAGATACTTTCATTTTTCGATAATGGCGGACGGTTCATACTGTCAGGATCCGGTGGCTCGACACCGAGGCATAGTGCCGGAAAAGAATCCGTCACGAGATTAATAAACAATAGTTGTACCGGCAAAAGCGGTGCAGACAGCCCGAAAAAGATAGCAACAAAAATCGTCATGATTTCTCCGATGTTACAAGACAAGAGAAAATGAATGGCTTTTTTTATGTTATCGTAAATACCGCGCCCTTCTCGGACGGCACTTACAATAGTGGAAAAATTGTCATCCATTAAGATAATGTCAGATGCATTTTTGGCAACATCGGTTCCGGTGCGTCCCATGGCACAGCCGATATCCGCTGCTTTTAGGGCAGGGGCATCATTGACACCGTCGCCGGTCATGGCAACGACATTTCCCATCGCCTGATACCCTTTTACGAGACGTACTTTGTGGGCTGGAGATACACGGGCAAAGACATGATATTTTTTGAGCGCCGCCGGAAGTGAACGGTCGCTGATGGCATCTAAGTCGGCTCCCGTAATGACCTCATCTTTTGTCTGGCAGATGCCAAGTTCTTTGCCAATCGCCGCAGCAGTATTTTTATGGTCGCCGGTAATCATAATCGGACGAATTCCGGCGTGCTGGCAGCTTTTAACAGCGGCGTAAGCTTCCGGGCGGGGTGGGTCAATCAGACCTGCCATCCCAAGGAAAACCAAATGGGATTCTAAGGAATTGTTGTCCGGGCGGCTTTTGTGCAGACAAAAACCGAGAGCAATGACGCGAAGTGCATTGGCGGTGTAATTTTCAATTTGTTCATTTAATCTATGCCGCATCGTATGTGTCAGTGGACGTGTGCTGCCATCTTTATCGAGATACGAGTGACAGTTGGCAAGGATAAATTCAGGAGCTCCCTTAGTTATTGCTAAATATCCATTGGGTGTCCGGTGCAGTGTTGTCATCCGCTTGCGGATTGAGTCAAAAGGGATTTCTTCAATAACCGGAAATTCTTTTCGTACTTCCGTATAAATAAGTCCGCTTGATGCACCGTAATGAATCAGTGCATGTTCGAGTGGACCGGATTGGTTGTTGCAAAGCAGAAAATAACGAAGTAAGGTTTTTTCATTTTCGGTGCTGTATATATTCCGAACTGTCATGCGGTTCTGGGTAAGCGTGCCGGTTTTGTCAGAACAGATAACAGAAGCACTGCCAAGTGTTTCCACAGCAGGGAGATGGCGGATAACGGCACACTGTTTTGCCATGCGCTCGACACCAAGGCTTAGCATGATGGTGACAAGAGCGGGCAGACTTTCCGGAATGGCTGCGACGCCAAGACTGACGGAAGTCATAAACATATCAAAAACCGGCTGATTTTTCTGCAATCCCAGAAAAAATAGAATGGCACAAATAATCAGGGCCAGGATGCCAAGCACTTTTCCTGTATGATTGAGGCGCCTGGTAAGAGGTGTTTGCGGTGCCTGTTCGTGTGAAAGCATACCGGCGATTTTCCCAATTTGCGTATTCATACCGGTTTCCGTAACACAGAACAGCCCATTTCCGGTCGTAATCATTGTGCCCGAAAATACCATATTGAGCTGGTCGCCGAGTGAAAGATTTTCCATATGCAGCGAGTCGGAAGTTTTTTCGATGCTTCCCGTTTCGCCGGTAAGGGCGGATTCATTTGCCGACAGATTGTGCGTAAGGAGAAGTCTGCCATCGGCGGGAACAAGACAGCCGGTGTCAAGATAGACTAAATCTCCCGGTACAAGTTCCGGAGAAGATATGGTCTGGCGTTTTCCATCTCTTAGTACCTGACATTGTGGCGTTTGCAGAGAACGAAGGTGAGCCAGCGAATGTTCTGCCTTTTTCTCCTGATAAATGCCAAGCAGAGCATTTAGTATAACGATTGCCAGAATGATTAAAGGGTCGGTCAGATTCATTTCTCCCTGTGCATAAGAAGCAAAAAAAGAAATGCCGGCAGCTGCCAGTAAAGTAAGAATCATAAAATCTTTAAACTGCGCTGCAAACTGACGGAAAAATCCGGGACCTTTTTCGCTTTGCAATTCATTTTTTCCATAATGTCTCTGGCGTTTGATAACTTCTTTTTGGGATAAGCCCCGGTCTTTGAAACGGTTGAGTTTATCCATTACTTCCTGTGATTCCATTTGATACCAGTTCATACTTACCTCCAAAATATTTGACTGTTTTTGTCGAAAGGACTCTCCTCTTTTCCCTTATTTGCATAAAATAGAATAAGGAAGTGGCAGGAGGAGCTTGTGTTTGTTGTTTGCTTATTGGCGTTGTCGGTGAGCCTTGACACGCTGGGGATTGGTATGGCATATGCAATGTCGGGCATTTGCATACCCAAACGAATCCGGTTATTTATTGCGTTATTAAATGGCGTGCTGACAGCGGTTGCACTTTTTGCGGGTTCGACATGCCTTGCGGGGCTGCCGGAACCTTGTTTTCGCCTTATTGGCGGTGGGATTTTGATTTTGCTTGGCGCAAAAACGTGCATCCGTGTGTTGCAAAACAAAGGGGAAGTACAGTATGACAAAGATAATTCCCGAAGCATTGATATAAAAGAAGGCAGTGCGTTGGGAAGTGCCCTTGCGCTTGATTCGGTGAGTGCAGCACTTAGTCTGGTCGGTCAGGGAACCATAATCTGGTTGTTTCCTGTATGTACCGCTTTTTTATGTGGAGCCTTTTTGTGGATTGGCGGGCAGAGGATATACCACGTGCGTCGTCTCAATGGAATCAGTGGCATACTTCTTATTCTTCTTGGTTTGTTTCGCGTGCTGCCCGTTTTTTTCTAATAGCATTGAGGGCGAAAATTACTAATAGGACAATACCTGTATAAAAAATAACATGCTTGTATTTATCAAAATAATGAAAGAACAAATCTTTGTATTGATAAAAATAATAACCAAGACCGGTTAATACCGTGTTCCATGTAACAATGCCGATGGCAGAATACAAAAGATAACGGCTGATATTCTGCCCCATGGCACCCGCGACAAAGCCGATATAGGTGCGGCACAGAGGAATCACACGGCTGATTAGAACGGCACTTTTTTCGTGATTTCCAAAGACACGGTAGGAGGTTAGGATTGGTTTCTCCATAGAAGAAAAACGTTTCATAATGCGTTCCAACAGTGGAGAACCGCCAAACCTGCCAATGCCATACGGAATCAGTGCCCCAATCAGTCCTGCTCCCGTTGCCAAAAGGACAAGATATGGAAAAAACAACCCCTGCCCGGCAGCCATAACACCCGCCAATGGCAGAATAATCTCACTCGAAACAGGAAAACAGGCATATTCCAACATAATCAGCACAAACATAGCCCAAATGCCATAGTTCTGTAAAAACGACTCAATCCAATCCATTCATCATGACCTCAGTATGATTGTTACAGTGTATGAGGTGATAGTCGGAATTATTCTCTAGAATAGGGGGATAACAAAATTCAACCCATTTAGAAAAGTTGATACGAGAGTTTGCGGTCATTGCTGGCGTTTTATCAATATTCCAGTAAATCACCAAGAAAGGATTTGCAGC